>Ga0136643_10003768_pt1 | contig 20576 bp, 12 predicted proteins | sample TergutLab28metaG_FD_96883 | JGI IMG/M metagenome (GOLD analysis project Ga0136643, IMG submission 96883) | Labiotermes labralis P1 segment gut microbial communities from Petit-Saut dam, French Guiana - Lab288 P1 (version 3) (version 3) | ecosystem: Host-associated > Arthropoda: Insects >...
AACCAAATACTTTCTTCTTTTTTGTAGCAATTTCCAAATTATATTATTTAGATATGTTATATAATAAATATATTGCCTTTTGTAAGTTGTCTTCTGTGTCAGAAATAATAAGCCGGTCATCTGCAAATAACAGTGTGTTGAAAAATAACTCTTTAAAATATTTACTAGTTTTTAGTTTCTGTAACCAAATCCTAATAACTTCGTCCAGATATAAATTGAATAAAACAGGTGATAGTGGGCATCCTTGTCTCACCCCTTGGGTAATCGCTCTAGAATCTTCAGATATTCCGTTACCTGCATTAAATCTTATATATTTTCTGAATTATTGTAATTAGATGAATTGGAATTCCTTTACGGAACATAATATTCCATAATTTGTCTCTGTCCACAGAATCAAAGGCTTTTTAAAATCAATGAAAGTAATATAATTGGGGATGTTAAATTCTCTATGTTTTTCAATTATTTGTGAAGCTGAGAATAAGCAGTCCATGCAGGATCTGCCTTTCCTAAATCCGTTCTGCTCTTCTAATAGTAGGACCTCTGCAATTCCTGTTAATCTCTTTGCAATAACATTTGAATAGATTTTATTTCCAGTATTTAATAAACTAATACCTCTATAGTTATCTGGTATTTTCTGTTTCCTTTTTGTGTATTGGTATAACAATGGCTGTCCGCCATTCTTCAGGAATGTCTCCGTAAATCCAGCAAACATTTAGGAAATTCAAAAATGTTTTTAAAAAACTTTTTGGTACGTGTTTTTGCAACTCATTATTAATCCCGTCTCATCCTGGAGATTTTCTGGCTTTTAATGCTTTTATAGTTGTTTCCAATTCTTCCATTGTAATTAAGTCAACACAATTTTCTGTTAATTTTGCACGTTTCCCTGCTGTGGTGTTATCATTAAATTGTTTAGTCCAAAGTTTTGGATAGTAATCTAGCCGTGTGTGTTCAACTATTGGGTTAAGCTGCAAATTATCTTTTTCAGTTCTGTTTAAGTTTCTAATAATTTTATATGTATTTATCTGGCGTCCATGTAAATCATGTTGAATTCTCGATACAAATATTTCCCAATATTGCCTTTGAAATTTTCTTGTTTCTATTTTCGCAATTGTCACTAACCTTTTGTATTCTAGTTTGTCAGTTTCAGAACGTGTTGTTAGATACAGTAAATAAGCCTTCTTCCTATTTTCAATCAAGTTTTTAATATTCTCATTCCATAAAATTAAACGCCTTTTGTGTCTTCTCTTTTTCCTTTTGCCTAGAGCTGCATTCGCTGCTTGTTTTAGTGTTTTTTTTAAAGTTTGCCATTCTACATCAATATTAAGGCTGCATGGTGAGTGCATCAGAGTTTGCTCTAATCTCCTCTGATAAAGTAATTTAATACTTGGGTCCTCTAAGAAATGTACTCTAAAAATTTCTTCTTGCCGTAGAAATCTTTTAGTAAATGTATACCACTTTTGAGGTAAACGAATTTTGTAAATTAATACGTAATGGTCTGTAGTGACATCGTATCCCCTACAAACATTAGTGTCACTTACTAAGGGTTTCTTGTTTCTTAGAATTTAATATATTATGTATCTGTAACCTCGGGCACTCCACGTCATTTTATGAATCTCTTTATGTCTGAAAAATGTGTTCATTATTTTTAATTCATTTACTGATGCAAATTCTTTTAGTTTGTGTCCATTGCTGTTAGTAGTAATTTCACCATTTGTACCCAAAATTCCGCCAGTAGGAATATTTCCAACTCTTGCATTATAATCTCCGGCAACGACAATGTAATCTTTTTTACTTATTTTGTCTATCTGATCTTGGTGGGTTCCATAGAATTCGTCTGTTTGTTCTGTTTTCCCCTTTTCGGGGGCATAGACAGCTAGTAATGCTAAATATCGTCTTTGCAATTTGTGTCGTAATTGAAGAATTATTTCATTTACAAACACGCAACAATGTATTCTCTTTTTAAATTTGGCGTTAATCATTATTGCTATACCTGCGGCTGCTCTTTTATTCATTGGCGCACCACTGTACAATAAAACATAGTCGTCCAACTCTTGCGAAACCTTTAACTTCTTTTTTGTTTCTGGTTTCACTGCTATATTTTGCTTTCTTTAATTCTTCCTGCAGCAGTTTCTCTTTGTCATATAGACATCTGACATTCCAAACGCCTATTTTCATTAATTAATATGAGTATTAGAGTAAACTAAGTAATTGGGTAGGTAAGTATTACCTTTGTAGAAGCTGTTGGGCAAAACTAGCCTTAGATATGTCCAACACAATCTGTAATAAAACTGGCGAGTATTCCATTGAGAGACAATGGTTGGACAGGCAAAACTTCTGAGATACATTTCCCTTGGACAGTTGCAACTTTTAATGTCAGATTACGTCGCGTTACTGTTGAGACAGAACGCAACTCATAATTAATATAGCCTGTTTTCCTTTACTTTCATATTAGTTGAAGTTTTGAGGGTCTGCAAAACTTTCACTTCTTCTTACGTTAGCCGTGATATATACAATGTCATTCGTGGAGAAACTTCATGTGACTCTACATATATTTGCACTTCACTGATATCGGCTTTAACTTTATAGAAAGTGAGTTGATCTAATTCACGTTGACACGTCTTTGACAATAAAGGATTATTTTGCGTGTGACGTCACGAAACAGTACCCTTTCTACGCCACGTTTTCTCTTCTCATTTTTCTCTGCGACTTTCTTCTTGTAGAGATTTTCTTACTTAGTTTCATGGAATTAAAGGGTCTGTCCTTCTTCTGCATTAACATGCTTTTAAGCTTAGTACTCTTGTATACTGCAGGAACCTGTAGAAGTTGGAACGCGTGGATCAATAACAATCTGAACTTAGTATTGTGAAATTACATTTAATTGCTAGTGTCACGGCAAGATAAAACTGCAAGTAAATGAACTCTAAATGTAAAATGTAACTTCAGATATACTACAGTTTCGAGGCGTGACAATTAGAGATTGCTCTTACTGAAATTTATTTTTCCCTTGTCCATATAATTACTGTAGGGATCATACTGAGTTCTAAATTTGGAAATCAAGAAGCCGTCAGTATGGATTCTGAAAATTCATACTGCTATGATCATTTCTATTTTTGCAGAGAGCGTAAATGAACTGGAGAATGAAGGACATATGTGCATATGTGCTGCATATGTAATGAGCTTTTCAGGAATTTGTAATAGTTCTTCCTTAAAATACTCAAAGAAAATCCTGTAAATAAAGTTGAAATTTTTCGAAAAATTAAATTCATGCGGACTTTTAATTTTGGGCACGAGTAAATCAAGGAGAGAGAGATAGAGAAATATTAACTGGCCTGTTTTAAAGTAAGGACTTTACAAATATCGGCAGGTGAACCTATTCTGAATCATCAAGTTGTATTACAGTATTCACGTAAATAGAAATAACAACACAGAGTAAACGCAACACAATTTAATAAAGGGCACTCTGTATTGCTATATGTTTCGATTCCCAAAGAAACATCATCAGTAAATTCAAACAAAATATTTAAAACACATCAGTTCTTTAATTTCTTTCGATACACTTTAGTGAGGTCTCGCTAATTTCCTTCAACGCATTATAAAACTTCCGTTAGCCTTCAGCACGTGTAATAATATTTTTTCCCTTATGTTCATTGGACCTTGCATCATTGTGATATTTGAAGAATAAGAGACCAACTTGATGTAACTAGTTATTATATTTTATTTCACTTCCTTCATGCTCAACATGTTTCGGACATTAATACATAATCATCAGAAGCCTGAAGAAGGCTTCAGCCTGCTACACGGATACCACCCGAACCCAGCCACACCGAAACTCCAACACACGTCGAAACAAGAACACACGACCAATGTGGTGATTCAATAGATAAGTCGCAGGCTCCTGATGATTGATATTTTAATGTCCGAAACATGTTGAGCATGGAAGAAGTGAAATAAAACATAATAACTGGTTACATCAAGTTGGTCTCTTATTCTTCAAATATTTTTTCTCGTTTTAGGTTTCCCTCCTATTGTTTTGTTTGGATAATGAAAAATTTATTATTTATGTGTGTGTATTACTGACGAGAAGCATGTCTGGCAAGGACGTCCAAGAAATAACATCTGCTTGACATTTCGTCTTGGTGCATTCACGTGCAGGAACTGCATTAATCATAACAATTAAGGGTCTTGTATTAATAATAAATATTCTGTATCTATGTACAACAATAGGAGGAAAACCTCGAACGAGCAAAACTATTTTACACTTGCTACAGGCTAACGGAATGTTCGTAATGTTGTAAAGGACACCTTAGATATCTCACTGAAATGTAACAAAAACGTGAAGAAATTATGTGTCTTGAACGTTTGTATGAATCCCCTGATGACGATTCCTTAGTAATCGAAACTTGTTGCAATGTAGAATGAAATTTATTAAATTGAATTATTTATGACTGATGTGTTTTTATTGCTATTGCCAGTTGATTCATCGTGTGATGTACTTCATACAGCAGTCTGCGGAAAATTGTTAAATTTTCGCGCTCCTTCTGTATTTCCGCATAATCACAGGAATATTCTGACCCGTTAAAATCATAAATTTTAACTCATATTGCGTGGGGTTTTAAATGAGATAAAATTCCTTCATTAAATCCATTCTTTTGTGTACGTAATACAGCTTAAACCAAGTTGCAACCTGTTACTTATGCTGACCTTATTCCGTAATATAAATAATTTATTACTAGAGGAGAAGATTCATGTGGCGCGTATAGTTGAGGAGAGGGGGGTGTTAGGATCTTGGTGGGGAAACCGGACGGAAAGAGACCAATGGGGGAGACATAGGCGTAGATGGGTGGATAATATTAGGATGGATCTCCAGGAGGTGGGATGTGGGTATATGGACTGGATTGGGCTGGCCCAAGATAGGGACGGTTGGCGAAGGTTTGTGAGTGAGGTAATGAACCTTCGGGTTCCGTGAAATGCGGAGAATTTCTTGACTTGCTCCAAACCATTTAGCTTTTAAGAAGGACTCTGCACCATGGAGTAAGTACGTAAGAGAAGATTGAAGGCGCGGAATGCTTGCGGATACGCAGTGCAATGTGTTTATCTTATCGTTTTGTATCTTCAATATGGGTCTAGAGTAAAGTACACAAAACCCCACGCTTCATATTTTAGTGTCTCACCTCAGTGACAACAAAGTTTCCTGCTTTCAGAGATGTGGCACTCTGTAGCCTACTGAAATTTCGCCGCTTTTCAGAAGAGCCTGTTGCCTTTAGTGGAGAGAACTGGTTCTTCTGACATATCGGTAAATATCTACGAAACTACACGGTGTCACAAGTCAGAAGACAACAAGCTGCAAATAAAATTCTACGTGTTACTTGGTTGTGAATGTGATCCATGTTTAGAAAACGTAGACTGTGCATCACATAATACTCTGCTGGCTTGTGTGCCCATGTAGGCTTGGAGACTGACTTCGGCATTTCGGATGAATGTTCTAAGTCCATCTTCAGCGTCAACTTTCCTCGAAAACGCTATTGGTAATCTGTAAATATTCTCGGTGTAAAAATTGGATAAATGCCCGCCGCTGAAGCTGCAAAACCTGCAGACTTAGAATGTCTGACGAAAAGGTATTGAGGAAAACATTTGAAACCGTGTTGGAGAAAAAGCAAGAGAGTTTAGTTACTTCCATAGTGAGGGGCTTCAAAATTAAAATCAGGTAGTAAATATTATTGTGGCTTTAAAATCTAAGATGACAAAATTCCTGGGACACGCATTTTACATGAGAGGTGAGAAATAAAAAAAGATTTTAATCAAGAAAACTAGACGGGCTGACTATTTATAGCACCGTAACGTTAAAAGTATCTAAGTGGAATATTGACAAAATATAAAAATGAGGGTAGCGCGTCATTTGAAAAAATAAAATTGGCTGTGTTGCTAAGACGTATTAACTTTCAATAAAGTACTCGGACACACACACTTAATGTCATCCAGACAAGAGCTAACATCAAAATGAAAGCATGGGTTTGTTAACAGCCTATACAGCCACTGTGAGAATATAAAAACCAAGGTATGAGATGAGAGTATAAATTAATATGAGAGTATATTAATAATTGTCCAACGAGATGCAACACAAAGCAATCTATTTATTATTCTGCCAGTTAACTCTACATGTTTCGGGTGTCAACCACACCCATCATCAGGAGTACACAAAACTGTCACTAGAGCCTCCGGTACTGGTCATATTTTATTGAGCAGCTACCTCCTATCTAGCTTGGCCACGTACCGGAGGCTGTAGTTACAGTTAAGTGTATTCTTGATGATGGGAGTAGTTGACACCCGAAACATGTAGAGTAAACTTGCAGAGTAATAAATAGACTGCTTTGTGTTGCATCTCGTTGGACAATTATTAATATAGATCAGCGAAACACGGAACCATAAACATGAAATTAATACGAGAGTGGCATCCACTAAACTGGCCGCTCATACATAAAATTAATGGCATTGGTTTTACTCAGGACTCTTTGTACGTGGTGAAAACATTCTCAGAATTAGTTGGACATGGTAAATTGTATTAAACAAATAGGAACGGTTTCGTGTACGCTTTTCTCAGGTCACTTTTACCTGAGAGGACTGTACTGTAATGGACTTTGCGAATAACACTTGAACTTTCTACATATAGCAGGCTTAAACTGACAGTGAAAATGTTGTTAGAACCCTATGATTCTGACTTACTATAAAAGTATGAGTACGCTTTACTCTGCAACTGATTTGGTTCACAGTATTACAGTTGCCCGGGGTTCTAAGCTCTCATTCCCCCTCCCCCCACCCCTTTCTTACATTTTTCCATAATATATACGGAAACGCGTGTGCATAATAATAGAAAGAAATATTACTGAGTGAAGAGACAGGTTAACTCAGAGATGACTCTTGGTTTTCTTCATAAATTTGAAAATAATTTCGTGACAGTGAAGAGAACAAACAAGTTCTGCCTTCCCAGTTGTTATAATTCATGACGCTCTACCATACTTTTTCAATTGTGGCTAAACGAAATTTTCAGCATTACGTTTAATACCACTGGCTCATATCTTCACGCTGTTTGATGCTACACCTGCAGAATGTGATTTGAGTTCAAGATTTCCATGTACTTGGAATGCACACTCATGCCCTGCAAATGAAAGGATATTATTATTCTTTTTTTGGTGGAATCCATCCCCTTCAAATATATCATATTAAAACCGTGACTTATGTGCTGTCATCAACCGCAACAAACTTTTATTAATTTTTTTTGACGTTTTGTTGACCGTGCATCTCAGTATATTTATCTCAGTATTTAACCAACTTGATGCACAAAATTTGTTTTACAATAAGTTTTATTTCATGCCTCTACATGTTTCGAGCACATATGTGCTCGAAACATGTAGAGGCATGAAATAAAACTTATTGTGAAACAAATTTTGTGCATCAAGTTTGTTAAATACTGAGATAAAAGTTTTATTACTTTCGTCAATGTACACCAGATGTTTAAGTCGCGATCCTCAAGCCTGGGGATGGTCAGCACGACCGAAACCTGTAATATATATTGTTGAAACTAATAAAACTTTGTTGTGATTGACGGCAGTACCTATGTCAATTTTCAAAGGACATTAATTACTGCATGTGTCAGTCCGTTTTCTACCGTAAGACTCTCAACAGAACTGATTTTGTTCCCAGTATGCTTAAGATACTTTTAAGAAATTTACGACAATTGGTATTTGGGAGCGAAAATTAAGAACGAATTGGTTAATCAAACTTAACTGCCGTAAACTACAGCATGTAATTTTTTGTTGCTGTAATTTCAGGTGGCCCAAAATTTTTTGGAGTACCTTTACTGCAAATGTTCGGGGGGCAATATCTGATTCCGCTTCCTCTGCTGGGAAATGAGCCATGATCCCTCAGAAGTCCACCGCTCATCCTGGTCACTGCAGCACTCCAAAGTCGCTACGCTGACGTAAGTGTGTCATGAAATTCTCTTCATTAAAATTTCAAGTGCTAATACGCTTTGGTTACAAGAACATAATACTTTGCATTCCATGAAAATGAAGCGTCAAAATACGTCGCTGAATAAATATTTCGACGGGGAATACAGTTTAAAACGCAAGTGTTTAATAGAACCTAATTTTCGGCCAGTTTCTTGGAAACTCTCTGGATTTTTTCTCAGATGATTTACATTATTGACTGCTGTATTGAAGTTCATTCACGGAACACCTTATAGGCGCGAAGGTTGTTTCTCCAAACTGTGTGTATTACAATCACAACATGAAACTACCATACACCGTGACCTTGTGGCTTCTTTCCACCTTCTTCAAGACTAAGACTAACACGTGCGCATGGACGTCTCAAATCAACGTCGCGCAGATTACAGATAATTCCGCCGCAAGCAAGCAAAACAAAAGGTTTTCTATCAATAAAGTCTATTTTTCACGAGTCTTTATACTTTTTGTTTCCTACAATTGAAGCGCATTTTAGTCGATAGTCCACACGTGCTTTCTTCGAAGACCATCTTCTCTGTACTCATTCATGCCCTTTCTCCCACTTTACCTACGATGTTCTTACATGTGCCTGGACATTTTGAATCGCCTTCTCGTGGAATGCAAATAAATACTTTGCCGGAAATGCGGGAAAAATAATAGCTTACGTTTAACAGAGTTTATTGTTTATGGTTTGTAATCAATAGTCGAGACATGTTTCCTCTGAAAGATCAATTTACGACGCGTTTTGTAAGGATAAGTTTATGGCGAAAGAAGTGTTAACTTTCTTTGTCAAAAGTGTGAGTATTTTCTGCTGTTGGAGAATTATAGGTCTATTGTACCTTACTTAAAAATTTAATAGTCTCTTTCAAGACCGTTTTAGCAACTACCTTGCGAGAATGTATGTCGTTCACGCACCAACAAACGCACTATTTTTTAACTTGGAAAAGTTTTAATTAAAATATGCATTAATATCGCTCCTACATGTTTCGCTCTTGAATGACCATCATCAGAGAGTTTGTAATGCACCTGGCTAAAGTTACACTTATGTTAAAACCCTCGGTAAAATTACATGCTGCCACATCACCACATAATACAAAACGACGTAATTTTACTGAGGGTTTTAACGTAAGTGTAATTTCAGCCAGGTGCATTACAAACTCCCTGATGATGGTTATTCAAGAGCGAAACATGTAGGAGCGATATTAATGCATATTTTAATTAAAACTTTTCCAAGTTAATAAATAGTGCATTTGTTGTTATGTGAACTACATAGATTTTAGAATGCACTGTGCAACGATAAAAATTACGAGAGTGTATTAACGGCGACATCAAAACCCAGATAATATTGTGTTCAATAAATAACCCTTTGAATGATATAATTGACTATTACGGCTCTAGAATATGGCACCAAAAAATCAAAATAATTTTTTTCCTGATATGAATTTAATACATGGGCGATAATATGAATTTCTGCATTACAAAACTAATATTTGGCCTAGGCACCATGTTCTCAACAAGCAACTTTTATTTCCCCTTCTTATAAAGTGCGGGAAATTATAGAGAGAATTACTCATTGTTTTTGACGAGTCCTTATGTAGAAAAATACGGAAGTCTTGATTTCTGCGCAGTCATTCAAGTTACTCGCTGCCCGCTTAGCAGTGTGCATATTCGTTTCGAGAGACGCATTCGTATTTAAATTAGAAATTTGTTTTAACTATGTAGGAAATGTACAAGTGGCATTACTTTTAGACGCGTTCAGATATTTACATTATGGACACTTCTCAGGCGGTTGTACCGTGCGAGCTATTGTGGCCACACTGTTTGTTCTGGTTTGCAATTGTGTACATATTATAAAATGTTATTACTATTATTAGGAACTCATACTATATATTTCTTTGAAGAACTAATTACTTGTGTGATGTGTGTCTTCGTTGTTGTTCTACTAAAGATATCGTTCATACAAAACCTCAAATATTTACCCCATCTAAATGTATTGTAATTTATTATGTAAAAAATATTTGGCACACAATTTTAAAGTATATTCTTGGACTATCTGCTTTTATAATTTAATGTACTTAGGCGTAATACGACGTAAATACCTACATGTTAAATTTTCTTTTTGCTCGTTTTTATTTTCCTTAATTAAGAATAATTTAAATCGCATGAAGAAGTATGGAAGATCGTTATTGATTGATATGGGTAGCAATCATGGTAAGGATAGGAACCGTAGTGTTTATGGCTGTACGTAAAACTTCATTTAAAGTACCTCTATTTTTCTGACTTTAACCAAACTTGAATTTCCTTGACAGACAGCAGAACAAACTGCAATATGAAATTTAAAACAATGGATTCAGCGGAACCCGAGTTGTTTCGTTGCGACCGACATCCATTCATATACACACACATACATACATACAAACACACATACATATATACACACATACATACATACATACACACACACATACGTACATACATACGTATACACACACATACATACATACACATATACGTACATACATACATACATACATATATGCATACATGAACACATACGTACACACATACATACATACATACATACATACATACATACATACATACATACATACGCACATACATACCTTTGTACGTACAGTTAGACAGACAGACAGACTAACAGACAGGCGGACGGACACACGGACAGGTATTAAGCAGCTGTCACTTTCCACAACTTTTCGAACGCCCCAACATTTTTTTATGAAAGGTGTGCCACTGAGATTTTAGAGTAAATTTAACTGGGGTTTTGTTCCGGTCTGTTTCAATCTTGGTCTGTCTTTTATGTCAATCTAAACATCTTCCATTCAGACCTGCATTAAGCCTGCTGTACTGATGATTTGTCAGTCTGTCCATACCTTAATATTATGACATGTAATTTTATAACAAAATAACTTCGGTTGTGAAAGTAACCCCCCCTCCCCCCTACTGTCCTGGATCCTCGTGACCTCATCTCGCTGCAGCAAGCTAATAAACCCAAACACGACGTTGAGAAGTTTCTGTTCTTGACAGTGCTGAGGTGTAACAAGTCAGGTCCGTTCTGTGTACGAAGGCAGATCATATTCCTTCCATGCCTGATGTTTCTACTATTGGTTGGATATTAGGTATGAAGCATGTCTGGCAAGGTGCACACTGGGATTGTACTTCGCACGTGACCCACGTGTATTCCTACCGATATCATACTGCTTAGAATACTTGGGCATAGATGTATGAACGCCGACACTGTGAGTGTAATATATATAGGAGACAGAGTCAAAACCGATAGATTTTGCAGCGCGTCAATTGCACAGCCTCTACAGATAAAGTCTCTTTACTTTTTTTATACACGTTCTTGCTATAGGCTGAGGTAAATAGGCATATATATATATATATATACCTTATTTGTGCATTATGTATATCATACGCATAGTTAGCTCAGTGTCAGTTATTCAGTATGGTATATTCATTTCCGTTATCTAAGTATAATTTATGCTTATAACTTGGAAGAGTAAAATTTATTCAAGTCATATCTTCCAGCTAATCGGTGTAATTTAGCTACACGTAATAGCTTTAATTAAAGTGCTGGAATTGTCTTGGACCCATGAAATTAAAAGCCGCGAAGTGGAAAGGATTAAGAAATACGTCGTGTGAAAGGAGTCGGTACGAACTGCTGACACGCAACATTCGGTTCTTCGGAAACGGGAATTCGGATTTCCTTAGAGCTACAGGTTTTTCGGTGCTATGATATAAGGGTACTGAAACCCGGCTTTGGGGTTAGAACTATGAAATTCTAATGGTCATAGTGAGACATATCGCTTATCCCAGTGACCGCGCGACCTAAGGCGTGGGTCTGCGGCCGCTCGCTTGGTGGGATTGTGGATTCGAATCCAGCCGCGGGCATGGATGTCTGGCGCTTCTGAGTTTTGTGTGTTGTTAGGTAGAGGTCTCTGCGTCGGGCTGATCACTCGTTCAGAGGAGTCCTGCCGAGTGTGGTTGGCTTGAGTGTGATCATTAATCCTCGACAGTGAGATGACCTTGGCCCAACAGGGGCTATTGCACCACTGTAAAAAAAGAGGCTAATAAATGGATGGCGATTTTAATGTAGTCGTTTCATTTGTACAGACTGCAGACCGTTTGATTATTTCGCGTAGACGCGTAAACGCCATCTTAAAACAATGAGGTGGTGGTTTACAATAAATACATTTGTAGACATAGAGCTAATAAAGTGGAAGAGAGCAAAGTAACGCAGGTTCATCTTCCTTATTATGTGGCTGTTAAAGAAATTTTTGTCTTGCTTCATCAGCAAAAGCGATTTTATTACTCAGTTTCGACGATGGAAATAATAATTTGTGTGAAATGTACTGACATGAGCGCAGCTGCAATACGTAGCAATAGCAAGAGAAGTACAGGGACAAACAAACCCACTGAAACGATTTACTTTTTGACACTAACTAAACCCAACTCGCTGTTTGGACGAAATCGACGGTATGAGAGAAAATCAAACTTCACGCGAATACGCTACATCTTTCCTGACCGTCATGTGCGTATATTTTGTAGCTGGCATACGTGTGGGGAGAGACTAAGGTAATGAATATGGTTCTGGATAGAGAAAACTGAAAGAACAAAAAGTTGAAAGAGCCAAACACTGCTAAAGCTTAATAAGTTTATTACAAAAATTTACATAAATTATTTGTATTTGAACAAAGACGTAAAAAATGTTATACAAAGTAACGACGTTTCTCATTGGTCAAGTTCCAAAACATCCGAGCTGCTCCACTATAAACGTTCCATGGAATATTTAAAATTTCCAATCTTATCGTAATTACGGTATAAGCTGGTATAACATGAGCGTAAGAAATGAGCACAAAATGCTTGCTGCTTTGTATGTGCTCTCAGTTTCATAAATAATTCATTTTTGTCGTTTAAATTTATACGTATAAGACAGAGTTTAACCATTTGTTTGAAAAGTAAAGAAGGGACTGCTATTCCCGCTAGAGTCAAATTCCCACCCTAACAAGGATGATATGTTAGGTAATCCTACATCTTGTTGAAATACTGTCATCTGGTCTTCTGTGTTTGAGACTGCATTTAGTATTGTGATTTCCTAGATTTCAAGGGTGCCTTCTACCTCTGTTTTCAGAGTCAGACAAGTAAATTTCAAATGACTTTTAGATTTATTTGTAGCTATCGCTAGAAGTCACTGGGTAGCCATCTTACTGTGAAGGTGACGCGAAAAATTATGCGAATTATTGGCAGAATATCTACATCAGCACTCTCATATCAACCGAAAAAGTATCTTCTTGTTAAACTGCCTTCAAAACCTCAAAACGTAGCAATAAAGTATAGGTTGTTATCTCCTATAAATGAGTTAGTTTATGTGGTTGGTAGAATTAAGCTAAGAACGATTCTTGGCTGTCATTCTTGTGATTTAAAATGATGATTAGCTTGATTGTCGGTGCTTCTTTTTGAAGTCCTGCAGTGGAAATAACATCTCACTGATGCTCCAAGATCAATCCATTCAGTGTTAGAGAGACTGTTGTTGCCTAGACAACGCACACATCAACCATGCAAGTCACAAACAGGCTCATTCATCTGGAGCCGGTGCTCTCACAATGAGATCCGTGCCATTAAGTGCTCTTATTACAACTACCAAACTTAACTCAAAATTCAGAAACTGTCTTCATTACAAACTTGGCATGACACTTCAACCATCTTGTTTGTGTATAAAATGAAATTCGAGATCAAAGAGAGTTATGTGACACTAAGATTTCATTTTCTTGTACCTTGCTGTATGTCTGGTGCTACATTGTACGTCGTTCACAGGAAATCTTCGCAAGACGTTGCATTACATATGCAGCAAAGACAAGCCTCACAGATTTGCGTAACCCCAGATCCGTGAGGCTGTGGATAGGCAGAATCCTCTTTGCACTCTGGCGTTATTCACGTACCCGGATATAATAAATTTCTGTCTTATGTGAGGAAGTAAGACGGAATCGAGAAAAACAGGAAAGGAAGGAGTAGTGGAAATAAGAAAGGAAAGAAATATGGAAGAATTCTAGGAAGTAATACGTAAGGAATGAACATTAATGGAGTGAAGTAAATTAAGAAAGAAGTAAAGAAAATGAGATATTGATAATAAAAAAAGAGAGAAAAGTGTATTTTCATTTTCAAACTTTCTTATACCTTGCGCCCTCTTTCCCCGTAAGTTTCGTCAGTTAAAACAAATAGTATATAATATACTGTCGAATTATAAGTAAATATTTCTCCGACATTCAAGCATCGGAGTGTTCGGGTAGCCTTCGTGTAAGGTGAAGACTGAAAAGACTGGGGCTCTACTTGTATCGTCGGCTGTTTGTAGCTCTGCAGAGGAATTCAAGTTTTCAAGCTGTGTTGTCGTCTGTGTATTCTGACAGATAGCACTAACTGAACAGAATATCGTACTTTCACCTTCTTCATCTACATATGGAGACCTGTGTTCTCCGTGATATTAGTACCAACCTACCAGACTACACGGTGTCAGAATCAAATTCAGAATAATACGGATTTCAAATTATGTTGTCCTACATCAAATCAAGAAAATAAACGGCTTCCATCTTGCGTACATAAATTTTATAATAGCTTTATAAACAACCACAATGAATGAATATGAAAATTGTCTACTTGCTTGAGGATTCGGTGAATGGGTAATCGAGTCCCGACGTTTCGAAGCAATATAATGTCCTTATCTTAAAGTGTACGAGATATTTTCTAGGACATTTTGACCCCTGAATATGAATAGGTTATGTTGCATATATATATATATATATATATATATATGCGTGTGTGTGTGTGTGTGTGTGTGTCGGGACCAGCTTAATCCTTCACGCAGCTTCATACCTCAGAATAAATCCTCAACTTCCAAAATGCGAAGGTGTCAGAACTCTCAAAACGTTCAAGTTATTTTTTTTGGAGACACTTTAATATTCCCATATTCGGGTGACCCGGCAGAGTGAGTGCTTCACAAATGTCTAACGACCTCAGATGTTGAGGTCTTCCCTCTCTTGGTATGATACACAACGTTGTTAGGTAGTTAGTATTCGAAGTTTGGTGACAGTCTAACGGTCCCCCTGCAAGGGTCAGGCTAGACCTTTGAAGATGAGACCGATATGCCGTCCTCATCGTCGGTAACTAGCCATCAATCAGTGCTGCGTAACGCCTCAGAGGAGCGGCGCCCTAATTTGCAGTCTTAAATCCGAAACGTTCATTTCCTTTGTAATTTGCAAATTCCAGTTTTAAAAACTGCATCCGCTTTCAAAGTCCTCCTAAAACAAAGGTTGGGACCGTGTGACTCTGACTCACTTGGAAATGCTGCATCAACTGAACACGTTATTTCAGTCATTAATAAGAAGGATGATTTTAGTTGACTGTAACACTGACGTTGGGATGACTGATAAAGAGAAGGAGAAGCTCTGAACAAATTATTGCCGCAGTAAAACATTTTTCGCCGTAAGTCTTGCCTGGGTCACCCTGCTACCGAACCCGGTACCGTAATACAGAACGTCTCCTAATCGCCTGGTTGAATGCCATGGCCACAAAATCACTTCGCAATAAAGTGTTTAAGTCGGTGGTGATGTCAGGTTTGATAGCTGGCTTATTCATAGCTGCGACATCAATAATATTTTTTCGGAAGTGTGGAAGTATCACCATGAACAACTCATGTTAGATATACAAGATTTTAAATGCATAAAGAAAACAAAATTACGAAGCATACACGTTTATCTCAAGAAACCTGTCAAAGAACGGTGGCTGGGAGCTGGCGAGGAGACTTGTTTGATCGTTGATTTTCTCCCAACTCTGTTCAAGATATGATGACGATACACCCGTTTCATCCATGAAAGGCTTTGCGCCGTCGTTGGCAATGGAAGAATGAACAGAGATTACTGCTAAAGACAGACCGAGTCAGCAAAAGAAGAGGTTTTCCACGAACAAAAACCAGGGGACGAAAATGACCGTGTACGAATGTCCGTGCTTTTCAAACGACCGGGTCTATATTTTATTTTTATAAAAGTGGAATTATATGACAAAGGACGTCTAGATTCGTGTCCATGACCACAAGGATTTTAAATTACTTAGGTAATAGGCGCTCTTTTTCAGAACATTTTGTTAATTTCATAGAGCCCGGATAGCGTAGTCTGTGTAACGATTCTCTAGGGCTGGACCGACCGGGGTTTTAATCCCGGCAAGGACAGTAGATTTTATCGTCTCCAAATTCTCTTCTACAAAACCTTTCAGACTCGCCCTCTAGCCCATGCGGCCTCCTACTCAGTGGATACTATGATTCTTTATCTGGGGTAAATCGGCCGGATCGTGACGGTTACGCCTCACATATATCTAGTCCTGATGTTAAGAATGAGCGGAACTATATCTCTACTGCGCCCCTATGCCTTACTGGCGGGCTAAAAAAAATCCTTTTTTTTATCCCGCCAGTAATTTTATACCCGAAAAATGGTGGGAACGCATATATATAATCATCATATCGAACCCGGCAATTTTGTCGTATGGAAACACTGCATTTGCCGGACATTCCCCTTACAGCTACGGTGCTCAGAAAAGCCTCAGAGGAAACGCAAAATATAAGAGCATTTTTAAGTAAGGCTTATGGCCATCACTAGCACCAACAAATTTAGACCACGTAGACAAGTTTTAATCTACAACAATTTCGTGAAACGAAAATTTGGTTTCAGAGTTCCTGTGATTCAGCTTTTTTTAATTTCTTAAGCGTAAATACAAATTTTCTCTATTTATGTGACTAGTCTTCGTATTACAATCATAAAAATAACATTACTGTTCTTTTTGCACGTGCGTGTAAATAGAGAAAGATGCTAAATTCCAGGACTCTATTCCGAGAACCTCTTTATTTTCTCCATTATATCTATGCTAGTTTGTAAGCAATAAAGACCCTCGTTTAAGTCAACTATTCGAACGATACAATTAATTTGACCTTAATTAATTTTGTATTGAAACTGTTACCTGTGCAAACAGTGATTTTATTTCTAGCACACATACTTTCAATCTTATGCGGTATGACGTATTAAGGTACTACGCAATCCTTACGTATTCTTTAATGACTAATGTAACGACCGGTCTTTGCTGAAATATTGTTTTAAAGCAGGCAATGTTGGTCCAGTCTTATACTCCGGTAAAAGAATATGAAATACTGGGCCACTTGTATCATATGTTTTTTTAGGCACCTGTACTGAGTTTCTACACTTCGCTCTTCACCTAATATTCCGAACAGAATTCAGCGTGTTCTAAAAATTTCCACTCGGGAAAGGACTCAGATTGTGTCTCCAAAGTGTTATAGCTCTTTTGAAAAACAGACATTGAACAAATTATTCATGTATTCTCGGTGACCTGTTAAAAGTGGCTAATCCATTCCCTTTGCATCAAATTTGTATACGTAAGCGAAAATCTTCATCTCTTATCTTTGGCTCAGTTAACTGATCTAAAGCGATTTTTTTGTATCCAATTTCTAGTTACTCTTGACATGTAACAGTTCAGTAAGTTGGTTTAAAGAAGCACCCTGCTACCGTAATAGTTACCAATTTGTTATTTGGTAACAGGAAATGTCTCACTGAACAGTCACATCATACCATGTTGGTAGAAGGCACATTCATACCCTTAGGCAGCTCTCAGAAGTTAGAATACATGAGCGTATGAAAACAAACAACGTGGTTATAGCTGCAGTTACTGTACGTGGGGTTAAAATAAATAGCATATTCCGAAATTTGAAATTTATAAAGTGTATATAACTGCTTACTTCTAAACCATGGATTCGGATTTCTCAGCCTCAAGCTGTGAGAAATAGTCATGGTCTTCTTAAACAATTCCATCTTTACTTCTGTGGGTGAACTGTGCAGTTACCGACATGACGATCTGCTGAAAGTTGTAGAGTGTTTAGTTATTACTGAATTATTTTAAGTGTTTTTTTAATTTTTAATTTTATTTATGAAAACTTATTTTACTATGTTACAATAAAAACGTATTTTGATTGCAGTCAAAAAAACAATGAATGACCGAAACATGTAGTCATAAAAGTAAAAATATAAAATAATTTATTGTTGTGTTGACTGGAATCAAAATACTGTTTTCTTGTATCGTAACACAAGGCATGTCCTCTACAAAAAATATTATTTTACTTTATCTAGTTTTAATGCTTTTTTACATGTTCCGGATGGTCATTGTACTTTTAGCATACAAATATCTTGTAGTAACTATCCGAACTGCACCGACTGTATGTCTTCCGAGTGGACAGTAACTCAGACATTACTGTTCTTCAAGCTGTTCATCCTATTTCTACGTAAAATGTAGCAATTTCACTGATTAAGGAACGACAGGAAAAAAGAAGAAACCGCGCAGCGGGCTTCTCCAATCAACATATACTACTAGTAGTGTGTATTGTTAATGGAACAGACGAGAAGCACGTGGAAAAGATCAACTGGTCTCTCTATAGGAGAAAGCTTCTACGTAATTCTCCTTATTAGACGCTTTCAATAAACCTGAAAATAATGTAATCTTAATATAATAGGCCCCGCTGGATGGTAAATATTATTTGTTAGGCCTATTGTGTACATAGGTGGTTTTGCTGAAGTTGGTGGTAAGAAAAAATATGCTGAATAACCTAATCGGTTGCAGGGTACAAATTTCCGTCAGAAAACCAATTACCGGTAGCATGGATATTGGCTTTCTGTACTTCACACAGGCCGTAAGGTAAAGGTAAAGTTATCCCTTTACAGGCCCGGTGTGGCCCAGAGGGTGGGTAGAGGTATAGCTCTACTCTTCCATGAACGCGGCACTAGAAGGGGGTGAGTGGTCAGCAGCAAGCCCCGGCCGCACTTTACTCCCGGGAAAGACCCGGTACCCATTTTACAGGAGGCTGGGTGGACCCCAGGCCCGGTCTGGACGGGCGGAAAAACTCGTCCTCACCGGCATTCGATCCCGGACCGTCCAGCCCGTAGCTCAGTCGCTATACTGACTGAGCTACCCGGTCCACTTACACACGCCGTAAATTTCGGAATTTTGTCTTGAAACCGGCCACGGTCACATCCCCTGGTTCGCTGATCACGTAATCTTGTAAAGTAAGCGATAAAATAATTTGTATTTCTATTGTGAAAAAGGAAACTGGCCATCACAAATGGCATTTGAATATATGCTGTGATTTACACACAATGAACCGGCATCATAGATTTGTGTGACACAGGACGCACTGACACCTCCACTTGCACTACTGCACCATGTCTTCTGCTGCTCATCACCCACTGTCACTAATGTTGCACTAAATCGATTAACACATTTTACTGCTCAGTTACAACTTCACGCAGCGTTTAGTTTGGAATCGTTAAATTCTTTAATACTGTCCTTTGGTCCTTTCTAAATGGAACGATTCTTAATGTAATATATTATCAATAGAATCCCATAAACTTCATTAAAATACTTTTTACTCCTCCTGAATTCTGTATATATTTCGGCCAGGTTTGTCTGTAGGGTATAAACTGCGTTAATTTACATAAAATATCGTTACCCATCTTCCAAAACACTACATGATGCATCCTTGTGATTGCGAGGTATCTGCAAGACGGATGGTCCCTAGGAGTACCCCAAGATCCCCTGGCACTCATTCACCGGAAATCTTAGCGAAAGCAAGACAGTTAGTAAAACATAAAAGTTCTAGCCATTAGCACACCAAACTTATACACATTTCAACACGTAAATAATGAACAGTTTGAGATTATACCCATTTGTGTGCAATTTATGTCAATTTAAGTAATTTTTAAAATGTGTTGGCTATTACCGGTTTATGAACACATTATCTCACATCCACAGAGCTTTCTAAGCAATGAGTCGTTTTAATTATTCCATAATGAAAGCTATGGTATAAATAACACAGCCAGGATCGGCCAAGAAGTTTGTGAGGCCCTCGGTGCAATATGATTTCAAGGTCCATTTGTGAGGAAGTGTTTGTATTTCAATTTATTTAATTTAAAAATATATAGTATATTAATAATTGTCCAACGAGATGCAACACAAGGCAGTCTATTTATTATTCTGCAAGTTCTCTCTACATGTTTCGTGTGTCAACCACACCTATCATCTACATTCCTCCAACGTGGTCAAGCTAGTTTGGCCACGGTAGAGGGAGGTAGCTGCACAAAAAATATAACCGTACCGGGAGCTGTAGTTACAGTTTTGTGTACTCCTAATGATGGGTGAGGTTGACACCCGAAACATGTAGAGTGAACTTGCAGAATAATAAATAGACTGCTTTGTGTTTCATCTCGTTGGACAATTATTAATACAGATCAGCGATGCACGGAACCATAAACATAGAATGTAGTATATGTAGTTTATGTTGCTCAACTATTAGGTCGTGCCAACTATACAAGTGTCAAGCTTTAAACCCTAAAACTCAAGGCCAGTATGCCACAAAATAAATTGATATTGATAAAAAAAAAACTCCGTGGCCTTAGTCCGCACGCGAACTATACCGACAGAGCGGCCGCCGCCGGTCGGCGAAGTTAGTGCCAA
>Ga0136643_10003769_pt1 | contig 20573 bp, 9 predicted proteins | sample TergutLab28metaG_FD_96883 | JGI IMG/M metagenome (GOLD analysis project Ga0136643, IMG submission 96883) | Labiotermes labralis P1 segment gut microbial communities from Petit-Saut dam, French Guiana - Lab288 P1 (version 3) (version 3) | ecosystem: Host-associated > Arthropoda: Insects >...
GTGGTGGTGGTGGTGGCAGTAGTAGTAGTAGTAGTAGTAGTAGTAGTAGTAACAATAATAATAATAATATCTATATGCACAAAAGTACGTAGTATGCAAGTGGAGCTAGAGTATTTTAATTAGGCTACTGGAAGATCACAAGAGACAATTAATTACACAATATCTAAAAGATCATAACTGGTAAACAGGAATATCCTTGATCCAGTGCCACATCGTAACAGCTGTGCGATTGCCATCTATTTCCTTGACATGTGTTTACCTGACTGCTTCAAATTGTCATTGAATGTATGTCGGAACCATTTACATTACTTATGAAGAAACGATCAATGGAAGTTCATAATTGTTACCTCTGAGTCTGGTGATGTCTTAAGTCGGAAAGAGCCAAACATGTAGCTGTTAGTTCTAATAAAATATAAATTATGTTCGACGGATATTCGTACTGATTTTAATATGGCTAACACAATGGGAGGAGTCACATAAAGAATTTTTTTTTATAAATGAGAAGAAGCAACCGAAGAAAGCACCCATCCGTTAAGAAAGAATAAGTAATTAGTTCAAGGCAATAATTAAACAGAAATAATACAGGAAACAAACTACGTGCAACAGCGAAATTTCTACATATAGATGCTCTGCAGGGTACAAGATTCATCAGCTCTTGTGTATGGCAGGAATTTTCTTATTCCTCTTCGGGTACGGTGCATTTCATTTCAGTGCTAAGACAAGAACGGGCAAAGATAACTTTTTAATTTTTATGACTTTTAGAGAGTATTTACGAATTAAAACAGTAAGCCTTAAGTGAAGATCGCGTTCTTCTGTACGTCTGTCCCGTGACCTGGTATCAACTGCTAAACTTCAAGTTGTGTCTTCATGACATTCGATATAGGAGTTTCCTTGCAAAAGGATGTTTACGAATCTTCATTTTCGTTATAAATGGTGCAGTAAAGCCATAATTTAATTAAGGGCCTAAATTACATTTACCCCGTTTTCTACGTTTTTCGCCGATATGGATAAATTCTGTATAGGATATGTCCACATAACTGAATTGAGAAAACGTGAAGTTCTGTATAGGATATGTCCACATAACTGACTTGAGAAAACGTGTAGTTCTGTACCTTGGCGCAGTGACGGCAAAACATCACCTGGGGCCGACATGAAGTTCCGTTCATACTCTTAACATTTAATATCCGATTTCGGTGAAAATCGGTGAAAGAGGTATGAACATAATGCTATTAACCATTTAATGCCTACTGGTTACGTGATGCAACAACAGGCTTATACGTAACATTCAACAACTGTACGCTCTGCCCACACTGTATTTATGTGTTTTGTATTTATCTGGAAACAGCTACTTGTGCCACTTACATCATAAACTGATTGGTTTTTATAACCGAGATGAAAAGAGTTTACTGCGCGGTACGGACTGGGCCTTCAAATAAAGCAGTCTGCGCTTCGCCTTTCTAAAGGTTAATTGTTTTTAAAATATACATAGGAAATATACAATATTATAATTATTATAAAATACAATAAAATACACAAATATGTCTTTAGGAACAGAAGCTACGAGTTTTAAGTACATGTGTTGCATTTAACTAAGAACTGCACAAAGATTAACCTTTTAAAGCCTACTGGTTACGTGATGCACCAACAGCATAAACATTCAACAACTGTACTCTGCCCACACTGTATTTATGTGCATTGTATTTATCTGAGAACAAACAGCGACTTGTGCCATTTACACCATAAACTGATTGGTTTTTATAACCGAGATGAAAAATGTTTACTGCGCGGTACGGACTGGGTCTTTAAATAAAGCAGTCTGCGTTTCGTCATTAAAGGGTTAAATATTTATGACTTTCGGGAAAATCGGCGCAAGAACCTTCCGATATTTTTCTCGCAGGCGTAGGTGAAATTACATTTATACGTGTACCGTGAAACCGTACGAGATTCTGAAAGAATTTTACGCTTTGGCCAATTCACGGAGTCTAAAATTCGCTGAGTTATACTGCAAACTGTAATGTACAATGTAAATGAAAATACAATTAACTTCTTCATACACGTATGACTCACTGAAGTATTAACAAATGCATCTGGCGTGCTGAGATGTTTAATTTACTTTACGACCATGATTCTCAGACAACGTGTACAGGCACCTTAATTGAACATGATCTTATGCCAATTTTGCGGCAAGGTTGGAACAGAAGGATGATTAGACAAGAAGTTCGCCTTCTGGTATGCTACACAGAGTATATTGGTAGTTATTTACTGACGTTTCGAGACAACGTATCGGTCCCACCTTCAAGGATCTTCTTAACTACCAATCTACGCCAAGCAATATCCCAGAAGAGCGCAGATCTCGTTTATACCGCAACGGAAGCCTGAAATCACACAAAACTAAATTAAATACGCGATCAACATTTTTAAAAAGGAAAAACTGTTAAACATGGTCCTTATATATACGCGCGCATAAAGGATTAAGAAATACAGTGAGGGTTCGATAATGGGGTTCCTAAGCTGAGGGGACACCAGTATGAAAAGTCTGAAAAACGCTTCAATCTGACTTCCAAATTTCCCTGGCATTTATACACAACCTACTGCCTAGGAAGGAGCGGTTTTAAATTTACTGTACCCTGCAGTGCAACGAGGCGGACTGCAAACTGCAGATAATTTTTAGGACAACAATTTCACTGAAGATTTCTAAATGAAAAGTATATCGTAATTGTGCAAACTGGACTGCATTCCAATGGTTTTTCCTTAATTACTTCCAAATTTTGTTTAAGAAAATGAACATTTTCAACAAGCTTAGTTACCTTACGTACTTCGAAATAATATATTTGGAGAAAAGTTTTAACTTCCAGGATTATAGTTACACAAAACTGAAGAGGTAGTCGCTTTTAAAAAGTCCACTTAAAATGGAAGCCCTTGTTAGGAAAAGGAAAATTTAGCAGACTGACATTAAGTTTACTCACGGATGGTTATGATTTTAATAATTTTAAACCAACTTCATATGTATCTTAATAAAAATTGTATCGCGGTCCGTCATTTTTTTTTTGCTTTCATTTCAGCCGCAAAATCCCTTACGCATTTATTCTTTCTGCAAGAGGATTCCACCTAGACGTTCTAACTAGCCAGCAGAGTAACTACAACCCTTTAGCTCTACGACTGTCACTGAAAGTCAGAGTCTAAGACAATTATCGATTTGGCTGTAGGTCCTTGGAATAATTCACTCTGTACATAGCTGTGGCATGAAATCCTAAACAATTACTCACATGATTTCTCAGATTTATGAGAGTCATAAGCAATTTTATCAATACTTATTAAGCGTCGAAGTCCTACTCCGCCGCGTGCAGCATATAATTTTTTTTTTTTATGAAGCACAGACACATATACTATTTCTTACTTACATAGAAAAGTTTTCCTCCAATGTGGCTCAGCAGAAAAACTTTGGATCAGTTTTTACTAGTCTCTTAGTACTTTTAAGGTCTCTCGAGATGTGATGATACTCCAGAAATGAAAGCAAGAGAATCTATGTCTCGATCCAAAAACAGTGTAGTGGAAGACACGGTAGGTTTAAATGCACGTACGGTCATACTAGTGACAGGGGCAGACAATGATGTTTCTATTGCAAAATAACCATTTAAGGGCCAACAAAAGATATCTCGTTTAAAGAAGCTGTCTATCTGTAAACGTCTGAAGCATGAAATACACGAAAATTGTAGAGGCTATTTAAAAAATCAGGTCCTGTCCCAGAGAAAAAATTTCATGGAATACCCACGAACTTTTGTAAACTTGACTGTCTTTAAAAGGAAAGGATTCAATACAAATTAAAAATTATATATAGCTTGTAATTATGTTTCAGGGTTCCCATACTTTGGGGCCATAATGTGCACTTATAAATCAGCATTGCTCGGTTGTAAGCGACTTAACACACAAATGTATAAACGTGTATTTTCGTTACACCCTAATGCATGTTTGAGAAATAACAATTCTGGAAGTGCCTTAAAACTACTGCAGAATCCAGAAATAATTCCATGGAACAGATTCCTAATACTGCTACTAACATCTCAGCCAGCCAAGTATTTTTTTTATGTAACCCGAAGCTTTATCACTCCGGTCACAAGAACACGTCACACGTCCCTATCCTAAGCCGGAAAAATTCAGTCCACGACCTCACATCCTATTTTTAAGAAACATTTTAATATTATCCTCTAATGTTCATTTATTTCTTCAAAATGGTCTTTCTTTCAGGATTCTCACCAAAATATGTGTCGTATTACCTCCTCTCCCCATTTACTCCTCCTATAAGTATTCCAGACATGTGGATAATATTTATAAAAATTATCGCCTTGGATTTTGAATGAACGACAAAAGGTAGGCGACCCAAGAGCTTTCTGGGACATGGTAAACTGTGTCAGACTAAATCCTTATTCTAAATGACGTCCACAGTTCGTCAGTGTTTCGAGTTACAGGACGCAAATGTGTAGAAAATTGAGCAAAGCGCTTCGTAATAGAGGAGCAAACACGGGCGTGGATAAACAGAGGGACCGTTAAACAGCTGGGCACACACCGACATATTAACAGACCAGATAGTAAAGCAGGCAAACCGGCAAACAAACAGAGGAACAAACAGACAAATTGCATAGGAAGGGACCGAACACACAAGTTTTGGCGAACCGGAAATGAAGAGGCGTGCTGACAAGGATGTCTCTCGCTGACTGACAGGTTGCCTACCTACAAATACAGCAATTAAACTGCTTACCGGGAATACTAATGCTAAGCATTACTATGCAGTTCATGCATATCGACTCCGTCCAGTTCTGATACTTCAAATGCTATTTCTCTGAAAGCCCCGACAGTAAATGAAGACGGGCAGCATAAGGACACCAGTTGACCGCAGTCATAGTAGTTGCCGACTGTTCTGTACCAGTCTCTAGCGATTATTATGCTTTCATTTATTCAAGCCCTGATAACACTAATGTGCCCATATGTGCAAATATAAATCGAAATTCAATCATTTTGACTAACGAAGGAAGTCGTTCTTATAGTTCCGTACACGTACGCCAGACGATGATTATTACCGAAAACAAACTATCGTGACAAAGCAGTTGAGAAGTCAGTATTACAGCCTCGACCCATAAAGATGAAATATTATCTTAGATAGTAGCATTATAACGTCATCATTTTTCAGGGTGTCTTTCAAGGACATTTTAAATTCATCGCCTAGATGTCCTGTGAAACTGTGATTTTATAGAAAGTCTGAGTGGCAGCAATGCACTATGGATCAATAAAAGAATTATCTCTGGAAATTTCAACGCCTCAGGCCCTTCCATTGCTGAGGCAACTACTCGCCGGCCTCTCACCGTTGTTGAGGTCTGGGTTCGATCCTAAACCAATCCATACGGGTTATGTATTGGACAACATGGCACTGGGAGAGACTTCTCTTGAAGTAGGCCTACTCTGCTTCTTGCCATTAATAACGTTTCATCAATTCTCCATACTAATCTTTATCTTTATACTACTGTTATCAGAAGAGCAACTGAGAAGGCCTGAGAACTACAAAAAATGACGCTTTTTCGAAGAAAAAATATCTTTAAAGACCCTAACGGATAGTACAATCTCAACGCAATGCTTTCCTATCTACCCATTTTAAGATTCATATTACCTACATTTCAGCCTTTTGATAGTATAACTTATAAATCTACGTTTATGATGATACAAATGCCCGTAATCGTGGAGGCAGTATAGATAGAGCTGTTAATTATGAAACCAAATCGTGACATAGTAATCTTAGAACCCTCTTTCCAAAAATGAAGGATTATGGAAACAAATCCACGACTACTTAAGTTACTGATGATCGCCGCTACATACACAGCGTAAGAACTTTCAACAAAAACATAAAGTAGGCCCGCGTAACAAAATATCTTCTGGTTGTACTGTATGCGAAACTCGCCTTCACAGTACATCCTATATTCTATATTTTAACATAATATTCAGTACACATATCTCGCCTGTAGAGCAAACAGCAGTCTGATGCGCTGTATCCTGCATTACACAAATTTCGAGCACTGATATTAACCTGGGTTTGCTCCGCTTCATGCTTTCAACATAAACATAAATATGTTTATTTCCCGCCTGTGGTTCTGTTGCTGAGACGCGCGTCAATAAATTACGAAGGTAAAGGTAAAGTTCGCACTATATCAGACCATGATGGCCCTGAGGGGGAGAGTAGGTATAGTTCTATTCTGTTAGACGGGGGGGGGGTGGATAGTCAACACCACCCCCCCCCCCGGCATTTTTATCCCCGCGAAAAAGAGTCAGTACTCATTTTACAGAGGCTGTGTGGGCCCCAGGGCCAGTCTGGACAAGTGCGAATAATCTCGCCCCCACCGGCATTCGATTCCCGGACCGCCCAGTCCGTAGCGAGTCTCTATACCGGCTACGCTGCCTCGGTCCATCAATCAAATGCAGGTATTTCAATAGTGAGTCCTGGCGGTAACAAAAAAATTACCAGTAGTAACACTACTGAAAACCTGCATGAACAAAGATATAATTAATAAGAAGAATTACTTCCAGGGATCAGCAAGAGCAGTATCTGTATCAAATGTCGACAGGCAGTGAACATTTCAGAATCCAGAACTAGGAAAATGTGGTTTTGTCGATAACAATTATGACGTCTCTCTGACCCTTACTTGCAAAGCTAAATGAACTGAAACAAATGCATAATCATAAATAAATACAATATTGAACAGAGGAACGTAATTGTTTGTATTAAACTTTCCTCTGAATAGTGTCCTTCCTCGAATAAATATTAAAGATCAGACTAAGTGAAAAACTCTTAACAGGTTACTTGGCGTCTGGGGTTATATCGGAAGAATGAATCCATGGATTTTCAGATCAACCGGTTGTTGTGCTGGACCAAAAATAAAAGTATAGGAACGGAAACAATCAGCAAATAGAACTGATGGTAAGACTGGATGTGCTAAGAAGCTGTTTGAGATACTTTAAAGCAGTCATTCAACCCCGAAAAGAAGAAATGTATAAGAATTTTATCTCATCTTTGATACGCTATTTCCGGGCCTTGGCATTAGTAAATTTGGCTGCAGTCGAAAAGAATCATTGTTTAGACACGCAAGGCGTGCTACCAGTCCAAGTGTTCGTTATATATCCCAAGGGATAAATCACAAAACCCCGCTGTAAAACAAGATGCGCTATGCGAATCGTTAGGCTTTCTCAGCGGTCCAATGGCTGTCTCCGTTCTTCTGGCATCTGTTGTCGCGTTACAAGATGCCTGCTGTCCGATGCTTGGAGACAACAAGATGAAACAATCTTCAAGTTTCACGGAGTCAATGTGCTCTTTTCAAACAAAGCCAATGGCCACAAGGGGACACCGTTCATGGTCATGCAGTTGAACATCGATCTTCTGGCTAGGTATACGTATGCATTCGGAAGTTCCTGTGACCGTACTTCTCTTCGGTCCTGGAGCAAATGCTTAATTGGGATCCATATTCCTCCTTGCCCTTTTAGCTTTTGCCAATGTTAACATCTAACTAGTAGCCTACAGCTAGTCAAATATTTGCCAACCAGTTGCTCGACATTTCTCCTCTTCTGTGTGTTGCCAGCAGTTTATCAGATTACTCTACTTTCTTAGCTTCTCTGTTATTTGTTCGATCTCTAACATACGTTTACCAGCAGGACGCAAGGGCAATACCTGGGAAACTTCTAACAGTTTCACTAATATATACACTGTAATGTCTAAGGTATCATTCGCCTTTCTTATCAAAAGTCGTTAATATTCACTGTTTACTTCTAGACGCATTCTTTATTGAACTCTGCAACTACATCCAATTCTTTTTTTTTAATTTTCATTGTTACACCGTGCATGTTGTCGAGTTACTCAATTAATACACCAACTAATGCACTTATATAAAAATTACACATTAAAACACTAAAATTGCTTCGACATGTTTCGGTCCTAAGACCAACATCAGGGAGCTATATTTTCCTTGCTAAAGTCACATTAAAAATAGTCACTGATTAACTTCATTGTACTAACAGGGTGTTATGGCAGCATGTCGTGTTGTGTAAGGTTATGTATGTGACTTTAGCAAGGAAAATATAGCTCCCTGATGTTGGTCTTAGGACCGATACCTGTCGGAGCAATTTTAGTGTTTTAATTTGTAACTTTTATATAAGTGCATTAGTTGGTGTATTAATTGTGTAACTTTTTTTGACGTTTTGCTGACCGTGCATCTCAGTATATTTATCTCAGTATTTAACCAACTTTATGCACATCAGTTGTTTCACAATAAGTTTTATTTCATGCCTCTACATGTTTCGAGCACATGTGCTCATCATCAGGAGGTCAAAATTGCATTACACAGCCTCTGGTATCATCACAATTATAAGTGGCCGTTTCGTGCACAGGTTGAGAGAGGACTCAAATATTCTTTTGAGTTCTTGCCTTTTTTTCCACTTTTCTCTCTCTTTCTCCAAAATATCAGTTTCTTGAATTTCTTAAAAAACCCCATGTTGTTTGTATTAATCTTGTCTTCAATGCAGCAGTACACCACGACAAGAGTCCCCTCTCAACGTGTGCACGAGATGGCCACCTATAGGTATGATGATACCAGAGGCTGTGTAATGCAATTTTGACCATCTGATGATGAGCACATGTGCTCGAAACATGTAGAGGCATGAAATAAACTTATTGTAAAACAAAAATTTTGTGCATCAAGTTGGTTAATTACTGAGATAAAAATACTTCCAATTCGACAGTTAGCAACCTCTCGCCCTGCTAATTAGACGCATTATTTTATGTTTACCATAAAATAATTGTGATGCCGTCGTGATGTGCCGTCTGACAACTACTGCCATAACCCTACCACATCGTAACAGAATCCTCGAGATTATAAGATTAACGGAATGTACATTTCAAGACCCTTTTTGGGCACTTTTTGCTCGTTACAACCGTCGACGTAAGGCACCCTGAAGAAGCCAGCGCCACCAACAATCAGCTCTCTACTGCTACTGTTTGGGTGCGGGTTTACTCTGCATTTTGAGTGGTTAATCCCACAGGATTCCCTCACAATCATGAAGACGATTAATACCAATTTATTAAGCCGTGATTCTAAGTAGGGTACAATGTCTTACCGCCAAGCCAATGCAACTGGCTTAATTAAAGGGAGTTTCAAGTAGTTAACTCAGGTATGACTTCTGTAGATGGTGTATAATCAAGAAGCGTAAGGGGAAATTCATCTAATCTATCACTACACACAGGACACACGCTCTTAACCCCAAATTAAATGAAGTATATCCACGTCGATCAATAATTGTGTATTAATAATATCCTAAATAGATGACATCCACTTGCAGGAGTTGTCTAACTTAATATCCCTGGTATAGTTTTGTCCAGTAACTTCCACGATCGTTACAAGCAAAGAAGCGACAATCATAAACGCTGTATTATTATTATTATTTTCCCCCCTTACAAACCCGGCCCCTCTATCCTCTACAAATCCTTCTCTCTTTTTAAATCTTCAAAGCTTCAGAGAAACTAAAAATACAAGATTATATCTTATTGTGAATTGAATTGAGAATCTACGGTTTTACATTTTAGTGTGTACATTCTGTCGATGGGACACAGATCCGGTTTCTACCAGCCCTCGCCTTTATCCAGATACAAGGAATGGAATTTATGGGATAAGGAAGGACTGGTTGTGTTGGTTCAGCCGTACATTTCACCGCACAGCTGCAAAGTTGCTGGTAGTTTCGGAAGGAAGGTTTAGGCCACAACGATTCTAAAGATAAACAGTACTTCACCTGCAGGATTCATAAAGATCGAAATGACTGTAAACAATATTTATTATGGCGCCATGCGTAACCTAATTTCATTTACTTTCATGCCTATTGAGAATTTCGAAAAGTAACTGGATCGAGCTGGTTCAGGATAGGGACAGGTGGCGGGCACTTGTGACTGCGGTAATGAAATTTCGGGTTCCATAAAATGAGGGGAATTTCTTGATTAGCTGAAAACCTGTTAGCTTCTCAAGAAGAACTCTGCTCCATGGAGTAAGTAAAACCACCTACGTTGAAGCCGGAATAGTGCAGAAGATAAGGTGACTAGGGTTCGGGCGGGACAACCGAGGAACCGTGATTCTATTCCAGGCAGCAGCAAGACTCTTTTATCCTCCCCACAGTGTCCAGACAGTCTAGGAAACCCGTTCAGTTTCGTACCCTGTGGATACCAAGGGCGGTTTTCCCTGGGGCAAAGTGGCAGAAGTGCGAATCTGACGATCCAACTCCAGCGAGTGTCAACGTTAGAAAAAATGTTGCTCCAGTACCGTAGTCCCAGATAGCCATGAAAGAACTCTGTGACAATAAACATAGAACGTGGGTGGAATGGTTCTGTTACGGTTTGCAGCAAATTCACACCGTTTTACCAGTTACCGATATTAATAATTCGACAATCTGATGTAACGATGGCAGACGTGAGTAATAATTAAAGAGGGCTGTCTGATGTGGGAGTGGGGATTGGGGTCAGTGGCGTAAATCAGTGCTTTTTCCAAATCCTAATATTGCGTATCCTGCTCCGGAGCGCTGGGCCAAGATTTCTGATACAGCGCCCTTAGTCCACCCTTCTCCACATTTCTTCATGGCCTGTACAGGAAGAACTTTCCTTCACTTTAAAAACTTCTTAGCAGTAACAAATTTCAAGCATCTAAATTAATGTGGAAGTGGCGAAATTTTACTACAAAATGATTTACAAGCATGTGTCTTTTACAACCGAGAATTACATAGTTACCGACAACGCGTGACAGTTGAAAACGAATAATAGTATTAATAATAATAATAATAACCATAATCAAGTATTTCGAAACGACGATATTGTTCAGCGGTACGCAATACATGACATTATATTCCCTGTAATATAAGAAAGCGATGGGTCAACTGACAAAATTTTATTAGCCATCTTCAGTATCAGCCTCATCTTATCAGGTTTATTTTACACGAAAGAGTAATACTAGTACATTCCATACAATAATACAAACAGCCAACTAGATGCAAAAATAATAATTTTATTAATAATTTCATTCAGCTCAACATGTTTCGGGCGATAATTTCGCCCATCCTCAGGAGCACTAGACTGTGTTTACATCTTGTGGTAAAATGCACCGACGATGCTGCCTGCTGGTGATCAGGATGAGGTGGAATTGCAGTCACCAACAGGCAGCATCGTCGGTGCTTTATACCACAAGCTGCAAACACAGTCTAGTGCTCCTGGCGATGGGTGAAAGTATCGCCCGAAACATGTTGAGCTGATTGAATTTATTAATAAAATTATTATTGTTGTATCTAGTTGGCTGTTTAAATTATTGTACCAATGATGCACTGTCACACAAACATCAAACTACATTCCATATTTAGACACAAACCATCAAACTGGAAAAATTTATTTTCCTAAATTCTTATATATCACTAAAGGATTGATAAAGCACCCACACATGTCAATAAAATGTAAAACACGAATATGAATTTAACATTTCAAATATACAGCAGTTATTTAAATACTTAAATCACAAATATATTCCTATGTTCATAAGTGTGCGTGCGTGTGCGCGTGTACAACCAGTAATAAATTACACTTGCCTTGGGTCACAAAAACACCCACGTAAAATAGCAAGAAGCAACAACCAACACTAATCATACCTATCTTGAATCATACAAGTACGTACGTATGCATAAATGTATATGTACGTCCATGTTTGGTGGTATGTACGGACGAACACAAGTGTACACGCATATGTTTACGTATGGAGGTGTAAGTATTGGACTATGTATTTGTACGTATGTGTGTGTGTATGTACGTATGTGTGTATGTATGCATGTATGTGTGTGTGTATGTCTGTATGTATGTATGTGTGTGTATATGTATGCATGCACGTATGTATGACGTGTTATTTAGGTATGAATGAAGGTATTCGAAAATGTGCAGGATGTCACTTGTAACTCAATCATATTTTTCGATCAGTAGTTGTTAAGTTATAAATGAGGCTGCATATATTTGGCAAGGAGGCAACGATAAGTACTCGACATCAACACAAAGATTTGTACTCTTTACTTACATTAATAATCTCGACTAGCTGCCAACAACGAATACACTCTTGTTCAATCTTGAACAGCAGTACTTACTGGCTATTCACATCATTATAAGATTCCCGTATCCTACCTGTAAACAAACACACACATTTACTTAAGCTCGTCATAAAGTACATACAGGTATACGTAATATATAGATACATGCAATTGAGGTGCCCTGCGGTTACAGAAAATTCGAAAAAAAAAATTCGATTTCTGCCTAGAGTAGATGAGCAAACAATACAAAAAATAACAAATCATTCTGTCATTAAAGTAATTACTCTCAGTCGTGTTATAATTTATCGCTGTGATAATTTATGTTTCGGAAAAATATTCGTCCGTCTATCTGTCAACTACTAACAGATCCAAAACACGAGGTCAGCTATGAATTAAACCTAACTGTTAATTGTCACTTTACTTGAGGATATGCATATGTCTGAGTTCTTAAGTTTGATAAATCTTCCTATTTTTAAATAACAAGGTTATCACGTACAAGTATAATTAATTCAAATTTGATGTTTGTTGTATCGTGCATCTTTGTGGTAACTGAAGAATTAAAAAAACTAGATGCCACTTATTATTTTATTGTATTTCTTATAGGCTCAACATGTTTCGGGCACTACTACGCCCATGATCAGGTGCTCGCGACTATAATGTTGATTACCACATTGGTCGTTTTGTTCTTGGTTTGCTGTAGGTTGGAGGTTAGGTGCGGTTAGGCTGCAGTAGTATCCGTGCTGCAGGCTAAAGCCTGCCCGAAACATGTAGAGCCAATAAGAATTACAATAAAATAATAAGTGGCATTTAGTTGGTTTTTATTCTTCAGATAATTAATTCAATTTGTACAGACGCTTTTACTTAACATTTCATTATGTTTGTTTATATACAGAAATATTGTAAACCGCTTTGTGATTATCAACACACAAATATTTCAATTTCAACACACAGATTAGAATTTTTTATGGAAGAACATAACTTAGGAAAGTGTAAAACTTTATTGAATTATCTCGTATTTTGTATAACTTGGAATAGATTTAAATGCGGAATGAGTGAACTATGTAACACAAGAATTTCATTTAAAAATATTTGATTATGCATTTATCATTTTTGTTGAGAGTGGAATAGGATAATGGTTACTGAAAAACATTTCATAGAGGATACCGCAGACGTAATTCTTTCCAACGCAGGTGACTGGTTGAAAGTTGATATGAAATTTATGAAGAAATTATAAGATTCATGAAAAATTATTTCCTCTTCCTTATTTTTCCCTATCCTTTTTCTTACATTCATTCATTCTTCTAATACCTTCCTTCATTCATTCATTCATTCGTTTTTGCTCTGTATTCACCCTTCCCTGTTCATTTCTTTATTCATATACTGTACTGAATTTTCTGCCCTCCATTTTGTTTTGTTTCATCATTCCATTTCCAGAGTTCTTTCCATTTTCAATCTTCTTTTTCCTTTTGTTTCAAAGTTCTTTAAGACTCGTCAATCATTCTGTGTTTGCAGTTGGTAATCTAAGATATTACACGACCTCACATGCCAACAGACGTGTGTGCTTTTACGTGTGTGGCGTGGGATGATCTCTTCATAATACTAAAAATATGCACACTGAATTTAATGAATTATCACCTTCGTCATTCTCAAAATACTGAAATATTTTCAGCTTCATTTTACGGTTATATTTTTATATATCACAAAAAACAGGAATGCGCTGATATTTTGTCTTTTTCTGGCCAGAACAAACTCAATACTTGCACCAGACATCATCTTCCTTTGGCAGGCGGTATCTCCTATTCCCTCAGCATGTAAACGAGGTGGGCTGGTGTGATTCTCCCCTTCGCTCTACCAACAGCACAGCGATGTGTGGTTTTGTTTCAACTCTCAGACTAATCTTGTGAATAATGCATCAGGGTTTCTCTAGGCACTACCACCAAACCCACGGCAGTAGCTCCCTTAATGGCAACCCTCTCTTGGTTTTCTAATAGGAATCGTGTATTGAGTGCCAAGTGTGCATTTACGTTGCCATTTCCTAAGCATCGCTATTCTAGCGACGAAAGAACAAACAGCTGTCACTACATTCGAATCTGAATTCAAAATGCTGTCGTCGTAATGGAAAAGAATGTGTTTAAAAGAAGTTATTCTATGACAAATGTTTTAGTTCTTGTTTTATTTCGAGATTCAAGGAGGCGTTTAACGTTGACCCTGTACATATTTCATTGAACGGTACTTCATTGGAAGTAAATAAAGTAACGCAAATTAAAAACAAGCGTATACTCTCGCCTAGCGAGGCTGTATGCCTGACACTAAACGTTGTCACGAGAGTGAAAATTAACGAAATTAGTTTAAAAATAGTGCTGGAAATTTTAAAATTCACCGGATCGGGGTCCCACTTCTACTTTTGATTAACAGTTGCTCTTTTCTCAGGCGGTTAAAGAGGCCAAGGCTTGAAGTGGCCCACTCACTTCCACCTAGAGACGAGGTGAAGAATAAGTGGAGCTATGCCTCTGCTTCCTCTATGTCTTTTAATAGAGTGCACAGGGACAACTGTATCTTAAACGAGAGGTACATTTCAGAGGTATTATGTCAGAGGAGAATACTGACTACCTATTTAGAATCAAATTTCAATTATTGTTTTCGATGTTCCAGTGTTGTGCCTACACGAGGCAGTGTTAATGTACGGTCAAGTTCGAAATACAGACCGAGAAGCCGTACAAGATTATTACCTACATTTACTGTACTGCTTATAGGCACTTCATAACAGGCAAGTCACGTTCGTTGGTTTGTGCTGGCCGCAGCGAACTACCATATTTTAAGTATGGCCACAACATTTTTAAAATAAATAAAAGGGTGTTACTAACGCCGTCAAAATGTCACAATACCTTCAATTTTTTTTTGGACGGAATAACTACATCTACGAAAACCCGAATACGTTATCCGAGCTTGCCCAATTCTGATAGTTATCTTCCAATCTTTTTTTTTTCGCTTTGCTGATTAATTTCAGACTAAAGATTCTGAATAAATGGCATTTTCATTTTTTTATGAAAAATTTGGTGTTTATGTTAATCGTGATTTGTCATCGCTGTTCTTCTTTCCTGATTGAAAAAAATTTTCACGGAAAAAAGTGCTTATTTTCCGATAAGGTTTCGAAATATTAACTAAGACTGATTCCTGTGGGCACAGACGCCTCCCAATACTTCGAAGTCTCTCAAATAACCACAAGGCCTTTGCAATGCTGACTTTTATCACAGCGAATGATGCATCAACTGAAGCAACAGTGTAGTTACGCATCCGGCGAGTGTTAGGCGGTCACTTGGTCACATGCTTTCGCCATAAAGATACAAAAATGTTCTTAACTTTCAATTAATATAGCATGAACATTTTACGACATTATTCGTCTTAACATTTCCCACAATTTTTGGCAATGTTTTGCTGACCATGCTTCTCAGTATAACCTTAGTAATTAACCGACTTAATGCAAAATTATTGTTTTATAATAAGTTTATTATATGCCTCTACATATTTCGAGCACTATGTGCTCATCATCAGGAGGTCAAAATTGTATTATACAACATCTGATATCATCACACCTGTAAGTGGACGTCCCGTGCATCGGACGGCCACATACAGAGTTAACTGCAAAAATATTATACTCGACCTACAAAAACAGCTTCCATTGTTTTATTCCTAATTGATACAGAACACAGTCGACTGCATGTAGGATCGGCAGTTGATACAGCACAATCTGACAGGAACTGAAACGAAATAACAAATGTGGATACAAACACGGGTCAATAAGTTGAAACTAGCATTTGCTGGAGCAACATTATTCAGTGCAACTAAAATATTCAAGAGTATAAAATGTCTACTCACTAGACGACACTGGAAATGGGTAAGAATAAACAGCCGTGACTATGTAAAGAACACAACACGAAGAACTGCCGTGTTCAAACGCCAGACAGTAACAAGCAACCAACATAAAAAGTCTCTGTGCAAATTAAACCCAACACCCTAAGTGCGCTATACAGCAAACACCCTTTCTCCTCCACCAATAGTACTCTTCTTGGCCTGGTGCCTGTGAAACTGGTGATGATAAATGTGTGGTGGTTTTCGAGAAAAATATCAATGGAATAAGCAACTAAAGTGATACGTGGAGAACATTCTGGGCGAAATTGAATTTCACACATGCGCAAGCATTAGTTCACCCCCTTAATCACTAGCTTCCACCAACCATTTATACTCCTACCCGATCAACCGCTGCAGACATACTGATAGTCCTCTAGTGAACCCACCTAGTATAGACTTCCAAAATGAACAGTCACATGGCCACCGTTTCCACCGACCTCTAATTTCTAATGGCATTATTTCTGTCTTATGGTAAAATGTGAAATTTTGTATGGAGATAAACCATGAATATACCATAATATCATGTCTGCATTACACAATTTTTTTATGTCAAAAAATCCACAACCTGTCAAAGATATGAAACTTTAAGCCCGTATCTGGACAATTCAATATAGCAATAATATGAACGAATGGAAAATACATATGAGTGGGTCACTATCAGAGGATTAGACCCTCCCCCCTTCCCCTTACAGAGGGTTATGGGCTCAATGTGTTCATTGAAACATTTGAAGGACGGTAGTTGTCATCAGTTCTTCCAAAAACTTATTTTTCAATTCATTTCTTTCCACTTTTTCAAAAAAATTATAAATCCTAATTTGTTTTTCCCCTACTACTTGTGATACGGGGCACTAGTGATTTTACATCCGATTTCACCATTCTTCTATCATCCGAAAATTTCTATTAATCAATATAAACACTAGCAGGCTATAATACTTGGGGATTGATTATTTCTCCGTTATATTAAAGTTCAATTAAATTTTGTAACATTCAAATTCGTTAAAAATTTACTTTGCGGGGTAATTTACAAAATATGACTATCAGTTTCTGCTCTTATTAGTCATTTAAACGCGTATGAGGGAGGTCTGAAGCTCTAGAAGTTCGACAAAAATTTCCCGATACGCGCACAAAGAATTTTGGATAACCCTTTTTACTGTGTAATATTAGCCTTTGCAAACAGCTATAAAAATTATGCTTAGCATATGACTTAAGTCCTCGAAATTTATACTTGACCGCTGACAGACAGAGTCCGCAGAAGCTTATTTATGCTTGACCTTTACGTGCCAGGACTGACCTGCGTGTGCTAGATCCCTATTCAGTTAAGTTTCGCACACTGAGGCACTTTACGAACTGAGGAATAAAGCAAACAGGCTTTTAAGCTTATTAGCAATATTAGTATGTTTTATAAATTAAATACCACTTGAGAGACCCAGGCGTAGATGGGGGGATAATATTAAAATGGATCTTCAGGAAGTGGTATGTTGGGGTATGGACTGGATCGAGCTGGTTCAGGATAGGGACAGGTTGCGAGTACTTGTGAATGCGGAAATGAACCTTCGGGTTCCATAAAATGCAGGAAATTTCTTGACTAGCAGAGAACTGGTTAGCTTCTCAAGAAGGACTATGCTCTATGAAGTAAGTAAGTAAGTAGGACTATGCTCCATGAAGTAAGTAAGTAAGTAGGTAAGTAAGTTCGTAATTAAGTAAGTAAGTAAGAATATAAATTAAATCTAGCAGATAAAGATATGAAGCAAGCAGCTTCTAATTTGTACTCCAAGAAGGAGATGGGAGGGCATTTCGAATATCTGCAGACTCACTGACTATGCTGAGTTAGTTTATTTATTATTTACCTCTCTCTCTCCAGGTTACTTCAGTGGCATCAGTTCAAAATAGGCAAATTTCGCGTCCTTCCATATCATTTGCAATTCACTGTGCACTACTGTCTTACTACCATAAGACATTTTACAGTCTTGAGTCACTGGAAACTTTCTTAGAAGTACCACAAATCGACAAATTAAGACATACGTACGTTGGAAACAAATATTATATTCCAAAGTGGTGTCGACCAGAATTAAAATAAATCAATTTTGTCGAGTGTTTATTTAAATAAGATATATGATGGTTATTGGACCGACGTGTTGGTTAGGTGTTCAATACTTCACTCACTACCTAATTCTATTGACAGAAACCTGCACTGTAAATAAACCCTTTATTTTTCATAGATATTTTTGAAAGAAGTAGAAGATTTCTAGTAGCACACCCAACACAGGAAAGTTATTTTGAAAGAGCTTAGCTTTGTGGTATGTATGGCTAAAGCCCATTCTGATTTAGAGGGCGTAGGAATTCATTTCGGAGCGCCCATTCTACGGAAAGCTTATTCTTTTGGGAACTATATTTTCTACTTTTATGGTGGTTTTAGTTTTTTTTTCATTTCCACTTTCTTCTTAATTTCGCTGCCACAATCTACAGTGTTGAGCCACAGAAAAGATACAAATTCAGTTATACAGTCCATGTCTACTTGCCGCAACCAAGAAGTATGGTCCGAGTCAGCAGCATGCAGGCTCAACGGACCGTTCTGGTAATCCAGGGGCATCTAGGAAAAGGGATAGGCAGCATCCCACACATATGTCTGTCGCTGTATCAACAAAATCAACGGGCTACAAGCTGCAGAGAGACGTCTGAGCCCAACTCAATTTCACAAGGATTTACTCCATAAACGAAAGAAACTTTTTGGTAAATGTGTTTAGCGGGGCACTAGTATAGTGGTATATCGTAAAATTTCGAGAATGGAATTTCTCGAAACCCCCTCCACCAACTACTAACTGCTATTCTCTGTGTGCCACATCAAAGAAACAGAGATCAAGGGGTTTGTGTTTTTTATTCTTTCTTTTAGATTTACTATAGATTGGATCCGTTGCTACCTTTGCTAAATCCACTCACAGCTACGTTCTGGATCTCTTATGATGACTAGTGAACGTGCCTTGAGCGAGTAGGCCAGTAACCCACTTCCTTTCTTATCAACCTTACGGTACGCTAGCCACGATTCACTAACGGAAGTTGAAATAACAACATTGTCCTCTCACGATCAGCACTTTGTTCTGCTGTCTACAGTAACATCACATTTTATCATGTTCACAACAAAGCAAACTAAATATCCACAAGCCTGCTTCATTTCTTAGCCCATATAATACACAGAGGAGAGGGTTATAATTAAATAATTATGAATTAAATACATTTTAAATAACTGCTAACCACAAAAAAATCGTACATTTGAAACAAACTTTCGTTTACGTAATTCAAAAATAAAAATTCTAAAACTGTTAGCGTCAAGAAGCACATTCATCTTTCAAAAGTCTATGAAGTGACGTCTTGACCTAAGGTAAGACATCATGAGCTTTGGGTGGAGTTGTATTGGTTACAAGTATACATTTTAACCAAAAATAAAGAGATAACCCTCTCCACACTCAAAGTACAACCGTCCTTTCCTTCAAAATATAAATCATTATAATTCGTTGCCGAATAACAGCCTACTTACAATCGTAGGCAGTTTGACTTGTACAGTGGACATAAAACCCCCACTTAATCAATGAAGTGTGAAGGTTCGCTTCGTAAAAGATTACATTTTCTTAATTTTAAATTGTTTAGAAAAACCTACAGCAATATACGGTATATTTTTTATATTTTACACATAAAAATGTATTTTATATATAAAAAATGTATTTACATATAAAAATATATTTTATATATAAAAAAACTTAAATTGCTTAGAAAACTCTACAGCAATATATCGTACATTTTTATATTTTATATATAAAACTTCAAATATAAAGAACAGCCGGATCCAAAAGTTTTAACATGTTTTGCAAGACATTGCCATAATTAAATTATTTTCTACAGATTTTAATCTCAAATATGTTTGGCCTTATGACGTCATTGATAAAATGCCGTTACATGTCGTCACATTACCGTTTAATCAGTAAGTTATACCGCCTGGAGTACCTTACACTGACTTTTAAAATTTCATACAATCTCCATTATACGCCCTCTGTGTCAGCAACATACCTCACTCCAATCTGCAATTTAAATTTAGCATGAACCGGTTTAGGACCATCAGAATGTAATTACGTTACAATTGGCATATTTCAATTACATTTCCAAAGTACCAGTCCAAATTACAAATGCAAAATTATTAGATATATATTGTTTCTATTATGTAATTCTGTTTGTCATTAACTTAATCAATTCTGAACTAGGCAGAAATCCGGGCTCTTTTTAATTGTTAGATTCCTCACCATGTGTAGTAGTTAAAGGGGGGGGGGGTGGAATGAAGGGAATTCTCTTAAGTCTGAAACTGTTACTCAATTATTATACCAACTACTGCACATATATAAAATTTATAAAATGTACACATTAAAACATTAAAAACGCTCCTACATGTTTCGGTCCTAGGACCATCATCAGGGAGCCATATCGTCCTTGCTACAGTCACACTATAAAAAGTCACATTAATTTCGCTGTACCATTTGGGTATTGTGCCA
>Ga0136643_10003770_pt1 | contig 20573 bp, 8 predicted proteins | sample TergutLab28metaG_FD_96883 | JGI IMG/M metagenome (GOLD analysis project Ga0136643, IMG submission 96883) | Labiotermes labralis P1 segment gut microbial communities from Petit-Saut dam, French Guiana - Lab288 P1 (version 3) (version 3) | ecosystem: Host-associated > Arthropoda: Insects >...
CCCAGAGGGTTCCAGGAAGTTAAGGTTCCCAGATTACGTGACAATGACCCAGGATGGTGGTAAGGTTGTCAGCCTTACGCACCGGCCGCTTTTACCCCCAGGAAATACTCCTGGTACTCATTTGTGTTTGAGGCTGAGTCGACCCCAGGGCCATAGTGCGATCGGAAGGATTATGTCAATGAAAAATTCCAATGACACCATCTGGAATCGAACCAGCGACCTTCCGATTTGTAGCACAGCACCTTAGCCACTGTGCTACCGCGGTCCCCCTGTCATGTGTTAAGTCATCATAAATACTCAAGACGATGTTACTGCTTTATTCAAAATTTTTAATAACGTTTAAAAATTTTAACATTTCTTTCACCAATTACGAGGCTGAGTCAAATGAAAACCTTAAATATTTATACATAAATCTTACCGCACTTTTAAGATTTTCATTTGACTCTCCCTCGTACACGACAGCAACACATAATAGTTTTTAAAACAGGGATCTTAATTTCCAACCAATATAACGGTGTTTATAGTTATGCAGTTTCCTCGACGTACGAATGTTACTGTGGCCCGAAAATGGCCTAATTTCAAGCCGAAACATTCAGACATGTTGTTACAAGGAACTAACGTGTTCAACAAAAATTAGTTGTGTTGAAGGTCTTTCTGATTACACACAGACTAAAAACCATAATGTGGTGTCTCAAATTAAGGACACTGATACATGCTTGATTTTTCCTTCGTTTATTTATAAATGTATATAAGCCTCATTAATAAGACCTAAAAGTGTTTTTGTAGTGCATTATCAAACACACAACAAGTGGTCTAATCACGGACGAGAAGATACATATTCAAACTGCAGTTATTTCCAGGAACCTTCCCTACAGCAAATGGTTGGATAGAAATAGACCAGAAAAACAGAACACATAACACATCCGCCATGATCAGGGACACATATATTACGAGACCACGTTTATCTGCATGGCACTAACGCAGACTGTTAACAAGCAGTAGCAATTCGTCTTCTTGGATGTTTATCAGTAAGACATAAAACGTACGGATAACGTAATGATGAAAAGCATATCACAAAACTGGAACTGTACAGTAGAATTTCAATCGACCGGGTATCCTGCTTGCCACTTCACCACATATTCGACTTGTATTGACTTCGTATTGAAACCTGACCTCCGCAATGAATGCTTGGCGTCTAGCCTGCTGAGACACATCATGGTCAATGACCTATGTCCCGTCTTTCACATAGATAGATGATATTTATACGAACATGACACAGTACGAAGAACACGTTATTGCATTAATATAACACACTACAGCTCATTCGAGATTTAAATCCTAACCAACAAAAATTTCCGTGTAGAACTCACAAAGACCAATTTCCTATGGCACAAATTCACTGAGGTCGCAATTTTTAGTATTCAAAACTGTAAATCTGGTAAAAAATGCTAGGGTCTGTTATTACTCTTTATTATATTCGTTATTTATACGTCAATATTGGCTTTGTTTGTGTTAAATTTATCAATTTTAAGCTCAACTTTCACCCCATCGAAATATCTTGTAATCTTTTGCCCACATTTACAAACCATCCTATCCACCTCTATCTAAAGACACAAACAGTAGTACGTCAAAAGCACAAATTATACGACTACTGCAACCCTGTTATTTCCTTTTAGTTCCACGCATTATCCTGGACATTCATTTCCCAAACACCCTCTTCAGCTGTTATTCACTTACAGCGACAGACCAAGTTTCACATCCATGCTACAAGACTAGTTACAACACCCAATGATGCCTAATGGAATGAATAATTTAACTCGTGTCATGCACTTGATACCCACATATACAAGCAGCTTTTGATTGCTCTGGGTATTAGGGAACCAATTCCTGATTCTCGCGTGTGAACAGAATGACATCACCCCATCAGCCACAAACAAGTGGCTGTATCTGCAGTAGGAACGGACTGTCAGACACCAGAGGACAACAAGTTTCCACAGTAACAGAATTATATAGTACAACTCTCAGATATGGCAGCTGATAAAGGCAACCCAATGATGTAATTGCTGAAGAAAGAAGACTTGAGCAAGAAACAATTTCATATCGTAGAGACACAGATAAAGTACTTACAAATATACATGAACGGCATTTCAAAGCAAATAGGGTTTTTAAGTTAACGATAAATATTCAGATAAAAATTCAAGGATAATAAATGATATTCAAACAGATATACAGTTGTTAATACCAACAGTGTTGGAGTCATTTACTCTTTGGCTTTTCCCACATTTCCGTGTTTAAAATAAATATTAAAACACGAGAAGGTGGAAAATATTCCAAATATTGAATGACTCGAAGTGTGATATATCTATGTCAGAACCACATAAAATTTTATAGCAATATGTTTATTTTCGAAACATTGAAAGTCGACAACACTGGGAATAAGAACTGTAACAAAAAACAGCGGTTGGGAACAAAACACCTTTCTGTGCATTGAATATTTTCTCACAGACTCTTTATACAAAATCTCAAAGTTATAGTTTCATAGTCCACCAAGTTAAAAACTGCTACATGATCCTCCAGGCGTCTCTGATGTGGTGTTTGGTATCAGCCTATCTTACTGAATCTCGTAAACCCAGTCCTTGAAGTCTCTGTATTGAACAGTTTATTGCACTGTTATAATAAAATTTCTCAAATTTATTTTTGGAATAGAACTCTACATGTTTCGGACAGTTTCTCTGTCCATCATCAGGAGTCTAGCACTGTAAACACAGCAACAGGTGTATGTCATACAGGGTTTGCTGACTACTTGCTACCTACTCCAAAAATAAATTTGGGAAATTAGTGCATTTCGTTGGTTTTATTATAAGCATATATCACGATGCACGGTCCTCTGAATGTTAAAAAAAACGTTTTTTGCAACTTTATGTATTCCATTGTTATTCCTGCTTTCAGTATCTCATATACAAATACCCTAAAATATTTTTTTTTCGAAATATTTTTGCGGAATGAGCAGGCATGTCTGACACCAGAAAGAGGAGTTGAGAAGTTACGAAAAAAAGGGAACGAATGTATGTGTATAATGTTACCAGATTTTAAGAAGACACTGAGTAGCCTTTTCGTCCTAGAAATGTTCATATCTTAGAGCACTATCAGCATTTCTAATTAAACTACATTCACAACTTGATTTCATTTATTCATGTAGGAATACAACCAAACGTAATTTCCGTACAACGAAAGAGCAAATGCAGCATCGGACAGACAGGGAGGCAGTTACATAAAGAACACACAATGTACTTACTTTCATAATTTTACATTCTTATATATTTTGAATAGACACTTTATATTGTTGTAATTCAAGTCTTATCATAAGTAGGGCACCGTCATAAATTTCCTTGCAGATTGTGTTTGCATAAAAATTTAATTCGGTTTCAATTTTGAGGAAAACCACTACTGTCTTTTAATAATGAATTATTTTCTTCTAAATAATATCACATCTGGAATCGATAGGATATAGAGTTTATTACTTGCGCCTGAAACATTAATTCTTGCCAAATGTTCAACAAATATTTTATTTTACGTGCTTATTCATTTAACTGTGTGCCAGTTCAGGTTAAACTGTGCATCATTCTGTTTGTAATAACTGTTTCAATATGTCGTTCATGTTAAAACACAGTAATAAGAAAGAAACAAAAATTTTACCTAAAGATAAGTAGCCACCCTAAGTATACATATCACCTATAGTAACATTTTTAAGAGCTCTGAATTATGCCCATACAGTGTATTTACATGTATCGTATGACTCTCACAGTAAATGGCGAGAATTTCCCTAAAATAATCGGAGGGGGATGTCTTATGTTCCTTTCAAGATAGAAACTGAACTGTTGTCGTAGTTTGGATAACTTCGAGCTTGATAAGGGACAGCAGTTCCTGAGCCACTACATGTAAGTTGAACTAAGGTGCGATAATTGTCAGCAGAAAGGATTTCACGCTAGCGAATGAGGTCAGTAACTTCCCATTGCAATAAATATAAATATTATGTGCACATACGGGACTGCAATGATTTCTAGCCTCGAAAGTAAACTTCACCATCGCGAGTTTCCCTTCCCATAAACACACTCGGACCCCATTTTCTTGCGACACCTAATCGCTAATCTCCGTGCCAAATTTAAATGATTCCTTGTAAAGAGGACCAAAATCCAATTAAAAGACAGAAGCCATAATGCACTACCACGCACCTCACTCTATTACAGTTTTAAAATATTTCACTTTGAAAATGCGTGTCACCGAATTAAATAGTAAATTAGATAGCGTCAGAGCTCATGTGGAACGTGGTCTGTCACTGTAACGAAAAGGGTAGAGTTTGGTAGGTCCATAATTGGGTACTGTAGACAATACATAAAATTACGTAATTTTCTAGCTGCACGCTACCGTCTAGTGGCGCAAAGCATTAAATTATCAGGCCACAGGCGTCTCCCACTTGCACTTATATTCCTTGCATAGGACGGCCGTCTGGAAAAAAAATATGCGTTCCGCAAATAGTGGTATAAATCTAACTGGTCGTCAAGAAGTACTTCGAGGAACTTTCTGTAGGGATAGTCCCAATTCAGGTCCGATATTTTCAACCGTTCTCGTACCACAGCTGCTATTATAGCATCTCCATAGGCTGGTAAACGTGCACTCCTTGGACGACCCTGTATTCACAAACTGCGTTGGTTTTACACGTCCTGTCTCACGAAGAAGCTGCTCTTATCATGGAAACGAATTAGCCTCTGAGGTTTAGAGCATTTCACAATATTCGTCACGTGTGCATTCCATGATAATGGGGTTACAAATGGGCCCTGCCGTGCGCCACGGCTTGAGTACATCTAACAACAAACTTCATTATCTGAACAAAGAATACTGCTAGAAGTATGTTGCACAGTTTGACGGTGACGTGTACCTCGAAAATTAAACGTCTAAGGGCATCTTTTGTATAAAGTTTTCGATTTACTTTTAAAGAGTATGTATGTATGGAGATCTTGCGCTAATACAATGCCATCCAGTACGGCATCAGATGGCAACAAATGTAATGGGCACTAACCTGCGTAGAAATATGGGAGATGAGGGTGGCGGAATTATAGCTCCACGCATTCTTAATCTCCGCACTATGTTCAGATGAGTGTTCAGCTGACGCCGGATAGCGTAATCGGTACAGGTACTCGCTACGGGCTGGACGGTCCGGGAATCGAATCCCGGTGGGGGAGAGATTTTCCGCATCCGGCCAGATCGGCCCTGGGGCCCGCCCAGCCTCCTGTACAATGGGTACCAGGTCTTTCCTGGGGGTAAAGCGGCCGAGGCGTGGCGTTAACCACCACACGCCATCTAGTGCAGAGGTTAAAGAAAGAGTAGAGCTATACACGTACTCCCCCTCTGGCCCTTCGCGGCCTGTTCTAGGGTGAACTAAAAAAAGTCTCGCAAGCCGGACACATCAAGAAGGCAGGGAGCACACTAAGAGAGATGCCTAGGAAAAGGGAACTTCGATACAAATTACTGTGATCCCGGAAGAAGCGAAATTAGTAGCGACTTAAAGCACACAGCAAATTATGCTCAAGATGGTACATGGACGTGTAACAGCAGACGTGACCATAATGGTTTGAACGGCTGTCGTTCTGCACTGCAGAAAGAAACTGTAAAAACTACCGCATTATTATTTTTCCTGGATAGTCTCTTTCCAAAAACAGATACAAATACAACATCATGAATACCTGGGAATGTTTGAGATATGGTGCTGGAGGATGAAGAAGAAGATTCGCTGGACCGATCATGTGAGTATTACAGAGTAAAGGAGGAGAGGAATATCCTACATACATTTAAAAAAGAAGAGGTGCTACCTGGATTGGTCACATCATAGGCAGGAACTGCCTTACAAAACAGGTTATTGAAGGAAAGATAGAGGGAAGGATAGAAGTAATGGGAAGAAGAGGATGAAGACGTAACCAGCTACTGGATGACCTTAAGAAAAAGACAGGATACTGGAAATAGATCACACTCTCTGGAAAACTCACTTTGGAAGAGATTATGGACCTATCATAAGACAGACTACACAACGAATGAAAGGTCAGCTAAAACTCCCAACGCTTTATCCCCTGGATATGACCCCGGTACCCACTGATAGGAAGCTGCGTGGGAAGCAGAACCGTTTCTGCAGACGGAAGTAGAACTTTTAAGATTCTTTTTTCATCCACTCCATTGCCCTCGACACACTCCTTGAGATACTCCGGCATCTTGGACGTGAAATTGTTGGTGAGTAATAGATCAAGGGTCTGTTCATCCTATCATTCAAAGCTATGTTATCTGAGCTATGGGCAGTGTTGTTATACAAACTCTAAAGTAACATTTTTCATACGTTTCACTCTCGCGTTGCGGTCAGTGGTTTTCTTGCTTGGACTGCGCTCAGTAATCGCCTATAACTAAACTAACAAAAGATAAGAAATTCCATTGTAAGGAACACATATCACCTTCAGACTTAAACGAAACATTTTTCATCTTCCTTCAGAGACTTATGGCAGATAAATTATGTACTTCTCTTCGACATTGGAACATTTTAAAACTCAAGCATACTGTATCGGCCACGTAAATAAACTTCATTTTCCGCCTGTTTTTTTTGTGCGGTTAGAGGAATTCCATTTGGCACGCACTTCTGCTTACAGATCAGACATTCATACTACATCACACAACTGTAGCAACCCTCCAGATGTAGAACGGAATTTCACATAAAAACACTAAAATTTCATATAGAAAGTACCGGTTCTTCTGTCCTGTTTTTCTTCAAGTGAACTGCTGTGAAGCAATGAAACTGCTTATTTTTGTTAGCAGCGTTATGGAGATACACAGGATGTTTCAGGAGAAATAGTAAATATTTTAGGAGGTGATAGTATGGACTGTTCCGAGTAAATAAGTTCATACAAACATGTGTCCAGTTTTCAATGGGTGTGAAGATAGAGCTTTTTGAAGTTGGCGCGCACAGATTAGATTTTTGTCTGTGGGGATGGATGAAAAGCGAAGTCTACAAAGAAAAAGTAAACACAAGAGTCGAATTGGTCGCTCTCATTAAGAATAGTGCTGCTCTCATAAAGCAAGAACGCCAAGACGACCTCAGGAGAGCAACACGTACTATTGCCAAGAGGGATGAAAAGTGCATTGAAGTCGATGGTGGGATTTTTGAACCCTTACTTTGAACTACTGCAATTTATTGAAATCACTTACATAAAAAATAAATGCAATCAACGCGTCATTTGTCTTTCCTTCATACCCTTTGTAAGAATTTTTATTCGTAACATTCAAATACCTCTGTCTCCACACCCATTAAAAATTGGACACATGTTTATTTGAACTAATTTACTAGGAATAGTCCATACTACCACCTCCTAAAATATTTACTATTCCTCCTGAAACATCCTGTATATTTCTGTTGACTAATTTAATATTTACATTCGTGATGCAGCATACCGATCGATTTATCTATGAAGGGTTACCACGCAAGAAAGCAAGTGCATATGCGTTTGTGCTTGTAGAAACTACATATAAGAGGGAGAATCAAAAAGTAAAGGCAAAATACATTTAACGGATTTAATAGAAGTAACTGTGAACAATTTTACATATCATTTTTCTACATAGTCCCCTTGCAACACAATGCATCTGTTATATCGTTCAACTAGTTTCTGTATTCCTGCGGAGAAGAAGCTTTTCGGCTGCGCGATGTTGATGGCCGACCAGAACGACCTTCATCAGTAATGCGTGTTCGACCCGATTTAAACCTTTCCACCCACTCATAAACCTTTCGTTGGCTCATGGTGCTCTGTCCATACTAAGCCAACATACGACGGTGAATTTCCACAGGTTTCACTCCTTCTGCCCAAAGAAACCGCACTAAGCCACTTCGTTCTCCGATGGTGCTAGCTTGCAAAGGAGCGTCCATGTTTTCGCCCTCGTTGCTGCCACTCGACTGAAGGCAGAGCGCTGTACTGCACATGGCTGAACTCTTCAACAGGCATTGTCAATACTATGCAATGCGCCAGCTCCTCTCTGTCCCGGTTACCGCATAATTAAAAAATTGCTTTTACTTTGTGATTCATCTTCGTCTGTGTATGTAGAGAGAGAGAGAGAGAGAGAGAGAGCTAATTCTTTCAGAAACGAATACCGCTGAGGGAACAGATGTTCGCCACTTGCGTCTGTTGTGTGTTGTGCAGATAGTGGCCTCTGCGACGAGCTATCACTCGTACACAGGAGTCCAATCGGTTGTTTGTGTCTAATTTTGTGTGATGTAAAATCTGAAACCGAGGCGGCATAGGCTCGATTGGGGCTGTGTCTATTTTTCTGTGGCAGCCATAAATCTTCAGCCAATAGGCAGAGCAGCTCGAAAGATTAGTGGTAGTTTTACGATGATTATGGGACAGGCCGGGCCAAATGCAATCAAAATCTGTCCATGGAATCGGGGCGTAATCCCTACACACAATACCACTAGTGCCTTCCTTACCTGGTTGTAGGCCAAAAAGTTGATCATCGAGACACTATAGCACAACGAGATAGCAGAACTCCGACGGCCAAGATTAAAGTTTGGTTTGCTCTAGTAACAAATAGTAGATGTAATAATCGAGAACAAGGAACGTTAACTGATATGAAACGGTAGTGGTCAATAGCAATGGTGTAATACGGGGCGACATTAATCGACAGTAATAGGATGGCGGTCGATTGTAATAGCTCGTCCAAGGTATAATGCGAGGCGATGTTAGTCTACAGCAAATGATACGAACAGATAGAGGTCAATAACAGTGCCTCGCCCATGGTGTAATGCGGGGCGGTATTAATCGGCAGTAATTGATTTTAATTGATATAAATCGATAGCGGTCGATAGTAATAGCTCGCCCACGGTGTAATGAGGAACGATATTCGACAGTAACAGGTTTATTCTTTCAAATGTTTGTAGATTTTTTACACCCTGTAGTTTATGCAAAATGCGATTCGATGCAAACCCGGGCGAATACCAAGCACGTGGCTAGTACAGTAAACACTCGTATAATCACACGATATAATATGCAAGACAAACTCAAAAATTAAAACTTGGTCCTTCAGCTTAAAATGGAAAAGTGCAAAATAATAGCAGTAAATACTAATTTTATAATGAGTTTCATATTTACATCCGGCAGTTAATTCAGCGAGGGCGAAAAACAGCTAAAAATGTTTTTGTGATTTATTATTAAAAGAGAATTTCGGGAAAACGAGGCGCACATGTGAGTACAATATTAATTAAACTGCATCATGAAAAATGTTCTATGAAGATGAAAACTGGATTCCATGGAAGTCAAGATAGGTCCAAATGTGAACTTGCGTGAGCATGGTAATTATTAACCTTCGTAGTGAATAACTGTCAGCTTCACGAGAAACTACAGTGTACATCATGTATATTCAATGCAGTGTTGACGTTTCGCTATGCAAAATTACCCTAGAAACAGCGTACTAAACTTACACAACGACATAATTCACGGCAGAACACAAAGGAAACTGAAGGGAAAAAAAAGAAGTTTTTTTTTGTTTAGAAATATAACAGAAGTTGTATAGAAAGAACAGAGCCATGTGTAATTACATTCCGAAGGCACATATTTACTGAACATAAGGCATTCTGAGATGTATAGTGATGAGTGTGGGTTTATGAACTCCAGGTGACGTCTTCCTGTCTCTACTTCGCATTCAAATTCAGGTTACAATCTCAAGTACAAAACAAGACTAGATAACTAGTATAACACGATGGGACATGTGTGACGTAATTCCGTGTCCAATGAGGTGACAGCTCCTAGAATTACATTTCAACACGTCATAATATAAGCCGAACTAATTATAGAGAGTTCATCCTGTGTTCTTCTGTATATCAAAGGGCAGTACCGCGAACAGAACGAATGATTTCAGCTGTGAAAACATCGACTTCGAGGATTGGGCCTGGAATAATTTCAGTCACGGCCACCCAGATCAGAGGCCAACAGTTTCATTATCATGATTTCGTTATAACCTAAGACTGTGGCCAGGAATCAGTTACTGTTCTATAAAATTTGCTACATCTATTTCATAACGTAGTGAACGTTGAGTGTAGGCAGAATACTTAACGGTTTGTTTTAACACGGACAGCAAATTGCAGAAGCCATGATAAGTAACACTATGACACCTCTTTGAAAATGCGATACTTGTTTGGGCGACAGTACAAGCCCATTAACGTGTTCAAAAAAAAAGGCCCACAATTATATCGTGACCTAAATCATATAAATACATTGTCTAGGGTTCTGACGCTGGTATCTCGTAAGTAATATCGCTAGGGTTCGGGATTTTGCCCACCCTCCGGTGTTTTAAACAAAACTCTACTTTCAGAAAGCAGATCCACTGTCCGGAATATTGTGCCGTTTTGGAAACATGATACGACGGATAAAGCCCTGACACTAATTCCAGTTAAATCGACTTACATTGTCACACTCCATATATCAAAATCCATCTTAATATTGGCCTCCCATTTACGTCTGGATCTCCCACGTGATCTTTTTCCTTGGGGCTTTTTCACACATTCTTCTTTCTAATTTCTTCGTAAGTACTGCGCCCGTCCCATTCTTCTTAATTAGGAATTATAGGAATATTCAAGAGAAAAAATGTGAAGCTGCTTATTATGTAATTTCCTCCCTAACGGCTGAAACCGCACGAACAAACCACACACTTGTCATAAATATTTCACTTATATATTTGGCCTTCCATAGGTGTTGCAGGCCAAATAGGCGTTTCTTAGAGTCAATAATTAAGGTCCCCATACAAACTCAGTTTCTTAAAATGTTCTACGTGTGTAGTCCAGAAATCTGCAGTTTTCTCACCACACGTATACACATAACGCACAGAATTCTGACCATTTCACTATTCCTAAAAAGTACATCATGACGTCCACTGAGAAAATTATTTGTTCATCGCTACTGCTGCTAGCAAAATCGAAGAAAGCCAGAGTCAGGATAAACCATTGTTCAAATGAGTGGCTACTAGACATATGTCAATGTTCGCATATTAAGCTGCTGGAAGCGTTATGAATGTACCTCCCAGGCTGAGAAAATTATCTTAGAAATAAAAAATTAATCTACCTGAATTTTCTGTCTGTGGTTACTTCAAGAACCGAAAAAGAAGACTCCTGAATGACAACGTTATAATTTTGGGGACAGGAAGGTCATCGGGAGTCCTTAAGTTTTAAACTTTAAATTCATAATTCAATACTTGTTGGCGAAAATCGTTTAGAAGGCAAATAATTTTTATAACTGTTGTACGATTCGCATTTTCTTTAATTGTTTTCATTTTGGTGAGCAGTAATGCATAAACCTCTTCTTTCTGGACACCGTCGCTGTAGTCTCTTGATTACCTTTAGAAACATCATAGGCCCAGACTAACTCAACTGATTCTAAGAGCAACTCTTTTAATCAATTACCATAATTTGAAACTTAGCAATAACAGCAAATACAGGATAAGTCGGCCGCATCAGAAATGAAAACAAAGGTATAAAAGGGTTCAATCCGTGAGAAACATCCCACACAGAACAGATCTAACGGAGTAATTCTGGCTGTTGAAACCTCAGGATCAAACACGTTGCAGTTTGTCTGCAAATCTGAACTGAACAACGGTCCACGAATTTCTCCACACAGGTTCAGTTTTACCTGTGCAGTTACGACTTGGCAAAATCTGAGATTGTATGGCGTCCTTCGAAGTACTAAAACCATGCAAATATTAATCAATTAAAATTTAATATCATTGTATTTCATGACGCATAAAATAGATACAACCTAATTACTCATTAATTAATGACAAATAATCAGTAGATGCAATTACATAGGATAAAACACACAAAAATTCGACCACACTATCTCCACAATGTCATTTCTATAAAAGATGAATTGGAATTTTTACAGAACATAACAATCTGAACCGTTTAATTTTCGAGATACTCGCTACGGTCAAAAGGGGCGACGCACTTCATAGTACTCTCATTTGTCACAATGATAAAGTGCGCTATTACACGTACTCAACAGAAAGTGCACCGTACCCCCCAAATTTTGACCGAATAATAATCTAATACACAATCCCTCGGTGCCTGCAATAGTCGAGCTGGTAATGACACATGGATATTCTCATAACGTTACTGTGGTCCACGTTGTCCAACGTCTTCTTGGGACTCGAACCTTATTACCTACAGCACTTGAGAATGCTGGCAGTCGAGAAACTGTACGAACACCAGCCAATGAGGATGCCGTAAGTACAGCTCTGAAACGACAGCTGTAGAAAAGATGACGCGACACTAAGAGAATTAGGACTACTCAAGCACTAAGAGTCGATCAATTGGATCCGAGCCATTTATACAGAACCGAACGTCTGTTCCGATATGATCATCTTCTACATATATTTTACATGTAATTACGAGCGCCTATGGTTTTATAATTAGATACATTTCGCCATGTGATTCTGACGTGTACCACGAAAACCAAACACATCACGGCGCATGCAGCATAACATTCTTGATTTATTTTTGACGTTTTGCTGACCGTGCATCTCAGTATATTTATCTCAGTATTTAACCAACTTGATGCACAAAATTTGTTTCACAATAGGTTTTATTTCATGCTTCTACATGTTTCGAGCACATGTGTTCGAAATATGTAGAGGCATGACATAAAACTTATTGTGAAACAAATTTTGTGCATCAAGTTGGTTAAATACTGAGATAAATTCTTGACTTACTCATGCTTGTAACAAGGAATCACTCTGAGAAGAGATTGTAAGCGAATTTATTTAGTCTGTGTATACACGTCCCGTCAACAGTAGCTGTCTACAGCAGAATGTTATAATCATGCGTAATTAAATACAGTCTTCGTTACTTATACCACGAAATGGAGGAAGAGAAGAAGACGCCGAGGGGTAATTACACGTGACGTAATGCGTCAAAACCATAATCACAGTAAAGAGAAATAGAAGACTGCGGAACGGAACGAAATATGACCTGACCAAAAAACTGCCTTCGACCCGCCATTTGAACTCACCATTCATAATTATAAATACTGACCATGTGAAGAATTATGAGACACAATTCAAACGTGTCACGCATAAAACAGTAAACAACCGCCTTAACTTTTTAAAGCCTACTGGTTACGTGATGCACCAACAAGTTTAACATTCAAGAATCGTACGCTCTGCCCACACTGTATTTATGTGTTTTGTATTTATCTTAGAACGAACAGCGACTTGTGCCACTTACAACAGATTGATTGGTTTTTATAACCTAAATAAAAAGTGCTTACTGCGCGGTACGGACTGGGTCTTTAAATAAAGCAGCCCGGGATTCGTCCGTAAAGGGTTAAACATCGCAAAAACAAAACCGTTTCGTGTATATGAAAGAATTAGAGAGGATGAACAATAAAACGATGTATGACACTGTTTTACATAAGCCACAAAGGCTCTCACAGCCTCTTCATTACATCATTTAACAACAAATAACAAAGTGATGAATTCTAACAAATTTACTGAAATGAACCGTCTTTACACAACATACAAATAACAGTTGCAAATCCACAACTGGTTAATTAAGCTTAATGAACCAGTTGTAGATTTGCAACTGTTATTTGTATGTTGTGTAAAGACGGTCCATTTCAATAAATTTGTTTTATGTACACAACGGGATGGAAAAAATCAAATTTATGATGAATTCTAGTTATCACGTTTATTACGTGATCATATTTAAACAACAAAGGCAATATACGGGTCACTTAACACGGGGGAGCGTTCGTGGAAATATTCTTGCAGTGGAAAAGCAGTATGATGCAAAATGGGTGTGTGTTTGTAGCCTTAGGTATCCAACATGCAGTTCGCATGCGCGGCATTGTCATCTGTCGCCTGTCCACCTCGACGATAATTTTCCACATTATTTCATAAAGGACGCGTTTAAAAAAAAGTTACTGAACATGTAATGTGTGTTTCGATTTTCTCTACAAATTTGTCTGAAACATTTTTCATTCTAAAAAAAATTGAGCGTGATATGATCAAAGCTGTATATTGGTCCTCATGTAAAGTACCCGTTATTCTGGTCAGATTTTAATAAAACTCGAATTTGCTCGACAGATTTTCAAATACCAAATTTCGTGACAATCCGTCCAGTCGGAGCCGAATTGTTACATGCGGACGGACGGACAGTCATGACGAAGCTACAGTAGGTTTTCGCAATTTTGCGCAGGCGCCTAAAATTAAACTTTAACTCAAATAACGGCTAATCATGATGATCAATTAATTATGCAAGCATGTGCAGAACGTTTAAGCGTAACGACAGGGCAACAAAAATAAAATAAACGACAAAAACAAACATTTATTTTCCGGGCCTTTTCTTTCTCATCTTACATGTCTCGTTTGGCTTGTCATTCATATGCAGCTGATGAACAAAAATGCAGCCACAAAATTGAAACGTATCTGTTGTTCACAGCATTAAGTGTCTTATGTTGGACACATATTTTGACGAAAATGTCGCCCTGATATTCGATAGGCCCTTCTTTAAAGGTTTTCTGAGTATAGGCTTTTGCAGTTTAATGAAAATATGTCCGGCTTTTTTCCGTGAGACTTGCTTGTGGTTAAACTTTCCCCTGAATGAGTTACGGCCCCTCTTTCACCTACACTGTTTAATATATATTTAGACGAAATAACTAAATGACAAAATCAAGACATAACCGGAATCAAACTTTAAAAAAACCATCAACTGTCAACCCTGTTATTTGCAGACGACCAAGTCATAATAGCAGACACAGAAGATAACCTACAGAAAGCTGCGCACAAATTACATCAAATGATAACAGAATATGGCTTAACTATATCCGTACAGAAAACAAAATCGATGGCATTTAAAGGGCGAGATCCAGTGAGAACTAAAATTGTAATAGATAATAAAATTATAGAACAAGTAAATTTATTTAACTATTTGGAAAATATATCTTATGAAGGAGAAATGGACATTGATAACAAATTAAATAACTTTTTGAAAATTACAGGTATTTTAAATAATGCGTTTAGACCACAAAAAACCCTTACGAAAACAGGAATAAAGTTATACAATACACTAGCCCTTCCAGTCTTGTTATATGGCAGCGAAACTTGGACTATTAAAGCAAGGGACGCCAGAAGAATAACAGCAGCAGAGATGAAATACATGAGAAGAACAGCAGGATACACTTGGACATATTACCAAACAAAAGCACAAATTGCAAAGGAGTTAAAAATAACACCAATTTTGGACAAATTACTGGAATACAAGAAAAGCCGGATACAACATGTAAATAGAATGCCTCGAAATAGGTTACGCAGGGTAATGAAATACTACTCCCCAACTGGCAGAAGCAGTCATAGTAGACCTTTGAAGAGACTTCTGGATGCGTGAGACCGGAACGGGTCAACAAGTGGCCCAACTCCATGAAAGATATATGATGATGAGGAGGATGAGGAGGAGGAGGTTCTTGTTGTTGCGTACAGACTTTTGGAGATCAGCAGTTTAAAATGAACTGGACGTACTTCGGTTTCACATTCACGTAAAACGAGCTTTATATCTGACCAATACAAAGTACGTTAAAAACCCCTCCTGCTCGGTTGCAGTACAGAATCTCATCATCCAAGTTCGTAAAAATATGTTCAGGAGTTTCGGAGATGAAAAGTGCGGAAAAAAGGGCCTGACAATTTTGCGTCCATTTTATGCATTTTGTGCAAATAAACTGAGATGCCTATACAGAGGGCGAACTTTGCGACTTAAAGGTAAATCTGTAAGTGAAAAATGCAAAATGAAATTCGTAGGCTTGGGCTCGAAAACAACACTCTAGCGGTATCTATGGCTGCTGTAGAAAAAACGTTTCACAAACGAGTTTCATATAACATGTAATGTACTGCTATATCTGGAATACACGTGCTTTTTGACACAAAGAACAAGACAGGCAGTATACGTGTAATGCAATATTCAGGCTATCATTGTTGTGGTGGAAAAGCAGTAAGCATTACATATTCTGAGTGTGTGTGTGTGTGAACTTAGGCATCCGACATGCAATTCGCATGCGCCATATCGTCATCCGTGGCCTGCCCGGTCAAAAATATTTTCCACATTATCTCATACACGGCACGATTATCGAAAAAAAAAAAAGTTATTGAACACAAAATATGTGTTTTGGTTTTCTTTACAACCTCTCTCTGAAACATTTCTCATTCTCAGAAGAACTGAGCGAGATATGATCAATAATGTATATTCTTGTCATATGTTAATACAACTTGGAAATTATCGACAGATTTTCGAAAAATACTGAAAATAAAATTTCATGAATATCCATTCAGTGGGAGTCGAGTTGTTCCATGGGGATGGAAGGACGGACATACTTGAAGAAGCAAATAGTCGCATTTCACAATTTAGCGAAAGCGCCTGAGAGCTACAAGACAAAAAGTAACAGAAACAAAATTCCGAACCATATCTTTTGTAGCTGAAAACAAGCTGCATTTAAATGAAAATTTTCCCAAATAACACTACAATCCAACTGGTAAAATTAGTTGTCACATCTCTGTATTCTGGCGTGCCAGTGAATTTGGAGTCTACACAGACCGGAGACAGACACACATCCGCAGATTGACGTCGGTCGGTAGGAATTCTGAGGAAGCCATGCAATCATAAATACTCTCCCTGGCTACAATTAAAAGCAATAAATTTTCTAAACATGCCCAGCAGAATTACACAAATGGCTCCTTTCATAAAGCGATGCAAAACTTGAATAAATGCCAGGATTATTATTAGCAGATTTAGTCAAGTATCCACACCATAAAATTGGTGGGCTCGAAAGTGTGTCCAAGGGTGATATTTGGAGATTTTGAGAACAAAATGGAACAACTCGGATCATCAGGTATAGTTAAATTTTGTCAAGTCTTCCATTAAATTCAAAAGAATTTGAAGTCCACTCAAATATTCACAAAAGTGATACATGAACCATAAATACTGGTAACAAAGAGCAGTCATCGACTTTGCTTAAATTCTAAAGCACAGCCTATACTTACTGCATGTCGTTACGTATTTACGAAATTCCAGGGGTTCCCAAGCGATCCGATCAGCCCAAAGGCCCAGCAAAGGATTTTCAGTTGAATTTTAAGCTCATGGTTCCGTGCATCATAATTCAAAATTAATAAAATTCCAACTAGATGCAACAGTATGCAGTCTGATTTATTTTACCGCAAAATCACTATACATATTTCCGGTGTCAACCGCACCCATCATCAGGAGTACTAAAAACTGTAACCCCACCCTCCAACGTGGCCAGGTCGGGTCCCGACCTGGCCACGTTGGAGGGAAGTTGCTGTACCTATATTATGACCTGTACCGGAGTCTGCCGTTACAGTTTTTAGTGCTCCTGATGATGGGTGCGGTGGACACCCGAAACATGTAGAGTGACTTTGCAGAAAAATAAACCAGACTGCAAACTGTTGCATCTAGGTAGATTTTTATTAATTTTGATTTTCAGCATATCCGCGGATGGATACCTGCCTGGTAACGTTTTGTAATTTTACACAGTTCTGGAACATGCAGCAATTTGTCGTTACGAGAAGCAGGCCATTGCCTTAATTGCGAGACAGAATTAGCTGTCACTTCCGCTTGTCAGGAAGCTCCTGTGGATTAATGGCCTAAAATACGGTGCCCAAAGGAGTCATTGCGATTATGGTTCACTCATGAGTTTAGGGTTTTCTTTGGTTTTAAATTAACACACCCGCGTTCCACTTCGCTCCGCTTTAACTATACTCGTTTTATTGGTTCGGGGATTAAGATAAGCCTTTTTTAACCAGAAGCAGAAGACTTTTGGGGGGAGGGGGGACGCACTGATAAAGAACACACAAGACGCGTTTAGTAACACACCCACCCACACACACACACACACACACATAACAGTGCAGTTTTCTGTTGCTAACCTAACACAGAACACCCAAAGATATTAACGAAATTTGCTCCGTACTGTTTTCATTAAGGGGGACCGCGGTGGCACAGTGGTTAAGGTGCTGTGCTACAAATCGGAAGGTCGCTGGTTCGATCCCAGCTGGTATCACTGCAATTTTTCACCGACATAAAATCTTTCCGATCGCACTTTGGCCCTGGGGTCGACTCAGCCTCTAACAAAATTGAGTACCAGGAGCATTTCCTGGGGGTAAAGGCGGCCGGTGCGTAAGGCTGACAACCTTATCACCATCCTGTGTCGTTTGCATGAAATCTGGGAACCTTAACTTCCTGGAACCCTCTGGGCCACTCCAGGCCTGTAACGGGACTGCTTTGCCTTTTACTGTTTTCATTATGAGCGATATGTGCAGCCTTTAAAGCGATGTACTGTTACTGCGATAGAGGTCTGCGAGGCGATTCTCACCCTTCTTCTCAAGCTTGTTTTCTTTATGCGAGATTTGAGGATCTCACAGTGCTGCTTCCGAAGACGCAAACCCTCTGCAATTTGACGCCGTGTCGACTGGCAAATACATAGTTAATGGAGTTTCGAATGATCGCAGTTCCTTTAATTTCAGGGTCAAGCATTCCTTGACAAGACTCTTCTACATAAAGGCGCTACGATCCTTCAAAACATCGGTAAAAAATTTATCAGTGGACATAGAACGTGAATTTTCTTTCTTTCAATTGCACGAGCAAACTTTAATTACCTACTATGAATTATTCCTGTTTGAAAATATTAGATGTTACGTATTTTGCTACTGACAACAAAAGCAAGCATATACAGGGCTAGAAGTCAATAGCGCAGTTCCGTTAATAAAGTGTCTGACAACAAGAAAGCCAATTAAAGGCAAGTGTTGATACCATAATAAAAGGAGGCAATAAAACATGTAACATTCACCGCAGCTGTCAGTAAGATGGGCATAAGTTACTAGAAACATTCATTTGTCCAGATGCTGTCTCAGAATTCAGCCGTGTTTATCACGCTAATGAACTTTCACTCTACAAGGACTGGACTTAAGACTTTAATGCTGTTCGACAGGAAGATGGGTGTGTACGAGGGTGTAGCTACTGATATCTGAAGAAACGGACACAATACGGCTTCAGACCTCTCAATAAGCAGGAAAGTTGTATATTGCGATGGCATTTTGTATATCGAAGCGCATAAATCTACAACTGTAGCGTCAGCTGCTTTCATACATGCCGTTTAAACAATATGGATACATAACCAATAAAAACTAATTTAATGAAAAGTCCATTAATTAATATACTACGCTCCCTAGAAATAACTGAAAAAAAAAACCCCATCACACTGTAACAACATTGAAGGAACAGGAGATGCAAGAAGCACCTATAGACGCGATATCACCCACATTTTACTCTGTTTTAATTTTTTTTATTTTCCTTGTTTAAATTTGTGCCCATAAAACGAGACTTTATTTTCTTATCTCACTCTTTCAAATTCGCATATTTCAGATTCGTATAAAATGAGACCGCCTTTGAAAGATATCAGACGAGGCGTTTTAAGTTCAAGATCTTCTACATTTCGAAAAAGAAGCGATGGAGTGACGACGTAGAATCGTACTATAAGAAACCAGAAGTTCTGCGCCCGTTATGTGGTGGCTTTAGTTGACATTATCACAGCAGCTCAGGCCTTCATTGAAAGATATGAGTAAATCTAACAGTATGAACTCAAATTCACCCAGGTAGGCCTAATTAACAAGAAGAAAATTTGGAAATTATTATCCAAATCACACCCAAATCCACCATCGCAATTATTGTATATCACTTTTAAAAGCCGTGTCTACTGTACAGAGTATACTGGCGAGAGTGCAGAGTGGATTTCATAGTGTTTGTGTGTTTGTGCTCCGTCCGCTGTAGAAGACAAAATGGTTAATTTTATATACATAAAAAAGTCCAAGAGCTAATTCGTCTGAATCCCATAATATACTTTAATACGAAAACATGGGACGGAGAGCATCGTGTGTTCGTTTTATGCATAACACGCAGGGATTAAGCCGTTACGCTCCACAGACGCGTCTAACGTCACTCTTTTAAGTTTCGTGTTTTCATACTTCCCTGCCGTCAAGACGTGTTTTATTATTATTTTTTTTTTTAGTGAAGATACAACGAAAATTAGGGTTATATTTAATCCTGTACAAAAACAGAGGACGTGTAAAAGAACTTGTTAGAAGCCAAGAGACACTTCGCTATTCCTAGCGCAATGATTTTCAAGGGGCACATATACACGGCAATAGCTCTATAGACAGTCTAACCTTTTTATTCGAGTTAAGATATTCGCGTGTTTAAGTAGTTTCTGTGGCTTAAATGATGGCAAGCGAAGTCCTCTGAGCACACGAGAAACAAGATTATGACAAAACATATGTAGCCCTTCATTTAAAATACCAACCAATGCACCTTGTCTTTAAAATATCGTAAAACCTTATTTGGTTAAAACACTTTAAAAACATTCATAGGTCTCCAACATGTTTCGGTTGCTATTTTCAACCATCATCAGGGAGCCTCAAAGTTCTGCTAAAGTTACTTATGTGCG
>Ga0136643_10003774_pt1 | contig 20557 bp, 12 predicted proteins | sample TergutLab28metaG_FD_96883 | JGI IMG/M metagenome (GOLD analysis project Ga0136643, IMG submission 96883) | Labiotermes labralis P1 segment gut microbial communities from Petit-Saut dam, French Guiana - Lab288 P1 (version 3) (version 3) | ecosystem: Host-associated > Arthropoda: Insects >...
TTGATGTTAATGCAGCAATGTGATCCTTCCATGACAGTGAATTATCGATGATCAAACCTAGAAATTTAGTGCTATTGATATTAGTGTTTATTGAATTGGGAGCAATTATTTGAATTTTTCTTTAATTTTGTTTTTTAGTCAAGAATTGCATAAGTGTGTTTTATTACAGTGCAATGTTAAAAGATTACTCTGAAACCAGTTGGTTATTTCGGTCATTACGGAATTAATATTATTCTTAAATTCCTCTGGATTAGTGTATGATATAATAATAGTTGTATCGTCAGCAAATAGTATCGGGTTAGCTAATTTGTTTATGCTTAAAGAAAGATCATTTATATATATCAGAAACAGTACAGGACCCAATTTCGAACCCTGTGGAACACCATGCTTCACATGTAACCATTTAGAAGATAGTTTATTAGGTTTACTATTATTCACAGATACTCTCTGATATCTATTTTATAAATAAGATTCCATTAATTTGTTAGCTATTCCAGAGATCCCATAAAACTTTATTTTAGCCAAAAGTATTTCATGATTAACGCAGTCAAACACTTTTTATAAGTCGCAGAATAAACCACCAACAAGATTCCTTCTATCAAATGATGATAATACATTGTTTAGAAGTGTGTATATAGCTGTTTCGATAGATAATTTCTCTCTGAAACCGTACTGATCACCAACCAGTATATTATTATCATTTTAATAATTATACAATCTTTTAAAAATAATTTTTTCAATGATTTTAGAAAATGAGGTTAGGAGATGAATAGGTCTGTCATTAGAAAATTCAGTTATATCTCCTTTTTTTAATAAGGGTCTCACTTCTGAAAATTTTAATCTCTCGGGAAATACACCTGTTGATATAATTTTATTAAAAATATATGTTAGCAGAGATAAGACATGAGGAGCACTAATTTTTTAAATAATTGATGATATTTCATCATAGCATTGCTGACCCATAGCCTGAACCTTCAACCTGTGGAAGTTAATAGAATGAAGTTTTTCTAGTCCAGTCTTTATTTCAATCCAGGCAGTAGTTTGAATTTATTACAAACAAATACAGTATCGCTTGACAAACCTGATTGAACACGTTGCTTCATTTTGGATAACTGGTTTTTGCAGATTTCAGAGTTGTTGGTAGTCATGGCAATGCTGAGTGGAGGGGGTGTGACGGAGCTGTTTGCTGCTTTCATCTTGCTGCTCGTGTTTCTGTACAATGTGAGCAACGTATTTCGCTACTATTTCAAGTTCACGGTGTTCACACTTGCATCCCTTGGCAATGCCACAGCATTCATCCCACTTATGTTGTGGCGACCAAGAAGTTATAAGAATGCACTGTAAGTTTTCTGTTCTGGATTTTGACCACTGTTGTATAGTCAAACTAACCTTACTCTATGATTGCCAATAGGGTCTGTCAGTCTCTGTGTACATGCTTTTACATAGACCAAGGCCACTTCTTGTCTTATCCACCCCAATTAATTTTGTCGACAATTTTCACAATTTATTTAATACTACACAACCCCATACTTTGAAATAACATTGCAAGATTTGAGGTTAATACAGTACTGTTTCTGAAGATCCAGGTGTTCTGGGACGTGATGATTGTCACTGGTTGTCAATGAATGATAGCAAATCATGTAATGTAATGTAATTTATTTGCGTTCTACAAATCCAAATTAGGATACAATCCTGTGGATATAGACATTGTCACACACATACTGACATAATATACATAGTGTTGGAAGAATCTTAGCTATAAATAATGTACAATAATAAAACACCTAAAACCAATTGTCAATTCAATTTTTGATGGAATATCTCTGATAATTAAAATATTCTTTACTATTATAAAAGGAATTTATGTGTAAAAACCTCTTTAAAGCATTCCAAAATGTTACTATCTCGTTAGCTATGTCTGTGATATTGTGAGGAAGGTTGTTAAAAATTTTAATTGCTGAGTAGTACACTGCCTTTTGGAACTTTGTTAGTTTAGCTGTGGGTGGATGTAAGTTGGTTTTAAATCTTGTGTCAATACTGTGGATCTGATTGTTTGTATGAAATAAATGTTTGTTTTTTATAACAAATATTGATATTGAGAAGATATATTGAGAATATAAGGGTAGTATTTCTAATTTTTTGAACAGTTCCCTACATGAATCTCTCATACTTGAACTTGTGATAATTCTAATCACCCTTTTCTGGATTTTGAAAATCTTATCACTATATGGCTGATTTCCCCAAAAAATTATCGCGTAACTCATAATTGAATCTTCTAGAATACTTGAACCCTCTGAAATAATATTTAAATACCTGCAACATGTAAGCAATTTTGGTTTTAAAGTGACAATTATTGATGTTGTTTCTTCAAAGCAAATGTTATCTGATCCCTCTCCCCTACTCTCTTCCACTTCTGTTACACATTTCTAAGCATGCTAAAAAGTGATGCTGTTTAAAGCCAGGAATTAATTAAGTTTTGAAATAGTGGGAACCCCAACCTGCCATCCTCACCTAGACTACTGAGGCTGGACACTGGAAGAGAGAAAAATCTTTTGTTCCTGCTGGGAATCAGGACACGATACCGTTGCTGTATGGCCTGTAGCCTTGTCACTGTGTGGACGGCACTGTCATGACTCCAAAACCATTTACTGACACTTTGAAATCACATTTCCACAGAACATACATGCCATCAACTTGAAAGGCACTGGTAAGGCACATTATGGTACTGCTAGGTAAAAGTGAAGTTTTTCAGTGAAGGCTGAGGCTGCAATACTGACAGAAGTGGAGTTGTCTACCACTGTTGTTTATTACTGTTACACTTTTACATTTGTAACTAATTTACTGACCACAGTCACTGCTGTGTAAGTGCATACTATGAACAGAGTAGCAGGTCTTACCCTTAATCCTGTATTTTTAAATTGATTGGCATTTGTGAATAATGTTTCTTGTTGCAGCCTTCCAGCTTGGAGTGAACGACATTTGTCCAAATTGCTGGGTATCAAATTTGAGTTGAGAGGACATGAGAACATTGTCCAGGATTCAGGATGTGTAGTGCTTATGAATCACCAGAGTGCTCTGGATATTCTTGGTGAGTATTGTGGTACTGGTATTTGTATTTGTGTTTATTAAGCATTCATCAGATCCATACAAGACGTGGATATAGAACTTGTCAGGGTAAATATAAACTACAGTTACAATTTAGGATATATGGCTACAAGATAAGTACAATTACAACAAGAATATGAGTATAAAGTAAGAAATACAGTTATAAGTAATACAAGAGATTACAAAAGGAATTAACAGATACAAGTAAGGAATTCCATTACAATTAAAATACATTTACAGTGGTTAACGTGTGAGTACTGTAGGATGATATGGGATAATCATATAGGTACATATTACAATTATTAGTTTATTTTACAATTTATCTTGTTAGGTTGTTACAATCAAGGATAGACCTTATTCCCTAAAGTTAATGAATTCTTCTATATGATAAAATGAGTTATCCATTAGGAACTTCTTTAGGACTTTTATGAACATCTCTGTGTCATTTGCTGTATTCTTTATGGAGGTTGGTAAGTGACTGAAGAGCCATATTCTCGCATAGTGAATGGTACCGGCCTGCCTCCATCCCATTCACACACTGTTTCTGAAATACTGAATAATCAGTGTTCCACATTACTCTATGATTGTATATGCTTTATCCACATTAATTTGCGCTTTATATTTTATGCTACTGTATGTTGCTCAAGACACAAAGATTCACTGCAGCTCAAGACTATAATTTTTAAAAAAAAATATGTCAGTTTTAGTTGATGTTTTATACATATCTGATTGATGTATGAATAGTAAAAACATGTAGGAGATAACATGCTTTAAATTTTAAATACAAACTTACGTTGATATGTTGTGCATTTGGTTGGTTTTTATAAGATAAACAGTCTGTGACAGTTGTGTGAAAGTATGACCCTCTGTTACAGTGGTGTGATATGTAGAATTTGAGAGTCTGGATGGGACAAAAATGTGACATTTTTAATAGGCTGTATGTTCACTTCTAAGCTTTCAGACTGATATACAGTACATGTTGAAACAAACAAACAGTTGAACACAGAGGTGCACACATAAATGCGTTATGAACACACAAACGTGTGTGCCCATGCACACACACACACACACAAAAGGTAGGTGAAAGATTAAATGTAATTTTATTATGAATTCTAGCAAAAGAATTAGCATAATATTTATTCAACCCTGGGAAATTTAGTCTTCTCGAATTTGGTGCTGTGTTATTGAGTGTATCCCATTGTTTCAAACGTTCATTGTGCCTTCTCCTTGAGGGTCAAGCAGGCTACTACTATTGGACTCCTTGACTTTATTGATGAAGGTGCTGGCATCCTTTGAGATGCTGGGAAATACCCATTGACACATTATAACATACTGGAATATCTAAATATCCACGACTACCAGTGTGAGAACCTTAAAATCACGAACGTATATGTGTTATGGAATTATTTACTTCATACAGTGGTTTATCTATTTGTTTTCATATAACTGCTTATGGTGATGATATGAAGTCTCTATATACAGTTCTCGCTGAGCTCTGGCTTGTAATGGAGCGCTGTGCGGTTATTGCGAAGAAGGAAGTTTTCTATCTTTGGCCATTTGGATTGGCGTGCTGGCTGTGGGGGACTATCTTTATTGACAGAGTAAATGTGGGAAAAGCGCAGAACACCATCAACAGTGCAGAAGACATGATACGCAATAATAAGGTATACTTCTGCCAATACTGTACATTTTGAAATTTTCTGTGCTGGCAGTTCCTGGGGGGGAAAAAAATGGGGATTTTGAGAAGTTACAAAGACATAAGTGACAATGTCGGTTTTATATCTTGACATCCTGTGGGCTGTACAATTGATCATTAGTCATATTTTGTAGAATTTGTGAGTGCTGCAAGTAGAGCAATACATAAGTCACAATTCTGAAAAGTTAAGAAATGTGCAAAGTGAACCTCTTCACTTCCCTCGCCTTATTTTAAGGAAGAATGACATGGTCACACCCTTCATAATCAAAAAGAATTTCATGCAGAATTTTGTGAACATTTTCAGTTTTTGCTATGATATATTGCATTAAGCCATGAAGGAAGTGAAGGCAAAATGAAACATACAATTTTGAATGGAAGCATCACGATGTTCTTGTAACGTAATATAATATTAAATAGTGTACGTCAGCACAATCACTTTATTACTCAAGGTAATTAATTATAGGGCTACATGTTTCGACTATAGATCAGTCATCTTCAGGCCTATTTTGTCAATTGTGTCACAAGATCCTATGCACACTTTGGGATCCCATCGTGTTTACATCCATGGAATACATAAAATTAAATCGTTTGTCTCTAAGGGCATGATGTGCAAATTATGTTTACAAGAGTGGGATACATAAAATTGTAGACACAATTTTTACAATACATTGTATGAGACAAATGATCCAATTTTATGTATCCCACTGTTGTAAACACAATTTGCACATCACGCCTTTAGAGACAAACAATTTAATTTGATGTATTCCATGAATGTAAACATGATGGGATCCCAAAGTGTGCATAGCATCTTGTGACACAATTGACAAAATAGGCCTGAGGATGACTAATCTATAGTCGAAACATGTAGCCTTATAATTAACTTGAGTAAGAAAGTGATCGTGCTGATGTAAACTATTTAATATTATGTTATGAAACATTCAATATTTTACACAGAATATATTGGCCTTTTGTTGTTTGGTGTTATGAGATTACCCCCACTATTAGAGAATGGAATCAACAAAAACTCACTGTCTCGTTTGAGAAGAAATTAAAATGTAATTAATTTATATTCTAACTGCCAGCATGATGGGTTGCAAGTTTCCATTTGAATAATTTCAATATAATGAATAAGTTACAGATTACCATTAAGAAAAATGATTTTCACATATTTCATGAAACAATACAAATGAGTGGTTTAAGTGTACAATGTAGAAATAATTAACCATTAACAGTAAGTACTTCAGTTGTGTGTATTTTTTACATATGGAGTTACTGGACTTGCTTCCAGGACCAAGGAAGGCAAGTAGTACAGCTTCCTGCCACAAGATACCTTAGTATCACTATCTTCTAATTTCATTTAGTGAGTTTTGCAACGGTAATCCTCTGTGTTGTTTCTCATCAGGTGCTCATAATTGTGCGTATTTATATATTAGCTGTGATCTGTGATTTCTAATGACTTGTTTGAAGGAACAATGCATTTGGGGTAAGCTTCACTTTAAACTTGAAAAACCTATTGGAAATACATGAAATGCTCAAAACAGCTTGGTGACAATGCTGTGGGTTAGAGAAACTTTGGATTGTGTCCGTGTCTGAGGAAAGTGAGAGTGGCAAGTTAAATGTCAAGAGACTGTTGATAATCTACCAGCATGACAGGAAGATAATCCAATTGTTTCACCTAAGCGTATGCTTAGCAAAGTTGTTGCTGTTGTGGAATTTAGTATTCCACATAAAGATATACTGGATAGCGTAGTTGGTATAGTGACTTGAAACTGACTGGACAGTCAGGGGTTAATATCCAGGTGGGGTCGAGATTTTCTGCACCCATCCAAATCAGCTTTTAGGCCCACCCAGCCTCTTCTACAATGGGTAACAGGTCTCCTTCCCAGGGGTAAAGCAAGTGGCATGTGGCATTAACCGCCCACCCCCATCTAGCGCCGAGATTAAAGAAAGGGTAGAGCTATACCTCAACTCCCCCTCTGGGCCTTCATGGCCTGTTATAGAGTGGTCTTTACCTTTACCTTAACTTTTAGATAAAGATATACTGATTTCACAAGGCATTGACGTATGTGTTATGTATTCATACACAGGTACGTCTCTGTATGTTCCCCGAGGGAACTCGTAATGGCAGTGCAACTCTGTTGCCTTTCAAGAAGGGTGCTTTCCATGTTGCCATTGCATCACAGACCCCAATCCAACCCATAGTAGTCTCCAGGTACCATTTTCTTGATGACCGTAAGAAGGTGTTTAACTCAGGTATGTACAGAAATGAACTGTCTCTTGTTCAAGAACCAGAACTGTTCTTCTCACTTTGAACATAAATCCAGGGATTTAAAATACAGTATTATAATGCACAGACAGGGCCATATTGGAATTGATGGTAGAGTTTATGGACAGTGAAAATTGCCCTTTACCGCTACCTGTAAACATATGAAAAGATATTCTTGACTGATAAAACTTTCTTGGATGAAGAAATTATGGTAGTAGCATAACACATCCCTTAGAGGTTGTGAATTTTCTTAAGAAAATGTAAACTTTTCCACTGATTTTTCAAAAAGGTGCCACTATTCTCGCTTTCAGTGTGAATTAAATGCTGGATTTAAGGGAAGGTAAAGTATTATGTAATGTAAATATATAGACTGAATAAAATGAAAGAACACTATAATCATGACAGAGTGCACAGAGACAGTGGATGGGAAATACCAGATACTGTATTCCAGCTCATTACTGGAGAAGGTCTACATGGCATTATGTTTCTGTGTGATGGCACTGTACAGTTGTAGAAGAAACTGTGTGTGCTTCGTATATCGTTATTTGCTCCTTCTTCAAGGTAGCATGTTTATAAAGTGCCTCCAAATGCTTGCTATGTGGTAAACTGTCTTTGAAATGTGATGGCACATGCGCAGAAACCAGATTTCGTCTTTCGGCGAAACGGATGAGTCCATTTAAATCGGCGGGGGCGTCAGTTCAGTCGACTACTGGCAGCCGAGGTGTGCGCATCAGCGGTAGTAATGCTAGATACACCATGTTCCGAGGTAGTGTGAAGAGTACTGGCTACCCACGCCATTCACCAGTTTCCCCTCCACTTCCTCTCCCGTGCGTCACCGTGTGCCATCACATTTCATCTGGGGTCCACATATGGTACTGCTCAATTTGGTTCATGTCATAACAGCACGGACTATTGTAAAGACACTGCTACTTGAAGGTGGGAACTGCAAGGATGTCCGAAACACAGGCAGCATTGCCAACAGTAGGCACAGTTCCATTACCCTGAATCATGATTCATATTAGCACTGAACAACAATGAAACTGTAGTGACTGCTGGTGGTTGGTGACTGTTGAAGCATGACAGCTTCAGAATGTTAATTATGTTAAATAATCTGTGTGAATTGCAGGTTTGTTAGTTTGTATAATTATGTCTTGTAAAACTAATGGTTTATACAAGATTTTAATAATGAATTTGTAATAGTAATACTATTATCTGTTATTAATAGGTTACAGTATTGTCAACATCCTGCCACCAATACCAACAGCTGGAATGACAAAGAATGATCTTGAAACACTGATGGAGAGAACGCGATATGTGATGTCAGAAGCTTACATGAAGACAACAGAACAAACTTTGGCACATTCAGCAACACCTGTTGTTAATAGCAAGACATAAAACTGATAGCAAGACAGTGCGATGTGTTCAGTGCTGTCTCCAATAGCTTGCAGTGCAGTGAAACGTAGCACCATCAGATGGCAGATAGAGTTAATATTTTTATAGTACCAGGATTGAAAAATAGAATAATGGCGCTAGAAGACTTGTGGCACGTGGGTATAGGGGTGATGTATGCTTGGAGAGGCATTTGTAACAGATGTGACTTGGTAAATATGTAGTTCCTAACAGCTGTGGAACAGTTGGTTTGAAAATATTGCCCACAGTAGATGGGTCTGAAGACCTCTCTTTTTAGAAGTAAAAAAATTTATTTTCATTTTAACATATCTTGATATCTTCAGCAAGAAATTTAGAATACAAAACGCTTATTTTTAATGATTACTAGTGTTTGGTAGACTTGCATTGTAATTGCAGACTGTGTATTTTCAGGAAAATGAGTTGAATTAGGCCATGAGATGTCATCACTTAGCACGTCCTCTTGTGTGATCTCCGCTCAGGGAGATGCGTGGTTTGTACATGCAGACATTCTAAATGGTCCCTCAGTGTTCATATTTTGCCCAGTTTTTGTAGGCGATAAGTGTCCCCACTCTGTTAGCCTAAGAACTGCATACTCCCTTCTGCAATGGTCAGTGAAGATGTTTGTGAGAAGTGATAAACCTCTTTGAGGTACTGGCTGTTTATACAGGGTTTTTTTCATATGTTTGGAAGAAATTTTATTAAGTGGTTTTTGTGTTATAATGTAACCTCTGAGCCAAAAACTCAACAAAAGGAAGGAAAGGGTTGTTATGTAACTCAGAGATGAACACATAGGCCATTGTTTCCTAACCTTTTTCTGTGGAGGAACCCCTAATATAATTGTCTGCATTCTGAGGAACCTGTACCTTTGAAACTGACACACTACAACAACCTGAAACCTTAAATATGAACTGACCAACGGCAAATTGAGAATCAGAGCACTTGAAGATTACTCCAGAATAGCCAGTAGTTGGACAAAAATTCCTTCAGGAGTGGGAGAGGTATTTGTAAGTTTTCACAGTATTTCAAAACTTTCGTTTTTCACACTATTTCTCACAGAACCCTGGTGGGTAGGCAATCCTGACATAGGGTGTAAGAAACATTTGTTCATATTTTTCTGTGAAGTATTTAGTGAAGGTGGTTTAACTACCGACGCTGTCGTGTGTGCGTTTGTACTGCTATATCTTCATTACTAATGAAAAAATAGAAGAGAGCCCAAGACTGTTTCATTCCATCTTAGATTCCCCCATGAGTACCCAGTAAAAACTCAGCACTACTGGTGTCACCCATGTTCCTAACACAAAACATTTATCACTCATGGCTCCGTTATGGGGCTGTGGAATATTTAACACTAAATTTGGCCACTGAAAAATTGTTTGTTCAGAAATGTGGAAACTACAGAGTTTTGCTTGAAAAATACTGCTGAAAAATCATTGTGGGGCATGAAGTAATCTGAGCCCTGCAGAAGGCACATAAGCTGTGTTTAAAAGATTTATGAGCTGACAGAATATGGGACAGTGCTGCTGTGAAATTAAATACAAAATGTGAACATAATTTCAAATAGTCATGAAGTAATGTTGTATTGTTGCAGCACAAATGTAAGATATCTGTGATGATCAAAATAGCTGTGCAGCCATATACCACACACCAGATTTATTTGGGCATTCTTAGTATATTGTGAACTATGTAATATTTTAACAAAGAAGGTAAGCTGGTTGCATCAAGCTTTATATGTTCAGTTGTACAGCTTGATGATATTATTGACACAGGATACTCTAATTAGGGAAAATTGCATGGATGCTGGAATTTTTCTTAAATTGGCATGTAGAAAATAAGCTGGTTTAAGTATATAATTGTTTTATAATGTTATTAAATATCTTTAATATGAATTGTTCTCCCTAAAAATGGCTCTGTAAGGCTGAAACATGTGGACAAGTGGAGGAAATTGGTTTGTCCTAACTTCGTTATACTATATCTGCTGTATTGGTTGTTAAATTAATTATAGTGTTGAAACATTTGCAATTTATACCTGGCAAGGAGATGATGGCCCTAATATTCAAACCATTAAAGAATCTGGTGTTGAAAAATCCCCCCCCCCCCCTTCTGCTTCTCCCCCTATAGGATTAATGTAATCTGTTGCCACAGTGACCTGTCTTGTCATGTGCTTTGTATTGAGTTGCTGCATACATTATTAGATATCTGGACTGTTTAAAGGATGTGGTTACATTCTGTACTGCATATTATCTAGTTAGGTGTATTCTGCGATAATGTTTGGACCCAATCATGGTCCATTCATTCCACATTCTGACTTACAACAGGTCCACAGCCCCTTCCAAAGCCAGTTCACTATACAGTGCGATCTAGTGCTTTGTCTTTCAATTTATTGTATCCTCTCATTTCCTTAAGGTCATCCTGTAGCTGCCTATGTCTTCTGCCTCATCTTCCTATACCTTCTAACCTTCCTTCTATCTGATCTTCCATAACGTGTTTTACAAGGCAGTTCCTACACAATATGTGACCATTCCAGTTAGCCTTCCTTCCTTTTATTGTTTGTAGGATATGCCGACCCTGCTTAACTCAACGTAATACTTCATTTTTCACACAGTCGGTCCAACTGGTCTTCTCTATACTTCTCCAGCACCACATTTCAAGACTTTCTAGGCATTTCTGATCTATTTCTCAAAGTGTCCATGTTTCAGCACCATACAGAGCAATGGTATAGCATTATGATTACAGTTATGCTAGCCGCACAACTTGTCTCATCTGGTAACACTTTGTAAAATTAATAATAAACTGTAGCATATAAAGAAATTTATGCAATGTTTAAAAAAACCACTATAACAGAGACAGTAAGATTAAATAGATTGCGTTGGTTGGGGCATGTACAGAGAATGGAAGAAAATAGAATTCCCAAAAAAGTATTATATATGAATTTGGGAACAATGAGGCTCAGAGGTAGACCAAGAAATAAATGGCAAGATAAAGTGAGGGAGGATGGAAGACTGGTTGGTGGAAGAGAGGAATGGAAGAAACTCGTGAGAATGGCAAGGAATCATCACATTCTGCACATGCCAATGGAATGAATGAATTAATGAATGAACGTAGTATTTAAGAGTTTAGTAATTGAATGGTCTCATTGCGCTAGGTTACAGAGAATTGAAGTTGTGTGGCTTGAAGGTTACAAAAAAAAATTCTGTTATGTGGGAAAGACACTTCTTTAGCAATCAGCCAGGATGTACATGGTTATTCTGAACTAAAATTTTAGGAGTTTCCCTGTTTCAGTCTGTTCAGGCCTCACGAGTTGTTGTATTGGAATTTAGATCATGAACAAAATCTGATAGGTTTTATTTCATTTTTATTATTTTTTGCATTGCTCTGAAAATCAACTAGAGTAGATACCTTAAATGATTCTGAATATTGTGTGCTGTAATGACATTTGCCAATGTTTTGGACATTGTCCATTGTCTTGGTTAATCAAAAACATAATTTTCTGGAGACAGAATCTGTCACTGTCTTAAAGTGGGCAGTAGAAATGTACATCCAACCCCACTGGGTCTGTTAGGACTATCTAGCCTCTGGTACTGATAGAGTTGGATCCCCATCAGTGTCCTCAATGTGATAAATGGAACAGGAATTGTGTATTTTGAAGGAATATTGTGTGTTTAATGAATGTGGATGATGGACAATGTCCAAAATGTCAGTCAAGATGATTGCAGTAGATATTCCAATCACTGAAACTTTGTAAAGGGAGTGCAGCCATGTTAAAATAGCTGTAGACTTTACAGGTTCTGAAGTGACATTTTACCTATTGTGTACTAGCAATAAGCCAGGTTTCTGGGTAAAAGTGTGACTTGGCCTTTTTTAGGAAGTTTTAGCCTCTTTGGGATTTAAATAGGATTTCAGAACCATGAAGTATGTCTCTTAAAAAGGGTCTCAAGTTCAGTAATAATTTCCATTACAACCCTTGACAAAGGCGTAGAAAACCTACAAGAAATTGCATTATATAAACTTGTGAGGTTTAGTGTACTTTAAATTTTTAAAATTGACACATTTCATAGTTAAAATTAGGACTCAAATTTGTAAAGTATGTGATACCTACTAAATGCTGTAAATGGAAGAGATATTTAAAAGATGCCAAGTGGAATAATCTGTTGTGTGAAGATTATGTCAAATCAACATATAAGAAATACAAGCATTTTGTGAAAGTCAATATATTTTGCTAAGATGCATTTTATTTGTTAAATTTTTAGATGAAAATCAGCTCAGTACTGTATCTAGAAATTAGGAGAAACAAATTCCATCGATGGAGTTTAAATACATACTTATTGCCATGTATTTGATTCACATTTTCTCCAAATTTTTGTAGCCAAGTGTTTTGAATATAACTTGCCAGTTGAAGGACCATTATCATCACATCCTGCTGTAAGCCATTCCTCTCTGTTTATGATCATTGTCTCCTAAGTTGTGACACCTTGTAGTCTAATGGATAGGCACTATTGTTGCAGAGGTATCTATTGTTACCATCTTCAGGGTGTGTGGGTCTCAACCACTTCCTATTCTGTTTTATGTACTTGTTTTTTCCTCCACTCGCCTTGCGTCTTCTGCTCTATCGACGAAGGAAACAGATTTCTCCAAAGGTTCATGCCTCTAATAAGACTGCATGGTGTCACATCCCAGTACACTCTAATCTTAATACTGTATTCACTAAAATATAAGATGAATCTGCAAATAAGGGGACAGGATGTCACAGTCATAAATTTTGAGAAACATATTCGTGTGAAACATGTTTAAACTTGTGTATGATTATGAGTTGGTCCCACAGTTACCAGATGATGAATTAGGAACAAATTCGTATCTTATATTTCTGTAAATACTACCATGAGAACCTCAAATATCATACACATTCTCCTTCATGTAAAGGTTATTAAATTATATTTCCATGTGATCCATTTTAATATTGGTCTTGTGTAGATGCTGATCTACAAAGTGATCTTTGCTATACCACAACAATCTTGGATTGCTGTTACTGTTCTGAACTTGGACTTTAGTATAATTGCTGAACCTTCTGTCTAATAATGCTGACATAATCTTAACATTGCTGATGTCTAATCAGTTACATGAGAAGATAATTTGTTTTTAATCTGTGTTATTTGGTGATAAGTAGTGATATACAGTAGATGAGTGTTACTTCTAACATGTAAAGTGAGGGCCGTACATTTTAAACACAGGGTACATAATTGACAAAAAATATAATGTCAGCGTGTTTTATGAGCCTCGAGGGGAGTTGAATCAATTTACTGTCAAACAAAAATGATACTTCTTTTAATTTTCACAGTCGGTCTTTTGTAAGCAGATGTTGAGTTAATGGTCACCAACTACTGTACAAACAGTACACAAGTGCCTTTCAGTCTTTACATCAGTTACATAGGCTGTAACCATAACGACCCACAGCAAAACCGATGTGTTGTGCCAGCATCATGCAACATTTGGTAACGGTGTAATGCAGTGGCTTGTCCCATCATTCACACCCTGCCATGGCACATATTTAATGAAAAGTGACTGAATCCTACATAGCTACAACAACAAAGGGGAATCTTGTGCCAAATGATAAGGAAAGACATGGATTTGGAATTTGGAAGGAAAACGTGGCAGTCTGTTGAAGTGTAAAATGTAAACGTGAAACTTCCCAAGTGATGAAGGCTCAGACCTGGGATGGAATGTTGGGCTTCCATCCCTACTTTGACATTCAGCACAACTAGGATGGCAGAGCTGTCAGCTGTATGTACCAGTTGCACTTTACACGAAGGAAATCCCTTGGTACGTATGTCTATTAGAGGCTGAGTGGACCCCAGGGCTACCGAATTCGGACCCTACTGATAATTGAACCCCACCTCCTGTCTTGAGATGCACTGCCCCAACCAACTGCAGGCATTGCTCATCCTCTCTCTTTTAGATGACTACCCTAAAGATGCCTGGAGAAGTAAGGAAAAGGTAGAAATCCTTAACCTTTTGACGCCTAATGTCAACTATAGTGGTCGTACCGCACCGCTAACCTCCAAAGTTGCATTTTATATATTTATTAAACAAATATAGGTACTGAATATTTTAAACATGGTGTATACTCTCCGTTTTTTTCTTTTCAAAATGCAGTTTGTTTCATAATTCTAACATATTTGGTGTCTGTATTATTCACATTTTATATACAGGATGTGCTAAAATTAAAAAAATAATTCCGGCGCCAAAAGGTTAATCGAGATATCTGGTAATCCAGTGACAGTCATACCAGATATCTCTTACATACCAAGTAGGGGTGCCAACCATTAGTACACATGTAGAGTGTAATTATTGTTATATTTAATGCTGTCATGTGGTAAGATTATATAATGTGAAAAACACATAAACGAAATGTGAATATCGAACACTGGAGAAATGATAACTGGCATGGGAAAGCAAAAGTACTTGGAGGACAACTTGGTTCAGTGCAACTTTGTCCTAAAATCCCAAATGAATAGGCCTTGGATCGAACTTTTATGGTGAGATGCCACAAAATAACTGCCTAGGCATGGCGTGGGTGACGTGTTGGAAGGAAATTTGAATACAAAATATGTCCTTGGAGACCTAGTCTGTAAAGGTTAAGTGGTTTTTATTTCGCACATTAGGCACTGGTTGTCAGAAGAATGATACTGGAACAATATCCTAAAATATGCTTTCGTTCTTACCATTGACAAGTACAAGTTAAGTGAAATCAGACTGAGATAAGAGAACAGTTAAATCCAGTATCCTGTGAGGTTTATTTATGGAGCCATGGATCTATACAGTACTCGGAATAAGTTAAGAAAACTGAATAAATAGGGTTTTGAAATAAACTGTATATAGCAATGGAAGTGTGGGGACACCCACATGTCATTCCATCTCCTATTCAATCCCGTTTCACTTCACAGCTCTCCTTCCTCTGTCCGTACCCCAATCAACATGTACCGACCTAGTCAACGGCAACCTCCCATGTCCGGAGGTTACAGGTGTTACAATCCAAGTGTCTTCGCCTCGCTACTGGTGCCCCCTGGCACGTAAGTAACAGGCAGATACACGAGGATCTGAGCGTTCCGCTGTTTGCCGACCACATCAGAGCCTTGACCGAGAGCTTTGACTCAAAATTAGCTGATGTGGGGAACCCCCTAGCACGGCAACTGGGCAGATACTTAAGCTAACCGAGGGTTGACCCCGTCACCTGACGCGAAAGCCAAGGGCGGCATGGGGACAGCAGGCCCATCGCCCGCGATGGCCAAGTCGACATCGTGTTCGGTGCTGATCAGCCGAGCGCCCTTCGGCTACTCTGACTGAGGTTTTCCGTGATTTTCCTCAGTTGTAAGGCAAATGCCAGGGTATTCGGTGCAAAGTCGGGGCACGTCCCGCACTCCCTCCCCCAGTCGCGGCGGCTTCACCTAAGCGCCTGACAAACGCCTCGTAACTCCAGTATGCGACAGAGCGAGTCTGGGCTCGGAATCCAGACAACCAACCAACCAAAGCTTATCCCTCCCATACTTAGTCCAGGGCAACATAGGCCCTAGTCTTTGGCACAATCAGTCAAGGCCCTCAGCTTGACTTCAAAATCGTTAGCTTAAGCATATTCCCCTGTTAGAGTTTAGGTGTCTGTTACTGAGCCTAGCAATGCGGTCAAACGCAGGAATGGCTAACACACAGGGGGACGTGTGTTAGCCATTAACACTTTGGCTTGGCTTGGAACGAGATTCATTGATTCGGAAAGGATTAACCGACAACACACATCAAGAAAGGACTCATCAAGACAGAAGACCCGACTGCCCGGCCACGTAGCCCCGTGGACCGGGCACACCACCGCTCATCCGGGACATCCAGCAGCAGCCCATCAGCACCAGTCACAGCCGCCTCAATTCCACCGCGGTCCTCCGGCCAACCAACCGCGTGACCAGCGGTTCATCATCGCCCGCGGCCTATCGGAGGCCTCGTCACGACATGGCAACGCAGCTCTACTCCGCAGTCAACACCACTCAACAGCAGATGACAAAATAACGGCAAGTAAGCCGCGACCTCAATTGTCAGACTGTACGGCAACTTTTGACATTAATAAATATTTATATATGTGTGTGGTACTGTAGTTGTCAATTCAACACAACCCTACAGTACCTCCATTGAAGAAAGAACCCTGTGTGTGTGCATCTGTGTCTAAAATGAGCCATCCCCGTTGTGTGTGTATATAAACAATAGGTGTAGGTATCAGTCAATAACACAACAATATCTAATAAAGATGTTTAATAAAGGATGATAGTAACTATCATCCTTTATTAAATGCCTTTTTAGATATTGTTGTGTTATTGACTGATACCTACACCTATTGTTCATCTGTGTCCATTTGTGTATGGGATCTAGAAACCTGAACAATGAGTTAGCCTAGGTCCAAGTTTGGCTGTTGTGCCTCAGAAAAGAAAAGAATTAGAAGAAGTGTGTGAATATGTTTATTTATGCTGTGGAACTAACACCACAAAGAAGATTTATGGAAAGACAAGAGGAAAAAATCAAATCAAAATTTTGTCATATGAAAGGGATTTTCTGAAATCCACTGTAAATTTGCCAAGGGGCACACACATCCCAAAAAATAAACACCCGAAGAATTAACAATGAGGCAATTGGAGATAAATTGAGAGTTAACAAGTGCTGAAAGGAGTTAGAAGTGAATGATTGTGAGTTTGGTGTAAAGGTGTGTGAGTATAACCATACTGCACATGGTGCGCATTCTAAACTGGTTGTTAACTGTGGTTTTCTGATTTCATTTCTTAAGTAGCTCATTTAAATTCATGGACGTTATTACATTTTAAAAATAAGTGTGGATGAGATAGGCAGGATATGCAGCATGTGTGGGATAGATGAGGATTGCGAATAAAATTTTAATCCGGAAACCTGATAAAGCCTGCCTGGGGACCTAGGCATGGATGGAAGGATAATGTTAAAATTATAAATAAAGTTTTAACGTTATAAAGATGTGGATTGGATTTATCTGACTTAGGATAGGAACCTTTGGCCTTCAACTGTGAACAGAATAGTAAGTTTTAGGTTCCATAAAAGGCGTGGAAATTCTTGATCATCTGGGCGAGCCATCCATCTTTTTGGGGTCAGAAAATTTTTAGGGTATGTTCCTGATTTTGCATCCCAACTCACAAGTCTGTGTTTGCAGAACTTTGAGCGTATGAGAAGTAGCTGCATAGTATAACATGCTGTTAAAATTCTGGATCCACATTAATGGAAATGATAAAGATGGATGCAGAATATTCCTCTGAAATATTAATAAATTACCTACAAACTACAAAACAAAATAAAACATTCTGAGAAGATGAAATTATAGAGGTTAGACAGTACAGTTGTGAGGATATTTATGTTTGTAGATACCACAGGTGACACATAGTGACCAGTTACACACAACAGATTGGAAGCGACGCTGTGGTGGAAGAATAGCTTGAATCCATACTAAGTTACTAAAATTTGGAGGGAAAATATTATGACAACGAGCTGACTGGTCTGATTAGTATTTATTGTCTGTTCTATATAGATATCGGTGGTTTTGGGTTGATTGGCTATGTTTTAAATTTGTCAGTACAGTCCAAATATACCACAGGTAAAATTCAATAACAGAAATTTCTCACAATTAATAGAATGGTTTCATATATGTGGACAGAATAACATCAGTTCAAAACATTTTTGGAAATAGGAAGCATACAGTTCACGGAATATGAAATTTATGCGTTTGAAAAATACTTTTTTAGTATTTATGCAGTTGTTGCTTTGATCATCTTCTCATTATTATCATTGTATTTTATTGATAGAATTCTCAAAGGACTTTTGCATTTTCATAGACATTCGTTTTCACTTGTTTGAAAATTTTGTCTGCTATTCATGTGAGTTCTGGTTGATACCTCGCTGATCCATGCATGACATTTAGTTGCAGTTTTCAATCATTGTACGCCAATGTTGTCGTTTGAATTTTCCGCCATGAGAGAAATTCCCGTCGTGTTAGATAAATTGCAATTGTCAGTTCTTGGTTGGTGGCACTGTCCGGCCCGCATTGACGGGGTTGGCTGGGTTGTCGGGGTATGTGAAAGATGGAAAACGGAAGAGATATTTGTTTTAATTTTAATCAAATATGCCGCTTCTGTTTGTCGCAAGGAGGTGTAATGTCTGCAATATTTGCAGATTGTGGTCAGGGGATTACTTCTCTACCAGCTAAAATCATGTCGTGTGTTCCAATTCAGGTTAGTTGTGATTTTGTGTTTCGATTCTATCACCCCTAGCTAAGAGGGGTTGTTGTGGGGCTGTTTGGGGCGGAGGCTTGGTTGTTGACTATTTGGTAGTTGGAACTATTTGGCGACGTATGTAGTTTATTTATGTAGAACAATGATAAACGTAAATAGAACGTTCCAAAATTTGGTCATAAATCGTTTCCATTTTCCTTCAGTGTTTCAACCGAAGATTATAAATAAAATATTTATATGGGTAACAGTTGATGGCATATTGATGACCCTTACCATGAAGTGTCGTGGACTTCTTATTTTGTTGGTCAAATGCATTTTATTTCCGGGCCAGGAACTAGATCCATGGTAGTTCCAGCTATTATATTTCGTAATATTTAACACGAGTTTTTTTTTTTTAGGTTTAATACTTACTGTTCTATCGGTTTTCTTTCAGAGCGTAATACAGTATGTTGTCGTTTTATAATTTGTCTGATGATTCGTGATTTTTATTGAAGGTGGATGAGATTATAGCATATTGTGTAAGCATGGAACTGGGTCCACCCATACAGTGCAAGTGGTGTGTAAGCTATTATGAAGCTGTGCCTGTAGTTTAACCCAACCATTTGTTACAAATCCGAAGTTAGTTGTAAAATACATTGCAACGGTACATCATTTATTAGTCTTCATTAAGCTTGTGCTTTAGCTAGGAGGGAGATTTTGTGCAGGATTCCCATTAAGTTTGGTATACCCAGTAAATTAGCAGGGACAATTAAAATGATGAAACATACAGTAAAATCTGGATAGATGTCATAGAAGTACATGTTTTTAGGAAATACAAAAATACCCACATTTATGATTTGTTTGTAGATTTTGAACACAGTCTTTATTGATGTTGATGTGTTAAATGCTATAAAAAAAAAAAAACTAAATGTCCTTCATTTTTGCATATGTATGTGTCATTGTTCTAGGGCTGGGGCATCAAAATGTTTTGTGTGGTGGGTCATACAGTCAGAAGTTTATATGCTTGTGGGCCCCTCTAATTTTTTGCTTGTAAAGGGTAAAGTATGGTTTGTTGGTTATTAAAAATATTAATTTCTCTAGCAGTAATACATTTGAAATTTCAAGTCAGATTCATCTTGCTTTTTGGATGCCTTAGTTTTAGGACAGTTCTGACTACACTTGGTGCATGAAAAAAAAATTCAAGCATATGGTAATGCTATGAAAGAATAGAACACAGCAACATAAGGAGTTGGGTGTAAAGAGGGATTAGGTCATTTAAATCAGTTTTAAATTTGGTGTGAAGGTTTGCTGGTGATCAAGAATTTGTTGCTACATAGCTCTCTCTGTCATATAATTTGGCTGGCCATTGTGAAATAAAGTTAAGGTCTTTCAAAATGTACTCCAGTAACTTACATTGATTTCTTGTTGGGTTCCAGCAGCCTGAAAGTGCTTGAACTTTTCCACAGGGCAGTTGGTGAAATTTTGGAAACTGCTTCCATGTTGTTGATTATGTAGGAATGTGGTCACATTTCAGTAATCCAAAGTTAATATCAGAATATTTTGTCACAGAGAAGTGGAAGAATTGTTATAAGTGTTTAAGGAGTTTTTAGAAAATCATAACTTTTAGATTTGGCTCTTGTTAGGTAGGCTGTGCAAGAGAATAATTTTTAAAGAGAAATGTATTCATAGCTGCCACATTTATTATCTTTTTCTGTATGTAATTTCACAAGGGGGGGGGGGGGGGGCAGTTTTGCCATTTAAAAAAGAAGGGAACTGCTTATTTAAACAAATGTTTTTTTTGGAGAGCTTATTTGATCTCTCAAA
>Ga0136643_10003776_pt1 | contig 20555 bp, 9 predicted proteins | sample TergutLab28metaG_FD_96883 | JGI IMG/M metagenome (GOLD analysis project Ga0136643, IMG submission 96883) | Labiotermes labralis P1 segment gut microbial communities from Petit-Saut dam, French Guiana - Lab288 P1 (version 3) (version 3) | ecosystem: Host-associated > Arthropoda: Insects >...
CCCGTCGTTAAGCGTAGCATATCTATAATTATTACTCCATTCATTCATTAGTATTCAGTCCTAGAGGCCGGTTCGGCATGAACCAGAGCCCGGTTATGGAACCGATGTGGCTCTTGGCACACTGCATTCTAGGCAAATTCTTGGGGTTAGTTTGCCATTGCTTTTCCCCGCCTTTAGATGTTCCCACTTTCGCCACGACTTACCTCTGCGTCCTCAGCGACGCGAGAGATCCTGGCAGCGAAAGGTGGAACTGCGGGCGAGAAAGATGTCCGGTAGTAATTTTGCCTAAATTCCGACTTCCACGTAAATTTAGGGATCTTTCATATACCGCAAATCTACGACATGTGACCGATGGCTTTACTTCCCCTCCGAAGGAAGGCGTGCTGGGGATTTTTTCGCCCTAAAAATCCGACGGCTTCGGCCGGGTTTGAACCCGCGAAATTGGGTACCAAAGGCCAGCATTACAAATATGTAATGTTAAAATTAACATTAGTATTTTAAAAGGGATAATTCATGAAGCGACGCTACAGTTACTTAATTTCACGACTATCTAAGGGATTATCATCTTATCAAAGAGCAGCCCCACCCTGCTGTTTTTAGGTAGCTAGACGTTGTAATGATGTAACATTTCAATACGTTTGGTAGCTAAACAAACCACACTTACTCATTCTAAGATAACACAGGTTTATTTAATTAAGTTTGTTATTTTGACATGTATGCTTCATGTTTCGGCCTGTGTTTAGGCCACCTTCATGCACGTCAGAACAGAAACCTTACAAAGAAATATGCAATAAAAATTTAAGGGGCCACTCTTCTTGCTGTCTCTACTTTTAAAATGTTAAAACATAAAACATAAAATGTAAAAGTGTAAGATGTAAATAATTTTAAAATGTGTATAGAGTATAACGGTTTTTAAGAGATTTAGGTCCTCTTGTGTTCTAGTGAAAAGTCGTATGTAGTAATAAACACGAGATGGCTTCCATAAAGACAGGAAGCTAATTTGAACGGTCCTCAATTAGAGGCGTAAAGTATGCTATCAACATCGCTGTAGCATCAAGTAAAATTGAATTCGGGCAGTAAGAGTCTCAAACTCATCCTCTTTGTGGTTCCGTCCGTAACGACACCTACATATAAGTACAGGGGGCTGCAAATGGTGTGGATTCAAATCATTACCTTTCAAAGTGTCGTTAGTGGATAGACAGAAGTGTTTCCCCCTCCATCCTCACATACAGTACATACAATTAGTTGACACGGGGGCCGTGGGGTCTGAAGCCCGTGTAGCCTTCTACTGCTCCAACTGGAAAATTGTGGATTAGAATCCCATAAGAGTAACACAAAAGTCTGTGATTTATTGCCCTGTCTAGACATAGGCTCTGCGATGAGGTACTCGTCCGTTCAACGACACTTAATTATTGTATAAGATTCAGAGTTACAGACATTAATCTCAATTCTAACCGAGCCTCAATGAATATTATTCGGGTGATCAAATAGAGAAGAATAAGATGGGTGGAGCATGCAGCAAGTAGGCCTATGTGGTTGAGAAGAGGTGCATATCTGGTTTTGGTGGGGAAAACTGAGGGAAAAAGACCACTTGGAAGAACCAAGACGGCGAACTACGCAACTGAAGATGACAATTATAACTGATAAATCTGTCGGCTATTACATTGTGAGAAGACAAGGGACAACTTTAGGCAGCAGATACCCACAGCATACCTACTTCACTTCGTCTATGGCAATCACAACATCCCAAAATGACTTTTTCAATCATAAATCAGAATTTTGCCAGTGGGAGGTTTGTTTATTAACACATTGTGGACGTGTGACGCAGATTTGCGTCTATATATTACAACTGTGCAAAACGGATGACGCACATCTGCGTTTTTAACACGCGCTTGCTATTCCACGCACTATACACTGCTTAGTGCCACTCCACAAAGGGGAATGTTTCCAGAGGTATCACACCCTCCAACACTACTAGGGTCTTTGGTGAGTATTTCCTGAAAATTTCAGTTCACAAAAATAGATAGCGAATTTGTTATAAATTTTTAAAGAAACACAGTACAAAAGTTGATTCAAGCTGTTTAAACCCCGGGAACGGGCACTTTAACAATTGAAATGCCCCGTCCTCAGTGTGTTAATTTTGGTATGCTGCAAGATTTAATGGAAAATGTACCGAATTACAGATTTCATCGACACGATTGTAAACTAAAATATTTGCTTTAGAATCACCAAGAACGCTGGGATTGAAACTCGACTCAGTTTAGACTGAAGAATGTAAGAAAATTTTAGCTGTCTTGTTCTGAATGAGTAGAAACATTTTACTTTATGCACACGGAAAGACTTTTTTGGAAGAATAAAAGCGTTGTAGCTTGAAACAAGACACACTTTTCACCCTAGAGGAATCAGAGATGTCATATTCCATTTCACATTCTATTTTACAGACATTTTTGCTTTTGATATCCATAACCTTTACGTCATTCGTGACTTTACAAAGGAAGTTAAAGTTTCGAATCCTTCATATATATTTTTTATATATATCAGACAGAAATTTTATTCACAACCATTCATCCGTATGATTCTGTCACTGATGTATCAGACGGTTGCGTCACCATGCTTATTCCTTCTCATTTCAGTCAAATTTAGACAGGGTTTCCTCACGGCTGTATAATCTTTTAGTAAAATAACCTGCTTCGTATAGAGCACACTTTTCACTACACATAAATTTGCGGGTTCTGTCCACTTAGTTTGTTTACAGTTCATTTAAAGACGCTGTAAGTAAACATCAGTGTAGTAAGGCATCTCTTACTTTTTACTACCAGACTCTATCCTAGAGCTGCCTAGGTAGGTTTTGGGATGGGTGGAATGGAAATGGGTCAGATGTTTCTGTGACTTCTTTCATTCTTCCGTGTCAATTATCGTTGCACTATTGCTCCTTATTCGTGCACTTATGACGCGAAGGATGAAGAATGGGCACGTTAGAGGCCACGTTTCCCCACAGACACGGTTCTACCCCAACAAAGTAGAGTAATAAAGTAATATAACACCAAAATTTGGCGTTAGTGAATAGTTCATTGAAATCTGGACGAGGCAGTAAGCTACATTAGACAAATACTTCCTCATTTAATTACAATAACTGAAGAAAGCCATGGGACTATTAAGATCGTAGAATGAAATTTGAATCAGGGACCTCGAAAGTACAAGAATAATGGCTTAATAGCGGCTCTCGATTTACAATTGTCGATATTGTTGTACTGATTCAGGACACTGAACTTATTTCTCTTAAAGCAATAAGGATGATCAAGCGTGGACAGCATGCCTGAGAGTAAGAAACTTTCTCCTACACCTGAATATACTCACCGTACATTCATGTACCTCTCAGACAATTAAAAATTCTTTTCGAATTTTAATGTTCAGTTTTCTTAGAAGACTTTAGGTAGAATTAATTTTCCGAGATGGCGATGTGATGCAAACAGAGGAGAAAGAACACTAGCGTAGAGGATGTGTATTACTGTCATAAACCTGGGTAAATTTGCAACAGGTTTTTAAACTTTAATCCTTAAATGAACAATTATTTCATTGTTAATTTTCTAATTCATGTCACTTTAAAAATTTGACTTTAAAAATGTAATTCCTAACTATTAAAAACGCATGTAATGTCAATTATCAAGACGATTCTTTAAACAATATTTTGGGAAAGTAATTGCTGTTTATTGTCACAATCATATGAAATGTAAGAATACAGTCACTAAGTTAAATGCAGGCATGTTTAAAGTGAAAGAAGGGGTCCTACACATAACGTAGGTCTAATCATAGTGCTTAAAATAAGTAAGTACCAAAATTTCAGCTGCGACATTTGAGTTTCTCCAGCCGGCGTTGATGAATGTTATTACTTTCTATTATTCTTTAATAATTTCCATTAAAAACATAAGCAAAATTATCAGAATATTGTCAGAGTGTGGACCGATGTGCGGTGTTTATATTTTACCAATTTACATGTTCCTATCTACGATAACATGTTGCTCAGAAAGGCATTCGGATCTATGAGGGAGGACGCAATATAAAAATGGAGAAAAACGCGTAAAAAAGGATATTCATAGTTTGTATTTTTTATCAAATATTCCCGGGGGGAGGGGGAGGGGGGTCTCACTCCAAGAAGTTGGCGAGCGGGTCATACTGCAAGCATTAAAAGGAAGAGATATTTAAATAGAATTTGGGGGGAAAAGTCTGAAACAAAAACACTCTTAAAAGATATGGGCGTAAATAAGAAAGAATTATTCAAATACGAGTAGATCTTAAAGAATCAGGTTGAAGGACGAAGAATTGATTCATGTGGCTCAGAACGGGATCAGTGGCAAAGGACTGTGAACATCATAATGAAATTTCTAGGACGGGGAGTTTCTCAAGAAGCACTCTTCTAAAAAGGTGTTACTTACTCGTTGATAGAAGTAACCCTCTATACCTACCCATAAGGCACGCCACTGGGAGATAACTTCACCGTCATTCAAAATCCATGAATAAATTAAACTGTTATGAAATACGAGCTGTTTACTGTATATGTGGATATGCACGTGGTTGTAAGGCTGTAAAAATTTTCCTGTGGTCCATTCGCTTTGTTTGTTCGTTTTTTTAATTTTCTGAATAATTTCCCTGAGAGGATATTCATGATCAAGGTACTTTCCAATTACATCTGCTTGTATATCATATCCAGCGTCAAGCCCTCCCACGTGTGAATATATCACAAACTCAGAAGCGCCAACAGTTTACTATGTAATAAATCATTTATTTCTTAAAATAGGTTCAGAAATGACATCCGATTCCAACAGGCGCGCACACCCAAAAGAGGGTTGCCGGATTGCAAACCTCCCCCGAAATCGAAATTAAAAAAAAACACACACATTTTTGTAGACACGACGCTACAAACTTTAACGTGATTTACCCTTCAGCCGAAATCAACCACAGACATCTATATTGCAAATTTTAACAATAAAATAAAAAAATACGAAGCCTTGGAGGAAATATGCAAAAAAAAAAATCCAAGAAATTTAATCACTGCAGTTTAAATTAGGTGACTGAGTCATGGAATGTGTATACATGATTTCAAGCTTCCGCCGCGAATAGATGAGATCTGCGCTCTTCTGGGTTCTTACACAGGGGGTAGTGGTAATTTCTTAACGACGTTTCGGGGCAACCTTTCGTCCCATCATCAGCGATCCTCTGGGACTCAGGATGGGACCGACAGGTTGTCCAGAAATTACCACTACTCGCTGCATAGGAACCCAGAAGAGCGCAGATCTCATGGAACGTATAAGTCATTCATTCATTCTTTCTTTCGTTCATTTTGTAGTGGGTCTTGCGAGAGGTCCATGGTTTGCTCCACAACGTGACATACACAGAGTGCGATCTGATGCTTCCTCTTCCAATTTCCAGTACCCTCTTGTTTTCCTTAAGGCCATTCAGTAGCTGCCGACGCTAATTCTTCGTCTTCCCGTCACTCTTGTTTTCCTCTAACTTTCGTTTAACAACGTGTTTTAGACGGCATTTCCTACACAAGAAGTGACTAATCCAGCTAGCCTTCCTCCTTTTTATTGTGTGTGGGATATTCCTCTTGTCCTTGACTCTGTGTAATACTTCTTAATTTCTTACACGATCGGTCCAACTGATCTTCCCTAGCGCTCTCCAACATCCCACTTCAAAACTTCTCAGGGATTTCCGATCCACTTTCCGAAATTTCAGCATCTGACGCTATGTTACCCAAATCAATCCAGTCCATGTCTGCTATTTCACGTCTTGAAGTTCCATGTTATTATTATTATCGTACCATCTATGCTTAAGTCTTCTAAGTTGTCTCTTTCCTTCAGGTTTCCCTACCAAAACCCTACACGCACAACCCTTTCACCATACATTCTAAATACCCCATCCAGCCCAGTCTTCTTAATTTCATCAACCAACTAAAATGTGGTGAGAATTACAGTTCATGAAACTCCACATTCTTTAATCTTATTTATTGCCCTGTTACCTCGCCTTTCTTAGTCACAAACATCTCTCTTAACGCCCTTTTCACGGACACCCTCAGTTTACGTGCCTCCGTCCATGCCAGTGCCCACGTTTCACACCCATACAAGACAACAGGAAAAATAATAGTCTGTAAATTGTAATCTTTATATTTTTGGATAATAAACTGGGAAGTAAAATATTCTGCACGTAATGATAGCAAGCATTCTGTGACTTCAGTCTTCAGATTTTTATAACATAATTTTTAAAATATTATTAGGGACGTCTTCCAAGAGGGCTCTTAAATATTAAATAATAAATCACCAAACACTTTTTCGGTACAAGCTTCTATTTAATAAAACCACTAAAGTATTCCCGACGTGTTTCAAAGTACAGATCTTTATACTTAGGGGAAAAGATTTAAAAAAATACGTGTATATATCAGAGTTGAAATTAAAAATTAGTAAGCACATGTCTGGTAATTTAATGTCAATAGTTTAACTGTTTAAGAAACGGTTTATTACGAGGAATATTGTAATACAATTCACCCATATAATCAAGCAACACAAACTGAGAAAAACATGTGCAATTTGAGAATGATTACTTGTTGGTTCAAATAAGACTTGAATATATCAATTGTTTTATTCAGTAGACGCATGTACTAATGTTTTATTTAGTGGCTTATCAATTTTGATAAATTTTGAAAACTTCAGTCATGTGGACATGACATTTAAGTTAGGGTATCAATTTTTCACATTCAGTGCTCTTCTTTGTTTCGAAATTTGAATTATTTTCGAATAAATATTTTCCCATGTCACGTCAAAACTACAAGCATAGAAGTTGGGAGTGATGATAATAGACGGAGTAAAACCTAAATTCACCTCCATCATCCCTTCATTTAGAGCTTTTCAACTTACAGAAGCCGACCCACTGGCTAGCCTTGAGGACGTCAGATTACCCAAATAACCTGTTATGGTTTCCTAAATCCTAGTCGGATTCCTTCCTGTCTATGACTTTCACCTCGAAAATGAAAAATACAATTTTTGTCCAAAAAAGTGCTTCAACTTACGAGGGGGGCTAAATTATGATAGCCGCTTATAGAGAGTTAACGGTCGCAAAAAAGAAAACAGTTCTCTTATCAACAAAATTACGCCTAACAAAGAGCAAAAATAATTTTAAAATGTATCTGTAACGCAGAACAACTAACTAATAAAATACCAAATATGTATATCAATTATAATATTTATGTGTCTGTATAATATAAATAAACAAGATGCACTATATTCCATTAATTCATTTCATTAACATGCCTCTACATGTTTCCAACAGGCTTGCTGCTCTTCATCAGGGGGATCAAATCTGTATAAACAGCAATTGTTATAGTCATGCTGAAAAGTAATGAAATTGTTTAAAATTACTTAAATATATTATCAAAATCTTTCTTAGCGCAAAACATTTTCAACTAGGTGTCTATACAGAGTTGATCCTCCTGATGATGAGTAGCAAGCCTGCTCGAAACACGTAGAGGCTTATTAATGAAATAAATTAATAGAAAACAGTGCATCTTGTTTTTTCGTATTATACGGATATATCACGATGCACGGTCAACAAAACATTCAATATTTATGTGATTTAATTCCGCAGACATTAGTACGACATCTTCAGAAAATAAAAAAAAAATCAGAATTCCAGTCCATAACTACGATTCATCTCACTGATTAAATTTTAAATAACATGGGTTCCAAGAAGGAAGTAAATAAAAATTTCGCTAAATGCTAAACTGTATACTTGGAAAAGTATAGAGAAATAAAGCCGAAACATTAGAGGTGCTACTGTCTAGATGTAAATACTTTGGGCAATTGTCGAGGCTGCAAAATTAACTTAAACACAATTGCCTTCTGGTGTAGTACCGCCATCATATTCGCAAATATTCAACGTAATTACATGCACTGCCGTGCTTAAACTACAGTCGAACTCGGTTATAACGTCGTGAGAGGGACAGAATATTTTTTCCTCTTTATAAACGAGTGTCCTTTTAACCGAGGGGTATAATGTTTAGGTTACCAGCGACGAATGAATTGGTACCACGGCATATCTGACTCTATAGTGGAGGTGTCGTATAAACCGATGTCTTTATAACCGGTTTCGACTGTATTTATTGCTTAATAGTGCTGTCCTTGTAAACTTTCAAAAAAGTACATAAGGCCAAGATACTAGAAGGAACAGAATATAAAACTGGATACAGCACACTAGGCGTAAAGTCTGAAAGTAAGAAATATTAGAACTTTATAGAGCAGGAAAGATAATCTTGTCGTATGTTGTTATAAAGATTGATGCAAAACTGAGAAATATACAAAGTGCTTCTACTGAAGAATGAGCAGTATTTTGCCATTAGTCAGGCACTGAGTCAACAAAGCCAAAGTCCAACACGAAATCTTGTTTAGCGGTGTTTGTATTCCGGGCAAGCCTGTGAAAAGACCCAGGATGATTTTTATACTAGTAGAAATCGCGTTACTTTTGTGACAGATTCGTTCGTCGCTTTCCTGTAAGGCCAAAACAGCGCGAAGTTCTATGAAATAACAGGAGAGTTGGCTGGAAATAAACCTAATTCATATCATAGAGATCGGAAAATTGTTGACTTATCGAAATACTTAAGAAAGTACATATGTTTTAAGGTGATCAGGTTTTCACACTTTTTCGACGAGGATAAAGAAGAATTACACAAGTTCTTCAAAATTCTCCAATGAAAAACAGGTCGGTGTCAGAAAAGAGTATAGTTTTTTTACTCAGCGTCTCATATTCCTGCAAGCCTCAATGTAAAGTGAATATTGACGCTTTCCTTTAGAACTACATAACTGACCATTATAGGTACGGCTTTGTACCCGGCCTTCTAGTGATCTTCCTCCTGTTTCTTTCACTTTCTGCTTTTTATTATCTTCTAATCTTTCTTAGTTTTCCTCAGTCTCTCGCCTAATTCTTCCCCGTTCTATCTTCCTGCATCGTTTTCCATATCATGTTTACTAAATCATTACTACGATTTATAATTTTTCTTTTCCACTACATGCATCAGTATCAGTATCAGTATCAGTATCAGTATCAGTATCACTCATCTCGAGTTCTTCCTTATCTCTAAGCAGTTTCTGTCCAACAGTAACTTCATCTTGTCCTACTTTTTCGTTTGTATCCCCACCATTCATTATTGCACTTAACTGTCACGACTGCCTAGACAGGAGGTCCTATCCAACCTCCCCATAATTCTCCGTTGCCAAAGACAGTACTCTACTCCGAAGCGTTTGGCTGCTCATTTTAGATTGTGGTGACTGACCTTAGTTGTCCACGTCACTGCTTTCTTCCCGCGGCTGCCGATGTTGTCGCTGCTTCCTGAAGCGATATCCCAGCTTTTAACTCTGCTAGTAACCGCTTCGATGCCCATGTTGGGCGTCAAAATAATGCTGTTCCCGGCCTTCCAGTGATCCTCCTTCAACGCAGGGAATATCGTGGGTCTGGAGACAACAGGGAAGATACGTCAAATCGAAGGTATAGAAAACTACCTCTTTTATTGTAGTCGAGTCACTTGATGTTCCACCAGAGCACACGCACCTTTACATCCTGCCCGCTGCCATGATACTGTAACATGACGCGGTTGCTCCTGGCAGCATGGCTTCCCGCAAGGCTCGTGACATCATGCCTCCAGAATGCTTGTGCACAGAAGCGAGATAAGACTGGAGAAAACGGGCAGGGCAGTCTTGTGGGAACGGGAGTAGTGTGTGCGTGCAAGCGACCGGAGAACGAATGTGGGATAGTGTGTGTGTGTTTTAAGTGGGGTGAAGTGGATTTTGCGGCTGAGGTACGGTGCGGGAGACTAGCGGCGAGCCAGTAGTGTTAATTGTAATAGCACGGAGGACTTGATGAAGAAGACGAATAAACATTGTTATTCGTTAACCAAAGGCCATTCCGTTACAATACTTCCGAAAGATTCGCGTGGATAACGTGTTCTTGCAATCACGCGTTGCCAAAATTCAAAGGCAGGGCAGTATCGCTTGACTTGAGGGTCGAAGCTGATTGGATAAGATGCGCCTCGCCACCAGTGTTAGATACTATATTGTCCAGCCGATACCCAATCAGTCACATGATCCCCGCACCCTTCCTCCTCAAGCCACCCACTTTCAACGACTGTTGCTTAGCGAAGGGCCCAAAGCAGATATTTGCAGAGTGAGTAAAACGGACGCTGACGTTATAAAAAAAAATTGTACAAGTTTTAAATAAAACACATCTCAGGAAAACCTGTTCCAGGGCTCGTACTCGGAATGGGCGGCTTCAGCTCTGAACAGTTGATTTGTAACAGTTGCTTGACTGAATATACGTCAAATTTCTGTACACTTATAATAAAATAAGTTACATTATCGAGATCTGGAGTTCTAACACAGCTTATTATGACGAATAGTGCCTTTTGGGATGCGATGGCCTGTGCTAGTGTAGAACTTTACCGACGTTTCGGAGGAACATCCGTAAATTTCTAAAACACTATATGGCCTCACATAACGACAGAGAGTTTTCTTCAAAATGATTTCTAGGAACAGCTTTTTGCACAAAAATTTGAAATATTTCGCACAGAATGACGGTTCGTCCTCACTTATTAACGAACCTGTACATTCCCCATGCCAAGTAAATGCTTTTATTCCTAGGTAAATAAAAATTGTATATAACATATTACCATTGTTATAATTATAATTATAATAATAATTATTATTAGTACATTTCTTCAATCAGTTATTTTTGCACGAAGTTAGGACAACAAACACAATGGGCATATTCTGCTTCATCAAAATTGTTAAAAATACTTTTATTACATTTCACTCTAGGTATATTGTGAAACCGAAATCAATAAACTTATTTCCAATTTGGATTTCTCTATAGAAGCTAAGCAAGACTCAACAATAATCCAAAAATAATTTCCGTAAACGAAATAAAATAATTAGTTTGCCTACAAATTTACGATTGCTTTTTCCATACTGACCATATTGGCATCGGCAATAGTACATGTATAAGAAATGGAAGAAGCCATTGTGAGGTTGAATCGGTGTATAATCTCAACACATACCCTATATCACTAATGACAGAATTGCATGTTCGATGTTAACACAGATAAAGTAATTGGAATTATTCATGCGTTTGAATACCAATCCCGACCGTGTTAACTACATAACTGACATTAAAATATTTCTAGAGGTTTACCAGAACAAGTCGTTTAAACTTCACTCTTCTTTCATAAATATCACAACGATTAAAATTCCAATTGTGAACAAAGTTGAAACTAAACGTTGGTCTGCACAGCCCATTGTGACACGAAATGTATAATATTATAGTAAAAGAACTGTAAATCACTACATTTTTATAGCTATTTAATGTCAGATGGGCTACATGTTTCGGCACTACAAATCTATCTTCAGGTATTCGTAATTATAACATACAGAGTTTCCCAGGAGTTAAGGTCAATATTTCAGGGTGTAATTCCAGAGCTAATGCTGAGTCAAAACGTCGCAAACACATGAGTCCAATTCGCAACGGTTCAGGATTTATTAGTTTTTGAAGTACAGTAAATAAATTAGAAAGGAAAGAGAAGCATTGTGCATTTATTGAGATGCGTTGTTAAATGTACAGTAACAGATTCACTGTTCAGCACTCAAGATAATTGCTCTAAGTGGCCTCAATCAGCTTGGGTAAATTTTCTGACTCATTTGACCACAGAACTTGTAACCTTACGAAGCACTGCAGCGTTGTTGATGCTTCTCGCATCGCTGAAAAATCGTTGGAGTAGTTCTTCTCTAGAGTTCACGTTGTGTGGGCCTCGTCTCTGAACAAAATGTTACGAATCGTATGGGGGTTAGAATTAATCAAACGGCACAATTCCAACCGACTTCACATATCCCCAGGTTCAAGATGCTGGATGCGCTGGATATGGTACGGATACATTCCTTCTGTTTGTATTGCTCGCCAGACTCTCAAGATTTGAAGTCAGTATTTCAGGGCTTAATTCCAGAGGTAATTCCGTGTCAGAAATGTCATACTGTATACGTATACATGGGTCTTAATTGCAACGGTTGCTAAGTTTGGAGCAATTGAAGTATAGCGGCTCATTTTACCCACGATGGTGTCAACAATACAAGAAACTCCCATGTACTGAGATCTTGATAATCCACATGGAACTATTGACAGAAACTACCAACATGGCTTTTCCGTAAACGTGTAGTGTGGTGTCATTGGTGAACAACTCATTGGTCTGTACATTTTCACGCAACGTCTGACAGGTGATATTTACGCCAAATTTGCAAGATGAACTAACAGCACTCTTAGAGAATGTTCCTGCACAAACGCGACGACAGATGTATTACCAGTATGATGGAGCGCAGCCTCATTTCAGTCAGGTAGTCAGTCAGTATCTGAATCTTAAATTCCCAAACCGATGGATTGGTCGTGGCGGTACACAGAATTGGCCACCACAGTCATCGAATCTGAACCCATTACATTACCGCGTGTGAGGTTACATGAAAGCTATGGTGTATGCACACAAGGTGAACACGACAGAAGAAATATTCCAGCGAATTCTCAGCGCTGCAACGCTGCAGTGCTTCGTAAGTTTACGAGTTCTCTGGTCAAACGAGTCAGAAAATGTATCCAAGCCGATGGAGGACACTTCGAAAAACTTTCTTGACTGCTGAACGGTGAATCTTTATCTGTACATTTAACAACATATCCCAACAAATGCACAATGCTCCTCTTTCCTTTCTTATTTATTTACTGTACTTTAAAAAATCATAAAACCTGAACCGTTGCGAATTGGATCCACGTGCATGTGAAGTTTGTGACTCAGCATGAGCTCTGGAATTAAATCCCAAAGTATTGATCTTAATTCTTTGGTCACCCTATGTATTAAGGTAACTATACACAACACACAAACGTCATAGATAACATTGATATCTTTACAGGAATTTGTAAGTTTTAAATTTTTTGTAATTTTGCAGCACGTGCTTTCAGGATTCCGCTTCTTGTAGCTACACATTCACGTAAAAGAATGAGATCATAATCATACATATATGTTGTATGTGTTTTATATATAATCTTTCAATACGTATTTTTAATTACAAGCATATAACTACCTTGAAAGGTCGAAATATATAGCACATGTCATTAAATAACTGTCAAAATTGAGTTTTGATTGACGCATTACAATTTGTATCATAAAGCTTAAACTAGCTGACAAAGGTTCCGAAGGTGAATTCAGCGTTCATTGTTACTTTAAACACATTTCTGACTTCTGCATTAACACTTAGTATGATTCAAAATAATTTCATGCTGTATGTTTTAAGTTTACTATTACGAATATCGGCAAGCTTCTGTGTAACCAGTATTTTATTGTAAACGAATCAAAATCTTGTTATTTCCAGAATAAAATTCCACACATATATACAATAACGCATGACGTGATGTAAAGGACTTGATCACTTTTAACACTCATACAAAACAACAGCAAATTTATAGCTTGGAATATTTTAGTCCTTAAGTCTTGTATGTACAGAAAAGTAGGGAGCCCGAACTGGATGGTTGCAAGAACTCCTCAACTATAATTAAATCTTAATTTTATCATAAAATAATTTGAATCATTTCCTCGTATTGTTGTCTTTTCCATATAATTGAGAGTGATGTATTTTCCGTCTGTATATAAATATACGCCTGCTTAAAACTTTGTAAATAAATAAACTTTTGGAAAGAATGCGAGGCGTTTAGAGACGCTCGGAACGTCGTTAAGTTTTAGAACACGTCTCTGTTCCAAGAATAAACTGGAACTGCAGTAGTGCGACATTATTACTCCAAGCATTATTCAAATATTAACTTGGTCTCTAGAAACCTCAGTGAATTTGAAATCTTACGTTTAAACGGTAAAAAACACCTTTAGGAGTATAATCAGACTAATACCTCCCTCTAATTCTGAAGGATCTTCACGTCTTGATAACCTGTAGTGTCACACTCGACATCCAATTATTAAGATAACTTTAATCTATTTGCTTGGGTTGTAACATGAGAGAAACTGGATTGTAATTATCATTATTGCCTTACATTCTTCTTCGAGAACATTACAACGAAATACATTTTTCTATTTTACAAATTAGAAATATGGATATATTGTCATATTGATATACATGAGTATATCAATTGTATATTTGATTCTAGTGATTACAGCACATGCAAGTTTTGTTTCCATGATGAAGCTTGGCAACTACAGCCGGATGCTTCGTCACGGACCCGGTAACCTACGCACATACGCAGCGAGTGCTGCTCATGCAAAGATCGTCAAGTAACTGAGTGAATACAATTTTACGTATGTACCGTGAAACATGCGTATAGTTTTTATTACATGAACATTGCAATATATATATATATCTATATGTTGCTTATTTTAATTATATTTCTGTTATGAACACTCTACGTGATTCGATACATTTGTATCATTCACAGGGAGTTCCAAAGTTGATCATCGCTTAAGTTATATATTTACTGTATTATTAAAATTATTAAAATATCAATAATAATTATCAAATTAAAATATTTATGTGGTTGTTGTTGATAAAATGTAGTCCATATGATTTTTAAATATAATTTGTATTTGTAGTATGTTAACGTGGCCGTGTGTACATCTGAATATTCTGAATTCTGCAGCAAATAAAATTAAATTTAAAATAACGCAGACGTTTTGGGTTGATAAGATATAAAAAATGTATATGATGGACTTACCCTGTGTTGATGTTGCGTGTGTACTGGCGTACTGAGTACTGAACTGTGGTGGATATCGGACTGCACGACGTGTCATCTTGTGACGTTGGCTAAGTTTTATAGTGCGCTAAGTTCGTTGACTTTCTCTTCGTCAATTAGTGAGTTTTGCTGTTGGAAAAATTTGTATGTAAAATGATTCCTAGCAGTTTATTTTGTTTCCTGTGTTGCATGATTTAAGTGGTTGTATGGTTTTGGTCTGCATTTCCGTATTCATGTTTATTGTTTAGCATGTGCAATACGTATGCTGAGATTGGGTTACTTGTTGTGATGTATCTTGTGTGGTGCGATGTCGTATTCCTATTGAAATTCCAGTTTGGCTAACATGTGATTTAACACACGTTTTGCATTTTAATTTACATATGCCGCTAGAATTTACTTTATTTAGTGGTATTCTGCCACGGATTTGGTTGTATAATGTGTTGTTAATTCGAAAGCTATATTAAATTTAGTATTTTTTAATAAATTGGGAACCTTGTGTGTGAGTGTACTTTGAAATTTGAAGGTAACAAATTTTTTCTTTTGTTGTGTTTTTGGGGGTGCGACTTTTGCTTTTTTTGGTGTTTTAAGTATTTTGTTCTTTAGCTTATGAATAATTTGTAATGGAGAACCGTTATTATTTAGTTACGGTGAAGATAATATTCCAATTTTTTGCTTATTTCGTGATTGGCAGTGTTATCGTTCTGTTTATGTAGAAGTTGTATGTAGCAAGTTTGTTCCAATAGTGTGTTGGATGCGAAATGTATAGTAGTGTCTGTTTGTGTGGGTTTTCTATGAATACCTAGGTGTAGATCGTTATTGTTTCTATGGATGAAAAGGTCCAAGTAGGTTATGTTTTTTCCCTCTTTTGTTAATTTAAATTCTAAATATTTATGAATAAAATTCATGCAATTGGTGATTACTTCTTCGTTAATTTTCTTTTTGCCAAATATGATTATGAATGTCGTCTAATCTAACAACAACATATACAATCAACTCTACGTTAGAATACCACTGCATAAAATAAAATCTAGCGGCATATGTAGATTAAAATTCAAAGCGTTATTAAATCACAAGTTGGCCACAAAGGAAGTTCAATAGGAATACATCTCGAACACACAAGCTACATTAAAACAAATAACCCAATCTCAGCATACGCACTGCACATTCAAAACAGTAAGTACGAGTACGGAAATGCAGACAAAACCGTACTACTACTACTAAAATCGTGCAACGAAGGAAATAAAATGAACTGTTGGTAATCATTTTACACACAGATTTTTCAACAACACAACACACTAATCGATGAACAGAGAGTCAGCCACCTAAACCCACTATACACCTTAGCCGGGCTTCACAAGACGACACGTCGTGTAGTCCGATAACCACCATGTTCAGTACTCACCACCCCAGCACACACGTAACCTCAACAACAGGGTAAGTCCAAAATTCAAAATCTATGTTTATACAGAATGTCCCAGACGTTAAGGTCACTACTTCGGGATTCAATTCCAGAGCTGATTCAGTGTCAAAAACGTCATATACACGTGGGTCCAGTTCGCAACCGTTCAGACGTTATGAGTTTTTAAAATACGGTAAATAAATTAGAAAGGAAAGAGGAGCGTTGTGTATTTATTGAGATATGTTGTTAAATGTACAGTCACGGATTCGCCATTGAACACTCAAACAAGTTGTTCGAAATGTTCTCCATCTGCTTGGATAAATTTTCTGACTCGTGTGACCAGAGAACTTGTAACCTTACGAAACACTACAGTGCTGTTGATGCTTCTTGCAGCGCTGAGAATTCGCTATAGTAGTTCTTCTCTCGTGTTCATCTTGTGTGCATACACCATAGCTTTTAAGTAACCTCACACATGGTAATCTAATGGATTCAGATCCGGTGACCTTGGTGGCCAAGTCTGGGACCTCCACGACTAATCCTTCGGTTTGGGACACTATGATTCAGATACTGCCTGACGACCTGACCGAAATGAGGCGGCACTCCATCACCCTGGTAGCACATCTGACTTGTTTGTAGACGAACATTCTCTAAGTGTGCTGGCAGTTCGTTTGCAAAAGTTTGGCTTAAATATCACCTGTCAGACGTAGCGTGAAAATGTACAGACCAATGAGTTTGTCACCAATGACACCACACCACACTTTTAAGACAATGAGATGTTGGTAATTGCTTTCGACATTTCCATGTGGATTTTCACGATCCCATAAATGGGAGTTTCTGGTATTGTTGTATACATCGCGGGTAATATGAGTCGCTACACTTCAACTGTTCCGAAATCAGCAACCGTTACAAATCGGACCCATGTGTACGTAAACGGTATTACATTTCTGACTCAGAATTACCTCTGGAAGTAAGCCCTGAAATACTGATCTCAACTCTGAGATTCTGGAGAATATTACACACAGAAGGAATGTATCCGTACTATATCCATCGCATTCAGCACCTTGAACCTGCGGACATGTGTAGCCGGTTGGAATTGTGCCGATGGACTAATTCTAACCCCCATACAGTATGATTCGTAATATTTTTTTTCGCCGACGAGGCTCACACAAGGTGAACACGAGAGAAGAAACACTCCAGCGAATTCTAAGCACTGCCAGAAGCATCAACAACGTTGCAGTGTTTCGTAAGGTTACAACTTCTGTAGTTACACGAGTCATAAAATATATCCAAGCAGAGGGAGGACACTTCGAACAACTTGTTTGAGTGTTCAACGGCGAATCTGTAACTTTACATTTAACAACATATCTCAATAAATGCACAATGCGCCTCTTTCTTTTTTAATTCATTTACTGTACTTTAAAACTCATAACTCCTGAACTTCTGCACTATTTTAAATATAATTTTATTTATTACAGAATATCCAAATGTATATACGGCCACGTAAACATACTGATGATACAAATTGTATTGTATAAATCATACAGACTGCATTTTATCAACAACGACCACTAAATATTTTAATTTTATCATTTTTTATGAAATTTTAATAAAATGAAAACTACGTAACTTAAGCGATGTTCAACTTTGGAACTCCCTGAGGATGATACAAATGTGTCGAAACATGTAGGAGTGATAATAATATATATAAAATAATATATATTGTTCATTGTTGGTTTAAATAAACTCTAAGTGAATGAATGTCATGTTGGGTAAATGAAAGGACGTTTCTTCATGAAAGGTCAATACTATATCAAATTTAGTTACACAACATCCTTGTAACTTAAATTTACACTGAAGAAGGTACCCCTGCCTTCAGTCCTTCGCTTTATTTTTTGTTTCACCCACTCTTTCCGCAAAATTCAGCTATAAATTCCAACTGATCAATAACTCTTAAATGTTTCTAATAATTATTCAGTAAAATAAAAATTCAGTCTATATGTATCTAAGAAAACAATATTAGAACACGATGTATTCACTTTGCGAATTTCACTACCTAAGAATCCCCAGTGTGGGTTGCTGCTGTTTCGACATCTATATCAGATTTAATTCGACCTTCTTTTCAAGCGTTACGCCCAACGTATCCGGTGAATGGAGTAAACACAAACGAATTATGTTTTTCTATGCTATAGGTTAGATATCTTAATACATACGTGATTTAATATGGACCTCTTAAATTTCATTAAACCTCAAGTAAGGGCAGAAATGTTCTCATTTCCACGGCCACCAATCTCGCTTTCGGTTCAGAGCAGTGTCCTCTCCAATTGAAAATTGAAGCCTTCGAAGAGATTTACGCCGCCCAAGCCTGCAAATGCCCTCCTGAGTGAACAATACATGGAACGGTGTATGCTCTCCCTTAATCCTTTTTACTGATTGGTGATTAAATAGCCACAGTGAGAAATTCTCCACCTGCCAGTACGGTACTTTGAGACATGAAGCACATATGCGACTTTCTAGACTTTCGCAGTAGTGCAGTTGGGGTTTACGTTCCTCTGGGATGTGGTGCCGCTTCACGGAGCGAATATTACATAACATTTCACGACCACATGCTGGCCTTATCCTCAAGGATCCAAATGTTCATCGTGAACCAATCACTCAGTGACCAGGCACCACATTCCGGAAGAAGGGGCACCTTAGTGCACGCTTATCAACGAAGAAGTACAGAAATACATTCTGACGCAAATTATAAAGTTACACAAATAACCATACCGCCTGCACAAATATAGTCGAATGTAATAAACCTTCAGTGTTACCGTGGGAAATATTCCAGTCTCAGACACGACTTGCTTACTTCCGCCAAGGAGCAGAGTTCTCCTTGAGAAGCTAACAGGTTTTCAGCTAGTCAAAGAAATTCCCCGAATTTTACGAAACCCGAAGGTTCATTACCGCGTTTACAAGAGCCTAACACCTGTCCCTAACATGAGCCAGATCATCCAGTCCATGTCCCCCATCCGACTTCCTGAAGATGCATCTCAATATTACCTCCGATCTCAAGTTGGGTATTCCAAGCGGTCTCTTCCCCTCAGGTTTCCTGACTAAAACCCTGTATGCACCTCTCCTCTCCCCTATACGTGCTATATGCCCCACACATCTCATTCTTATCTATTTCTTCATCCGAATAACATTCGGTGAGGTGTACAGATCATTAAGTGTGCCGGGTAGCGAAGTCGGTATAGCGACAGGCTACGGGCTGGACGATCCGGGGATCGAATCCGGGTGGGGCGAGATTTTTAGCATCTGTCCAGACCGGCTCTGGGGCCCACCCAGCCTCCTGTACAATGGGTACCGGGTCTTTCCCGAGGGTAAAGAGCGGCCGAGGCGTGACGCTGATCCCTCATCCCTTCTAGTGTCGTGATCAAGAAAGAGTACAGCTATACCTCTAACTCCCCCTATGGGCCATGCGGCCTGTACAGAGCCTCACTGCCTATACAAGGGTGAACTTTACCTTTAGCTTTTTTACTTACAAATCAATTAAGCTCCTCATTATATAGTTTTCTCCACTTCCATGTTATCTTGTCCCTCTTAGGCCCAAATATTCTCCTCAGCATCCTACTAACAAACACCCTCAACCTACGTTTCTCTCTCAATGTGGGCGACCGATTTTCACACCCACACAAAACAATATGCAAAAGTGCATTTTTATATATCTTAACCTTATATACTTTGGAAAGCAAACTGGAAGATAAAATATTCTTCATCGAATGAGAGCAAGCATTCCCTGATTTCAATCTGCTCTTAATTTCTTCATGAATAAAATTTTTATCCGTTAGGACTTTTCCCAAATATTTAAAATGTTCCACCCTTTCAAAGTTAATATTATCAATCATTATATTGTGACTTCTTCCTGCATTCTGGTCTGGAGACATAATCATGTACTTATTAGTCTGAAACACAAGTATTTTTATATAATAACATAAAAACTTGTCTCATATAACTTTTTGCTTTACAATTAAAAGGCAAGTCTCTTGTAGATCGCATTACTTTCACTACAACGAAAACAAATGCCTCATATCTCCTGATGCAAATGTATTTCAGGCAGCTAGAGAACATTCTGGTACAGGACAATTTTGGTAAGAGCCACACAACCATCGCAATTGCCGTTTAGTTCTGTCAACAAAATAAGCACTATGCCAGGCATTTCCATTCGTTATAGGCCTATCACCCCCCCCCCCCCGTTTTTCGGGATGTGGGTGGGGGCCCCATCGCCAAAAAAAAAAAATTTGGTCCCCAGGAAGCTTTAGGCGGGTCATCTTTTAGAGGGAAGAGGGGGGGAGAAGCATACAACTTAAAAAATCACCCA
>Ga0136643_10003782_pt1 | contig 20548 bp, 13 predicted proteins | sample TergutLab28metaG_FD_96883 | JGI IMG/M metagenome (GOLD analysis project Ga0136643, IMG submission 96883) | Labiotermes labralis P1 segment gut microbial communities from Petit-Saut dam, French Guiana - Lab288 P1 (version 3) (version 3) | ecosystem: Host-associated > Arthropoda: Insects >...
AATGTGCGCTATCCTGGGGGTGCAGCTCTAGTATGTCTGCTGGCTGCTGTCCTGTGTGGGTCTCCAGTTACTGTTTTTCCATATCTGATGTCTATTGCTGGTGGGCTTTTGTTATGGGTTGTGTGTGCTCTCTATCCTTTGTATCTGTGGTGATCTCTGTGTCCAGTCCGGTTTGTGTGTGCTTGTATTAGTCTTCCATCTAGGGGGTGTCGTATTTGGCGGTTAGGTGACCGGGGACCAGATCTGTTTGGTAATTATTGCTTGGCACTGTGATGGTAATTGTCACTGGCACTGTGATATCACTGTTGGTATATATATCCGCAGTCTGGTGTCACTTGTATTTCCTGGTTTAATGTGTCGTATTGTGCAGGTTCGTCTAGTGTGTTCGGTTGTTATTTGTATGAGGCAGTGTAATGGTACGCTGTTTTGGAGTAATATAAACTGATGTCTTTAGATTTCAATTTCTGTACTTGTTCCATGAATCCATAATGGCCAACAAAGCCCTTGGATGTAGAATTTGTCAAATATACATGTAATGGTTCTATATAAACATAGAACTAGTCATCACATATGCTTTAGTATAACCTTGAGAGAGATGAATACAATATTTTAACATTAATGTTCAAATACAATTAAACAATACGTTCAAAATCAATTTACTTAGTAAAATTGTGCCTATACAACCATAAATGTCTCATTAGTTAAAAACAGGTGAAAGTTATAGTCTTGTTGATTTATTGAAATGTGAATGCACAATTACATATCACTATTAAGGGTTTTGATTCTTATTATAATTAAAATATTCCTCTAATGTAGAAAATGAATGACAGTAAAAATAACTTTATAAGGTCTATTTAAACAGTTTTGTATTATAGGACCAATCCTTTGTGTATGTTAGTAAACAATAGAACACCTTAATTCCGAAATAATATGTTCCTTTTTGGTGGGTTGTAAATGAGATAGTGGTTGATGTAGATCAGATTTAGTTCTAGTATTGATGCTCTATATCTCGGATTTGAGCTTAAATAATTTGTGTTGTGAATCACGAAGGGTGAAAGTGAGAATATATATTGGAATGGTAACAGTAATATTTTTATTTCCTGAAATGTTCCCTACAAGGTCTCTATTTATAATCCCCATAATGATTCTAATATTTTTTTTTGTGCTCTAAAAATTTTCTTACTATAGTAGGAGTTTCCCCAAATTATTTTTTCATACATCATAATTGAGTGGAAGTAGGAGTAATATACCATCTTCAGTGATTCCTGGAACTAGAAATGTCTAACTTCTTTAATCGCAAAACATGTTAAACTCAATTTTGGAATAATCATATCTATACGGGTCTTTCAAGTGAGTGTGTTGTGCAGTGTTATTCCAAGAAATTTTTATTACAAATATTAGCTATTTTCTTGTTTTCATGAGTAATATATAAATCAACGAAGGAAATATTTTTAGTTATAAATTGCATAAAGTGTGTCTTTTAAATATTCAGTACTAAACCATCTATTGATATCTTGAAAGATCTTAATCACACTGTTTTTAAAGGCTGTAGGTTCAGGGTTAGTAATGATAATACTAGTATTGTCTCTGAGTAGGACATTTTGGAGTTATCATTTGAAATTTTAGGTAGGTCGTTAATGTGTATTAACAAAAGCAGTGGACCAAGTAACAATCCTTGAGGGACACCATGTTTTATTTCACCCCACTTAGAATAGGAGTCAAATGACATATTATTTAAAACCACTCTTTGGTACCTGCCCTCAGGGTAAGATTTAATTAGTTTGTATGCTGTTCCTGTTATTCCATGAAACTCTAATTTAGGTAGTAAAAGATTGTGATTAACACAGTCAAAAGCTTTCTGTAAGTCACAGAAGATACCTCCAACCATCAGTTTATAGTTAAGTGCCTTTAGTATTTCATAAATTAATTTAAAGACAGCTTTATCTGTTGATGATGAAGTTCTAAAACCAAACTGTTCCTCTACTAGAATATTATTAATCTGAATATGTTTAAAAAGTCTGTCATATATGATCTTTTCAAGGATCTTAGAAAAGGGGTTTAGTAAGGAAAATGGTCTATAATTGGTCACATTACTCCTGCCTCTCTTCTTAAACACTAGCTTCACTAAAGAATACTATAATCAAATAGGGTATATTTCTGATGGTATAGATTTATTACAAATATAATTTAAGGTAGAACTGATGAAGGAAGCACTGTTGTAAAGATTTCATCATATCCATGTGAGGTTTTTTAATTTCAGGTAGTTAATAATATTTTCAGTCTCTCTGGTTGTTGTATTATTAAACTTCATATTGGTGAAGGATATATTAGATATTTTTGATAAATAATATTTTGGATTATTAATGCTGTTATCTTTCCCACTATTATGTTTAATATTATGACTAACTTTTTTTTTGGCTATTGATATTTATTAATACTTATTAAAGGAGTCTGGAGAATTTTGTTATTTACTAGTTTTATGTTCATTTTGTCTGTCTGGTACTGATTTGATAATATTCCAGTTTGTTTTCATCTTACTGGTAGAATTAATAATTTGATTATGATATATGGACCTTTTTTAATTCCTGATAACATTTTTCAACATTTTACAATATTTTTAGTAGTAATTTTTTAGATTAGTGTCATTGCTGTCCCTGCTTAGTAAATTCTCGTTTATGATTACAGGAAAATGTTATACCATCTGTTATTCAGGACCTATTATTACGCCTCTCAATTATTTTTCGGAGGAGAAAACTAGTGATAATATCCTTTAGGTAATGGTTAAGAATGTGCTGAACAATGACTCAACATCCATGTTATCATTATTACCACTAATAAATAAATAATATACTTTCAAGACATCAAAGATCACTTTCTGTAGATCAAAGCTAAAATTTGATCATTATTTCAAAACCAATCATTCTTAGCTCTTCTGAAATTGCTGAGAGTTGTATGACAAAAAAGACAGTACAAACAAAGTTCAATCGGATGGAGTACATATATTTTGCAAGTTTGTAGTATGCTAGTTTGTATACTTAACTAGTACTTAATTCAGGTATCTGCTGTTCCAAAGTGAAACGCAGCAGATATCACTGCAAAATCAGAAAAATATTTACACCGTATCGAAAAATCTGACACAAAAGCTGTTAGATGCTAATATTTTATGTCACAGCTTCCTTTACCACAATTAATGCTTTTGAAAAGTCTGATGACTTTTATTGCTGGGCTTGAAGTCCACCAGCATGCAACAAAATTGCATTTGTATTACAACTTTCATCTGCTTGTGTCTCAACAAATTGAATGAAAATCTGTTTATCAAATACAAGCACACAAATGGACAAGCAAGATCTCAGTTATATGTACACTTCATGCATCTTGTGCAAAGAACACATAAATGTTAAGCAGTAAATTGTGCTTTCCACTGGTAAAAATTTCAAAAAATAATTTCAATTCATTGAGATGTGAAGTTTTGAGAATGTCCCCCCACCTCCTCCCACCACAGAATCTTAAATTCTGCTGCAATATTAATACGTGAGGCTTCTAGATATCAGGTATTCATAAGCTGAAGTATATGCCAATATACTGTAGGCTTTTTTATAACTACAAGCAGAATAACCAACCACATCAGCACATTCTTGTAATAAATGGCATTTTTAATGGGCACAGAGTCAAGAACAAATCTCCTAATTATTTTGAGTTCATGAGGAATTGGTAATGTTACATGTTTCCTCTTGCCAGCAGTATCTTCTTTACTTATTTTGGACATTTTGAAGCCATTACAATAGCTTGGTGGGCTCAAAAAGTTCCAGATAACACAAGACAACTTGCGGAATTGGTACACATAGAGGATGATATATATGGCAAAAATTCTGTTCGTGGGACTATTTTCCTCAACTGCCAAACTATCAGGAATTCCAGCATGTCTATATCCATATTAAAAAAATTCTATTGTATTTTCTTTATACTTTGTGTATGAGGAAGAATGTTCATCATATGGGAAATGTGCACAAAAAAAATTGCCTATTCTCTTACTTTTTATCTTGCATATTGTACCAAAGTGTGGGGTTATGATTTTCTGCACCCATTCAGACTGACCCGTGGAACCACTCAGACTCCTGTACAATGGGTACTGCATCTATTTCCTGGGGGGTAGTGTGGCCAGGTCAAGGCATTGACCAACCACTGCCATCTAGCACCAAGGTTAAAGACAGAGTAAGCTCCCTCTTGGCCTTCATGCCCTGCTTTAAGGTGAACTTTACATTTTTACTTTTTTACATTGTAACAAAATTGCAAGGTAGTTAAACAAAGATCTAAAATTTTTGAGACCTTCAATTGTTGACTGTTTATGTGTAATTAACCATGAGACAGCATTTTGATCTGTTTCACAGAAATGTAATACATATGAACATCAAAATACTGCCTTAAACTCTACACAAGAACATCTTCACAGTATCTACATAGAACAACGGTGTGTAGGAACATTGCATGCTAACTTTGGAAGAAATATGACCAACATACTGAGCAAACCTTTGTGCTGTCAGTTACAACATAATCATGCATAGAAGTCTTTCACCACTGTGTATGTCACTTCATGGTGGAAGCAGTTCCATATTACAACCAATTATAACATAATTTATAATTTTATTTCTATAATACAATAACTTACTTTAGAATACTGGTACAATACACTGCTAGTTTATTTATTAGAGAAATTGAACCCTTTATAATAATGAAAGAACTGAATAATGCCTGAAGCTTCCTGTATTGAAAGATTAAAGTAGTGTGTAATGATGTGCAAATACAATACTTTCTTTAACGTAATCAGATGAAACTGACTAAGGGCAAACTTTCAAAATTAGATGATTTGAAATAGAAGACTTTAAAATAACACCCAAGCAAAATATAACTTATTCTGCTTAACTCATCTTATGCACGTCCAAATTTTGTAGCATTGTTCAACCCCTTCCTTAGTATACAAGAAAAAAGACTTATAATTATACTTCAGTGACAGACTGCTTGGTTTCTGAGACCCTATCTAATATGGAAGGAAAATAAATGATATAACAAAAAATAATATAGTATTTTCTTTATGCTGTCTGCAGAAAACGGAAATTTGACAAATTTACCCTGCCAAAGGCAAAGGTCATATATCCATGCCTTCAACAGATTTGCTGTGTTAAACATGGGCAAAATCTGTTCCAAGAAATTAATAACCATAGTTGGATGCAATCTTCAAGTAAGTGGGTAAGGCCAATGATTCACCAATTCACTTATCACTGATTCCGTGGAAAGAATTTGTCCAAAAACATGGAAGTAAGATCTCCTGTTTCAGGGTTTATACCATATGCGAAAGCACTTCTGAGAAGGCCAAACATATCAGGAATCATTACAACATTCAGGGAGTCTTCAGAAGGTACACAACACAAAAATGACAAGTTTGGTGCTCAGAAAACAGCACCTGTAAGATTGTCATGATACCTACTCTTAACCCTCTTACTTGCTTCCTGACAAAACCGAGTGCTAAGAGGAAAACTTATGCAAATTGTATTTTCCAGTAAGAATTAACATAAATAAATACAACTGTTCAATGCAACTAGACAGCAGTAATCAGATCATTTACTTGGGAACTTAAATGCAAATGAATGGTTTACCATTAACAATCTGAAGAAAAGGTACAAAAGTATGAAGGAAATTAATAAAGAGGTTCCCAAGGGCTGCATGATATGCTATTGTTTGTTATGATATTATGTATTATACATATACTGTAGTTCAGAGTCATGAAATGCTGTAGATATTTTAAATTGGAAATGTGATGCTAAACATAAGGGTTTGCCCTACAACTTTCTTACCCAAAACACAAGAACTGAAATTATCAACAAAAAAGAGAATCACCAAGATTGCTCTTAGGACCCTGTAAAAGGGTGTGCCTCTATGTTCTAGTTATGTTTCTGAGAGATACATGGAATCTGAAACCACTTACAAATAATGAAGGAGCATTGACAGAAACAATGCTAAGTAAGAGCAGCCTCTATTCAATTAAAAATTTAAAATCTGGCAGAGAAATACCAGATTTTAAAATGCTGGGAATACTCTATCATTGGTAAAATAATACCAGAATGCTATAAGGCAAATGGAATTCATCTAAGTGTCTGACACATTGAATACTACTATACTACTTGTACTAGTAGTAGTAGTAGTAGTAGTAGTAGTAGTGAGCTTATAAATGACCCACACTAATATTTCAGTTGATTCAGCACCTCATGGTATGGATTATCAAAGATTTTTACTTCAGTTGCATAACTGGCAGGACTGTACCTCTGAGATAAAATATGAGACCATAGTATCCTTGAGTATCAAATTCTGAAGCTACTACTACTAGTAGTAGTAGTAGTAGTAGTAGAGTATTATTGAATAAATGAAAATGCCAGTCAGCTAAACAGGTAAACTGGTTTCACAAATACTATACAAGTAATTTTTAATTAAGGGTGTAAATTCTTCATACTGCCAAGCCTGTAAAATAAATTGTAATTCATCTATGCTACGTATGAATCTTATAATTAAAAATCACACAATAACCTCAGTCTTTGGGAATTCATTTTGATTACTGTGGTAATTCAGTCATGAGTTAAAACATCACCAACCTAATTCAATTTTCAATGAGGTGATAATTTAATCACTTCTAACACCACCAGTTTACTGCTCATTAACTATGGTTATATGTATTGTGCCAGTATGTAGTTCACAAACTACTATAACACAGAAAAGTCAATTTTAATATAACATGACAAATTCAGAGCAGGTGAAGGAGATAAAGGATACAAGTTAGGTAAAACTACATTGAAAAACCTTAACACAGTATCAAGTACATAAATTCATTTGACACTCACATCAGGGAACTGAATTTGAAGGCATGATTACCCAAAAACCTGAATTAATAATACAATAATTTGTAACTTATAAGTAAGCCACACTAATATTTCATTTGATTCAAAACCTCATGGTATGTATTATCAAAGATTTTTACTTCAGTTATATGACTGGCAGGACTGTACCTCTGAGATACAATATAAAACCATATTATCCTTGAATATCAAACTCTGAAGATTAGACCACAATACTGAATGTGTGCAGGAGAAACAATGTTGCCACTAGCAACCAACCAGTTCTAGGAAAGGAAGTAAAAAGAAATATTATGATGGTAGACTTATACAAGAAATTTATCACTAATAATACAGTATCCAGCGTCAAGTCAGTCATAGACACCAATCTGTAGATCCAGGCTTTAATTTACAGCACAGAATTGGCAATATTTTTCTCTTACCAAGTCCAACCTACTCTGCCTTCCAATGGATGTATTTCTCAGCCTTTTAATGCCTGGATTATAACAGAATTTCCATACAGATTAATTACAAATGATGGACAATACATCCATATTTCTTGCTTTCATCTGGCAACATTCTATAACAGTCAGACGAGCTGAATGCATGGTTATCTCATAGGTATAAGAACATGCCAATCACTTAATCTTGTACATGTCATTTTGAGTGTCCCTTGGCTTACACAACCCTGTAACCTCTTGCAGAACTTAAAACCTCTCCTCTTATAATTTTTCCTGTACATGCACATGCATGCCCATGGTCTGTATAAACTAAGGAAAATACTCACAGTAAGTTGTTGTAAAAATTAATTCATTCTTCACTTCTTCAATCTTGAAATTTAATTTATCCAGGTATTTTGAGTAAATAAATAAAACAGTAGAATACTGGTTAATGCATTGAAGTGCAAACATTTTGGAGAAAATTTATTTATATTCTATAAACGTGAAGGTCCTTTGAATCTATATACTTGGTACTGAAAAAAAAAAACAGGATTCTGTGCATGAAAGCATAACAATAACACAACTATCTTCTATATCTGTGACAGTTGCAAATTACACAGTATGAAACTTTTAACACATCTGTGTTGATATCTGTCCCAACAACTACATCTGTGCCATTTGAAAATTATATGGGTTGCCATTCTGAACATATTTGCACATATGATTGTCCAAAGAAACCTCTGCAACTTCATCTTATGTTGGCAACCAAAAGTATCACTCTGTCCAGTTCTACATAACCCAAGCAATTACGCAGTTAAAATACAGAACAACAGAATCTCGTGACAGCAGTTTGTAATAGTAATGCTTCAGAATTACATAAAATTACTTAATTGGAGACAGATAAAACTAGTGACTTCTACTCCATTTTGTATAATGGTCACGTAAAACACAGACTGAGAAGCATTTCAGTGATCATCAGTAATACTGCAACAGACATACTTTATTTATATAACAACACACAACCACAAAGGACTGTGTCTTGATTTGTGCAAGCATTCAGGACAGAAAGTTGTACGAAATTTCTATGTTCAGTTTCCTCTCTCAGATCCACATTACTTATATATAAATCTTGATTATACCTGAAGTCAGCACGTGCAAGGAGCTGACTTCAGATGCTTCTTTCACAAAATTCCAAGACCAGAAGATACATCAGCAAAAATAACAAAGGACATGTTTCTCTACATTATTTTAAAAGCATTCAAAACCCTCTGACTAATGGAAGCAAGGATTTTCTTTTACTAGTCAGGCAATATTTTTACAAGGTATTTGACCTTTCAGGATATTACTTAAACAAGAAATACAATTTAAATTTCATGTTATACCAGCAGTAACATGCACTTTCTTTCCATCTGAAAGAGGTAGGAGGAGGCAACAGATTTGTTCTTTGGTGAATAGTTATCAGAAATTTGAAGTCCTTCTATATAAAACAACTAATAAATATACATAAGACTCACACAAACACCCTAAAATTCTACATTTAAATTATTAACAAATTTTGACAAATACAACCTTATTACAGTACTGCTCATGGGCATAAAGAATTTCCGACAATAAATAAATATGCGTAAAAGAAGAAAAGCCAAAATTATAAATGTATTTGTAAAAATTACACCCGATTCTTTGAAAATATTACATACAACTACCATGTATGTTATACAACATTGAATTTCTTAAAATTATGTAGTACTTATGTAAATTAACTTGTATCTTCTGGTCTTCTTTTGTACAATGGGCTCTAGAAAACAAGTGCTACACCATGTATAAAATCCTTATCCTACCAAGTATTTATAATATTATAGGCATTTATTCAAACCTGATTCAGAGATACCAACTATGTACGTATTTGTCATTACCATCACATTTCCCATTACTCTATGAGTACGTACCATGATGTAATACTGCAGCTGATTATTGTTTTTACATACCTATTTGTGATTGTCAAAACATAGCCGTATTAATGTAGGCTTACACACATTAATATAAGTTAGAGCATCACAGATCAACAGTGGAACATATGATGTGCTCGAAACATGTAGAGGCTTCGAAATAAACTTATTGTAAAACAAAAATTTTGTGCATCAAGTTGGTTAATTACTAAGATAAATATGATATGTCATGTGAAGAAAACCTGAAGGTTTTTGAAACATAAAATTGGGAGAACAAGAAATGAAATTGCCCATTTTGACATTATTTATTGTTAATATTAATGCAACAGATCACCTGGAATAAATTCTGTTCTGACCTACCTGCATACTCAGGACCATAACAGAAAGGAAATTCAGAGGGAGATTTCTCAGGTGTTGATACAATAATCTACCAGTTTACATAAATTATCACTTTACAATGACATTAAAAAGACAAATTTTGGCCCACTGATTAGACAAGTATTTTGTATTATGACAGTAGTCCTTTCGGATGTGGTGTCATGTACTTGGTGGACAGACATCAAGATTTTACAAGAACCTGGTGCCCCCAGGTTCTAAAAGAAGAGTCTCACTCCTCTACACTGAGCATGTGGGCACAAGGTTCCTGAAAAATGTCATTATGTGTAACAGAATTACCTGGCGTCAAATCCCAGAACACCGCAATCTTCATATTCACTGTCATGAGAACCCCACATCTTATTTTTTGTGTTCCTTTCCCTCAAAAGAATTGCTGGGGGGGGGGGGAAGAAGCTTGTAGCATATTTGGAGGAAATAAAACACAAACCTTGGAAACCAAGCTGCAAATATACAGATATTACAATCCACTACAAATTTTGAAGTGAAAATTTAAATGGTGATGACAAAAACTTTGAATCCTGTACAAAGTTCCAGCAGCCAAGTTTTAGGTGCCCCAAGTGCTTTTTAATTTGGCACAGGAGTCTTTCATATGGTACATAAATGTATTTCACTGTGTACTGCTGGGAATGAGGGTTTTCTTTCTTACATGGAAAAGGATTACTATATAGAGGCTTTGCCCCTCATATCACATGTACTTACAGTTTTGTGTACGAAATAAAAAAAAAAAAGGTTCATGAGCAGAATGAGAGCACAGAACATTAATTAAATTTTTCATACCATTGAGTTCAGACACTTATTTCTTGTCTATGTTATAAAAATTAAGGTTAAAAACACATTACACAATAACAAGCCACACTAATATCTTATGCTCGCAAAATATAGCCTCTGAGGTAGTTAGCTTGTAAAGACTGAAAAATTAGTCCAAGGGAAATTGTGTTCAGTCAATGGAGAACGGAAAAGTTTTAAGTTATACAATTAGAAATTTTATGACTTAAGAGAGTTTACAGTTAAGAGGTGTGGGGGAGGGGAATACAATCACACTTAGTGAGAGTGGTAAACTCCTACATACCTGTTCTGCAATGTCATTTGTAAGTGCATTCCAAGGTGCCTGAATATCTAGAAACACTGCCCAACGTAATCATCTAAAAGTCCTTTCTATACTTTATAAAATTAATATGAATGCCTTCCACGGATTCAAAATGAATGAGTTTCAAGAAGGTATTTTTAGAACATAAAAATGTTGCATGTGGCCAAGGCAGGTGAGAAAAGTGGATTCTCTAGTTTTGGTATTTGTTTTTTGGTCAGCGGTCACTTTACTGAAAATGCTGTGTGGAAAGGGGTTTTGTCACTGAGGCAAAATATAAAGACATGTTTTGATGTAAATAACAAAGAGTTGGCATGTCTTAAAGACTATGCGCCATACTGTGCCAAAACTTGAAGGTGACATACTTGGTTGACTTACCTGAAAGAAAACATTTCTATCTATGATTAGCATGCACACACGCATGCATGCACTCGAATATGTACACATTCATACACACAAACTCACACACACATAAGTGTGTGCAACACATTTCATTATGGTGTGCAACCAGTCAAATTCATTTTTTCAAAGGCAAACATTTATTGAATACTCAGTCATGAAGGACATTATTTTTACTCTCCAAACAAACTAAAGAAATTAAAACTTCATTAAGCTTTCTTTAGTTAAAAACTAAACTCTACTTAAAAAAAAAGCTAAAAAAATGAGGCACAAGAAAATAAATTGTGAGACATTAGATTGTGCCTGGACACACCCAGCACATCCCTGTACACATGCCTATGCCTCCACATATCTTAGGGACCTGATACTACTGTCCAAGTCTTAAAATTCTATTTTGATTTAACAAACCCCCAGTGTATTCCAGTTGTTAATATACAGCCAATGTTCCTTCTTAAAATTTCATAGTACATATTCAGTTATTAAAATCCAGGCCTACATACAAGCAGTACTATTACTGTTCTACTATAAGAACTGAAACAGCAACATGTGTGAATGTGTGATGCGAGGTTCTTACAGAGATGACTGTGAAGATTACAGTCATCTAGGATGATGAGCTGTAGTTGGGCACACATAATCTGCTGTATCCATCACCAGGATGGAGGGTTCAGGTCTTCAAAAATGTTGGTATCTCTCTACCGAACTACATGACACCAAATTACAGTAGAATGTAATCTTCTACACATATATATAACTATTTGAAAAATCTTGTACTTGAAAAAATACTTAAACCCACAAATATATTTGCTACATAAATGTCATTTTTAAGCATTTTAGTAACTGCAAGGCAAGATCATGTATTTTGTATATACTTCATTTTTATAATAAAACAAATATGTATAATACAACAGTAACATAAAGTGAGAGAAAGGTAAATGTGAAAATGTTATGTGTATTGTAATTTAGAAGTCACTAAGTCAGAGACTAGAAATATAAACCATACAGGAGAATCATAGGAATCCTAGGAGTACCAAACTCGACGTGAAGGGTAAACTATGATACAGTGAAGACACCGAAAGAAGGAGAGGAAAATGGAAAGTAAGAAAGAAAAACAGCGGAAGTAAGCTAAAAGAAAAGTGGAGAGATATCTTCAGACTATGCAGCAGTGAATTATCCTGTCACTTTGTCACTCAGAGTAGATCTTAATAATTTTCATTTAAAGGTTCAAGGACTTGACAGATTTACACAACTGTTCTACATTCATAAGAATAAGTTATGCTGGGGAAGTCATCACAAGTGACCTTCTCATTAGAAATACAAGATAGGAAATACCTGCAGTGTGTAACACTTCTGGCACGTTTGTTGTTATTGTCCCTAAATTCATAGCAATTTGAAAATAAAACACTGAAGATGTATTTTAAATGTGCCCTTTCACATTTCACGTTACACATGCTAGAAGTTTTTTCCACATCTTAGCAACAGGCTTAAAAGTGACCATAAATCAATACCTTTTAAATGGCAAAATTTACAACAAAACATACTCAATTGCTATGCTTAGATTATCAGCTACTTCTCTGGCCTCAGTTCATACCTCACACAAGAACACAGTCTGTCTTTTTTATAAAGATAAATCATGACAAGATGTTATGATAAATGTATGTAGATATTCATGAGAAGTGTATGTTATTTTTGTCCCGGTTCAACGTAAGTAGGAATGTGTCAACAAACTGGAGTGAAAATCCCAAATATGTAATTTCAATACACCTTTTTGAATAAAGGTTGAACAACTAGATGACACTTGCTTTATTATCTACTGCTCAACATGTTTCAGACGTTAATACGTCCATCTTCAGGAGCTTGCCTACACTCGGATACCACATCACCAACAGACAATCCCGCTACATAACACCAGCACACCTCAAGTCAGCCTACACAACTCAACAAATAGTCGCAAGCTCCTGAAGATGGACGTATTAACGTCTGAAACATGTTGAGCAGTAGATAATAAAGCAAGTGTCATCTAGTTGGTCAACCTTTATTCAAATAGCAAGATGATGAACGGTCCAATACGCATAAGATTCAATACACTTTCTTTGTGAATGTCCCTTAATATTTGAATCCTACCACTTTCTTTTAATTTTAAGCATATCTTTTCAGCTTCGTTAGTTTCTTTTTCTCCATAGAGTTCATAAAACTAATTATAATGATGTGCATATATTGCTTCGAAGTATTATAACTAAGAAGCACTTCCCTTGGGAAGTTAAGCCATTAAAATTACCAAAGATATATGAAATTTTATAAAAACATTCTGTGTAAGATGAAAAATCACGAGTGTGTAATTGAGAGAGCAGAAGGCAAGCCTTGGGTCTAAATGACAAAGATTCACAAATTGAATAACCCAGTATTTCTGTGTTTAATAAATTCCAACATAAAATTTGTTAGTGTACTGCAAAAAGGTCTGTTCATCAGACGACAGTTCATAAAATATGATTTTCTTTCTATTGCTAAACTACTGTATCACATCAAAAGATTTTTGCCAAATGGGTGCCATTGCAAATACCTGTTTTATGAAAAAGTTTGTGGTCTAACATTTATTATCTCCTGTAACTAATTAATGAGCAAGTACAACATAAATGGGGGAAGACATCTGTATGAGACGTGATGTTATGTACATATGAATTATATCAGGTGATTAAGAATACTTATCATTTGATATACATGTTATGTTTCTTCAAGGAACAAAATTCTTGTAGGATATTTGTGGGACAAAAATTTGCCATAGTCATGAAAATCTCAGCTACCAAAAAATTACTAGTATTTCAGAAACTTCTTCCACTTTTGCTATTGCTAAAAACATTTAAATAATCTTCATATACAATATTAACTGCCTGCCTGATTCATTTTAACTTACATACTGAGGAAAACATTTCATGAATACTAAATATATTCATCTATTAGCACTTGGAAAATAGATTATTTTGTCACATTTATGGAAGTAATTTAATATTCTTAAAGACTATTTTCTCAATTCAGCACAAGACACTGATTATCTAAACAAAATCACTATTATTCCTACAGTGACACCCACACTGCAATTTACAGGGGCTCAGAAAAACATTTTATGAAATACTTATAAAAAACAATGTAAAGGTGGTACAGTGTATTTCATCTCATTGATTTTCATGGGCCCTTTAAATTAACAACACTGCATGGCATTCATTTTAGGCAATGTGAAGACATATCTGAAGAGCCCGCTTCATCTTATTTTGACAGATTGAGAGTCATTTACTATTATAACTTCACAGAAACCCTGACATATAAACTTATGATTATTTTCATAGAAATAACATATATGAACAGTCACATACACAATATGATAAATGAAAATCTACTTTTATAGTGCACCTTCCTTTACAAGCTTAGTCATGTGGGGGCATATATAAACACTCCAATAAAATCATTTATTCTCTTACAGAACAGAAATGGTTTTAACAATCTGTAGCCAGTCTGCATCCACAGCCTGGTTAAAACACTGAGGTTAGTTCATGTTGGCCAGCAATGTCCCCAGATCAGGGCATTAGCCTGCCATGTCACTGACATAGTAGTATCTGTTGCAATTTTGAGCAACACAAGCTACTTATAGTCTCTCAACAAGGACCGAAAACCAGTATTTCAATCAGAGTAGCCATAATATACAGTTTTACAAGTGCAGGCTTTAAAATAATATTTGTTATGTAGCCACTGGAGTGGTAATTACCATGTTTTGCCTGTTTCATTACTGATTATTCCACCAATCATTTAAGCATTTCTTCTTCCCACTAAACCCAACTTAATAGCAGCAGGCAATATATATTTATTGCAGGTTCCACATTCTACCTGCAACAATACCATACCGCAATAAGAACAGAGAAAATGAAACTATAAACAGTTGCTTTTCCTCTTGAGAATGTGACTACATGAAAGCAAATGTAGACCATGACCTGGGACTTACACAATAGTTGGTTGCTTTTATCTCCACCAAAAGATGCTTGCTGTATCAGACATGTATGTTCTTTAGGGCAACTAAATTCTTATAACAGCCAGAAAATAATATTTATCATACATCCCACAAAAAAATTATACTTTTCATGGTGGGCTGGGATAGCATAGTTGGTATAGCAACTTGCTATGGACTGGATGGTCCAGGGATTGAATCCCGGTGGGGGGCAAGATTTTCCGCATCCATCCAGACTGGCCCTGGGTCCCACCCAGCCTCCTATACAATGGGTACCGGGTCTCTTTCCTGGGGTAAAATGGCTGGGGAGTGGCATTGACCACCCACCCCCATCTAGTGCCGAGGTTAAAGAGTAGAGCTATACCTCTACTTCCCCTCTGGGCTTTTGTGGCTTGTTCTAGGGTGAACTTTACTTTTACATTTACACTTCTCATGTCTTACCCAAACCACAGAGCCAGTAACAATTAACATTTGGAACTGCTAAATTCATATCTACACTTTTCAATTCAGATTCATTTGGGTGCACAAGATGCCATAATTTTCTGCACATTTCTCTATCATCTGACTGCTTTGTCTTTATCTTCAATAAGGTAATAGCCAATAATCATCATCTAACAAGTGGATGCACTTTAAAAGCATCTGTGCATATTCCAGAACTTCAGTGGGTAGAACGTAAATATAATATCAGTGAACATAATTTTCTGAATGTAAAATAGAGTGCTGTTTTATACATTTCCTTACTGAAATACAAGTTTCAGAATTGTAAATATCTTCTATAAATCCACTGAAGCATATTTAATCTTATGACAAATTATATTCAAGTTTATATAATGAACATAATATTCAACTTTGTTGCTACTACATGGCAGTTCCAAAATTTCATGGCAGAATGCCATGGCAAATGTGCATCGAAGTAAAGAAATGTATGAGCAGTCGTAAGTACAGAATGTTGAAAATGGTAATGTGAGGGCTGCATTAAGATCTTGGTGGGGTCTGTGAAAGCGGCAGTTGTGTGATGGCTGAAGAGCTGAGACGTGAAGTTCGAGGTTCAATTTCCAAAGACATTCTATACAATTCATCATCATCCAGCAGTAATGAAGGATCCAGTAAGTAATTTGTGACTTTTGTGATTAGATCAATTTTATAAGGAGTTTGCTGGAAGAGCCGGATCTCACGGATGACATGTGCAATCTGTAAATATACATTTGTTGTTAGAGCAACCCAATGTACTCATTTCCAAAACTCTGGAGTCCACAGTTGTGTTCAGAATCTCTATGAATGTGGAAGATAAAAGTTATAAAATAAATGAAATTCCATCATTCTAGAGCACTGCAGGAAACACATAAGTTTGGTAATTTAGAAGATTTGTAGTGATAGAGGATACAGGAGTAATGTTGTCGCCAGTTAGTGACTTGCCAATCAGAGAGGTGTGGGACATGTTTAGGTTTACATCAGCAGCCCTGAGAAGTGGTGCTGTGGAGTGTAGGTTGTGAGGCTGATTACCATCTAGTAATTGTACATGGATATGTTTCAAAACTTGTGTAGTAATGGGTGGCAAAAGAATTAAAGCTAGGGGAGAAAATCCCTACTGCATAACAGGGCAACAGGGGACTAAAGACCATTTTGTATTTGTTACAGCAGCTGTGAAAAGGGCTGGTGAATGGATAGAGGTGAGAAATGAGAAAAGTGCATGTTTCAGGCTGCGTGTGCACCATAAGGCACCTGCTAGGGAGACATGGGATTTAGCATATGCTACAGATGGAACAGGAGAAAAGGCATGGCTGTAGCCCCTGAAGAGGACCATAAGCATTTTAATGATTTTGGGAAAGGCCACTTACACTCCCCCAGGGAGTGAATGAGTGAGTGGTTTCCCTGACCTGTCCCAAGATTTAACCATCCTCCCAACTGATGTTGCTAGGATGAACCTCTGTTCCCAACACCTCCTTGTTGAGCCAGTCCATGTAGGCAGGTTTGGTGGAGAGGATATTCATGTCTTGGATTTGGATGTGATAGTTATTGTTGAGTGTTTGAATCTTTGCTCTGCCACCGACAGCTTGTACAGATGTCTAAGCTAGATTGCTTGTGGTGACTGTGACTGTGGAATAGACAGTCTGTGCAAAAAATACATAGCCACACTCAAGACGATATTGTACACATCAAGGATCTTCAGTCTTGGGTCATCCTTAACAGGAGGGTGGAATGCTGGCTATCTCCCTAGGTAGGAGGACAACACTTTCTCGTGCATGAATCCAGTGACACAGTTATCATATCCCAGAAGACTGAATCCTCATAAACAATGCTGTGAGAACGTCAAATCTCGCAATTTAACATCACAATATGCAAGTAAAATGAATGGCACTCTTGGGTTATGGCACTGGACTCCAATCTTACAGTAAGGAAGAACAAATAATCTTCTGTTAGAGGCAGCAGTAAGCCATACCTTAGCAACGTTACTTTTATCACATTTAGACACATTTTTCTAAGCAATAAAAAGATCTACAGTTATAAAAATTAGCAATTGTGTAACTGAGTGGGGGATATATGCACCTTAAGTTGTTTTGTAGTTCTATAACCGTAGAAACACAATCTTTTTTCTACATGACCAGACAATGGTTTTTTGAGGATAAATGCACTTTAAAATAAATTACTCCAGCAAAAAGTCAGCAGGTATACAGAAGCTTTCATTATGAGTGTGGCAACTTTCATTATAGCAGGGCGTGTAATTTCTTGGAACGGTGCATCTAAATTTGATGAAGTAACACTTCTCAGATATGGCATACAGCCCCCCTTTCTACAGCACAGACATCTCCTTTGTGCAGTAAAAGCTGTGATACCTGGCACTGGACGACTGAGAAAACTCATAACCAGTAACTGACTAAAAGAAACATTACATTATATTATTCCATAACTGGTAGCAGCCAGCACCAATTCTGAGTTTGGCTTGTAATTATTGGTCTCCTCTTGGTTACATGCACACTGTGTTATGTGATTATGAAAGGGGAAAAAAGTGTAGTGGGGAGAACAGGACAGGAAAGTAAGTGACAAATTCAATGACTAGGTCTGTCTGTTAGGTTGCTAAATATGCTAAAACACATATTAGATACAACTTTAAAATATCTGGAGAATTATATATGGAAACTTTAGTCCTGGAGGTCTTGGATGCAGCACATTTCACTGTAATTACTTAGTGTTATTTGAAGCACATGGCAGTGGCAAAGGGGGATGAAGGTACAGCAGCCACAATTCAGAGGAAAGAAGTATCATTAAGTTTACATGAGGTTGACAGACTTGTAACTAACCACAGGACTAACTGTAGGTCTATATGGAACTTGTGTTCCACTTACCATTCTCATTTTAGAGAAGTTAAGGAGCCCATCTTCTGTGAAGTTTGGTGTACCTTCCTCGATAAACGAGAGATCAGTGAGGTACATGCCCAGGTACGGTATGCAGGGAGGATCACAGCGATGTAAAGCATCACGCAAGTTTCGAAAACGTCCATCTGATGAAACTATGTTCTGCAGTTTCTCAATAGTCTGTTTGGTCTGGGAAGAAAGAAATACAAAATTAACACACAGACATGTTTGTGTGTGCATGTGTTTTATGATACTTAAAATCTATTACCCATTTCTTAGTTTTAGTAAAAATCAATAGATATTCAAATACAATGCACATCAAAATAGCATGACAGTTGCACATTTATAAAAGTTAGAGCATGTAATATTACAAAATGTACATATCCAACATAAAACAAATGCTGTAACCATTGCAGGAAATACTGCCATGTTTTCTCCTTTCTACAGAATTAACAGAACCCACAAGCATGTAGCCCTATACTAAATAGAGGAAATACAATATTAGAATGCAGATATCTTGATACATACTGTTTTTGACACTTTCTCCCAAGTTTTCTTTAGTCTGAAGACAGAACTGTTGGTGAAGGCGGCACACACCTGCAGAACACCATTGAAATTATGTAGACATCTTGAGATATCTGCCACAGCTGCCCATTTTTCAATGGCAGCAATGCGAGAGGCCATGTTGGAGCGGCGAACTATTTCTGAAACTACTAACTGAGATACCTGAAAGAAATAAAGAAAGTTGTGTAATTTTCAAAATCATTTAGAAGGAGGAATTTGATAGTAGAATTTTTTACTTCTAGCACTCCTTGTTGAAGAAATGAACAGTAAGTTCTTCCTAAACACTGCAAATTAATCCAATACAGTATGATGCTGCATTTCAAAGACTTAACATTTAATGTATATTGCTTTGGTTTAGTATTTTATTTAATGACACTATCAGTTTCTAAAATTATATGGCATTGATGGTAGGTAAATGAAATATGAGTATGGAACATTCATGGAAAAATACTTATAAGGAAAATAAAATTATTAAAAAAAAACTGTCCCAGTGTAATCATGTCCACCATGAATCCCACATGGACTGTCCTGAGATTGAACTTGTCCTCCACGGTGAGAGGCTGATGACTAACCATCTGAGCTATGCAGAGTCTTATATTTCTATGAAAGTCTCAAAATTCATACTATAGTTTTATTACTTGCAATACAATAGTATGTAAATTTTTAATATGCCATTACACACACGCATTGTGACTACATAACCATTTGTCATACAAAGAATAGCCACTTTTTTATGTTCAAGAATAACTGTCTTCTCTACATACTGAAACCTGCAGGTGGGCTTTTCATCTGGCAGAGCACACAAAATTTTTTGCAGAATTCTGTCTCACTGAAGCTCATCTTATAACATATGAAAGAAACAGAGGAAGGAAGACAAGAAAGACCAACTTCTGTTTTATACATTAAATGGATTTACTTTATAATATACATAGTAAGTGAGGAAACAGAAGTGGAAAGTTATCACACCTTGCAAAGAGTGAAAGCTTTAAAGCTTACAGAAAATAGGAAACATAAAAGCAAAGGATCTGATTAAAATGAGAAAAATCATATTATTAACATATGCAGCTTCAGGGCAGTTTGATATGACTGAAAAATAAACAGGGGTGTAAACATTTACTACAGTAATTTTCAAGTGTGGCAAGCAGATATTGTAATTGTAATTGTAATTGTAATTTATTTGCGTTCTATAAATCCAAATTAGGATACAATCCTGTGGATATAGACATTGTCACTTACATACTAATATAAAATACATAGAGTTGGAAGAATCTTAGCTATAAATAAAGTACAGCATTAAAGTACTTGAAACTAATTGTTCATTTAAATTTCAATGGAACGTCTCTGATAATTAAAATATTCCTTACTATTATAAAAGGAATTTGCAAGTAAAAACCTCTTTATAGCATTCCGAAATGGTAATATATCATTGGCTAAGTCTTTGATTTCATGAGGAAGGTTGTTAAAAATTTTAATTGCTGAGTAGTACACTCCCTTTTG
>Ga0136643_10003784_pt1 | contig 20547 bp, 10 predicted proteins | sample TergutLab28metaG_FD_96883 | JGI IMG/M metagenome (GOLD analysis project Ga0136643, IMG submission 96883) | Labiotermes labralis P1 segment gut microbial communities from Petit-Saut dam, French Guiana - Lab288 P1 (version 3) (version 3) | ecosystem: Host-associated > Arthropoda: Insects >...
ACGCCTAGGTCTCCCCAGTGGTCTCTTTCCCTCCGGTTTCCCCACCAAGACCCTATACACCCCCCTCTCCTCACCCATATGCGCCACATGCCCAGCCCATCTCATTCTTCTCGATTTTATCACACGCACAATATTGGGTGAGGAGAAGTCCATTCATATATTCTCAATAAATGAGCTCAGGTTTCCGCCGCTGTGTAAATGAGATGTTCTGGGATGTTTGATGGCGTACGTATATTCGTAGTTACATCACAGACGTTTCAGGACAACCCATCGGGCCCCATCTTCAAGTATGAAGGAGCCCATCCTTCAAAAATTCCAACTGAACTGCTTCACCCTCGAGGACGCGACCGATAGGTTGTCCCGAAACGTCAGTAACTACCAACCTACGCTGCGTAACATCCCAGAAGAGCGAAGATCTATTGCTCGCAACAATTCCTCTCACTTGTCTCCAGAACATGGTGAATCCAGAACAAAATTGTGTACCGCATTTGTTTAATGTCAGTTTTTAATAATATTATCCTCTCATACAGAACTAGGACTCCAGACTTCTTTCTTCCCTGCAGGTTGCCCGACTACAACTTTGCACGCATTTCTCACTTGTCCCATATGTGCTAAGAACCTGCCAGCCCCAGACAGTGTATCAACCAACAAATGAACGTACAATTCATGACAAGTATCAAACCGCTAAATGTTTCGGCACCTGGGTGCCATCCTAAGGGAGTCCTGAAGAATCCCTGAGGATGCCACCCCGGTGCTAAAACATGTCGGAGTTTGATATTAGTCATGAATTATATATTATTAGGAGAAACCGTTGGTTGATATATTGATCGTAAGACTAAGCACGGTGTGTACTGCACAGCACTGCCTGCCCCACTCATTTCTTTTACTTTAATGTTCGCTACATCGGAATTAAATGGAGCATTATTAGTCTGTGTTGAGCGCTATTTACTATCTACGCACCAAAAACGAGACGCAGGGTTGGATTTCACGTTTCTAGCGACAAACTTCTAGGGGGCTTCAGAGCTTCAGCACAGTAGAGTAACACAGACATGACAGGTGGCATTCTTCAGTACTGGCGTTCCCAGTCGTGCTATAAACTGCTGTTGGTATAACAAGATTTTTTTTCCCTCCCACGATTTGGCGTGCATGCGGAAGAGCGGAACACAACCGGAAAATCTCCACAGCTCATAACCGATTCCGACCATGCAGCTGCTCCTAGGGCTTAGCTACGAGCAGAAAACGAGGTGTGAGCAAAACATTATAACAGCTCGCAGACTGCGGACCTGCGGACCACAGGTATCCATGAGTGACAATCTAACGCGTATGTGTGAAACAGAAGGTGCTGTCTACGGGAGGAAATTATCACTGGATTTTGAATAAATTTTTATTTGGAAGTTAATATACGCACCGAAAAATTGCCACTTGTGTCCAACCAACACACCATGTTACACGAAGGGAATGGAGGCAAATATCAACCCTTTCAGATATAGGCATCTTTTTAAGAACATGACTTTTGCAGACAGGACTGGTGTAGCTGTCAGGCTAGAGACTTGACTTCGGTAGGTGAAAGATTCGTATCTCGGTGAGCTAATCCGTCTGGTTGTCGTCTTTCAAGATTTTACGCACCGAAGCAGAACATACAACAACAGTCACACAGACAAAAGTGGAACTACAGAAAACCTCCGTCGAAACCATTCAGTACAAGCAGTCGCCAACGCCAGTAAGATGACTCATTTCCGTCAGCACGGACACGTACATTGCACAGCAATAACGGCAAGTCATTTGACGACGTCGAAGATAAACAGATATCTTGGGATTCGTTCCATAAATGAATGACGGCCAAAATTCGGCGTTTTCTCGCATGTACATCCGGATTCTTTTCAACATGTGAATGCATTACCAATTATCTTGTTAATTTTCATAATTAAATAACAAATACTACCATCCAAGTCTGGAGGCTGGGACAGCGTAGTCAGTATAGCGACTCGCTACGGGCTGGACGGTCTGCGTGTCAAATCCAGGTGGAGGCGAGATTTTCCGTGCCCCTCCACACCGGCCTCGTTGCGGTAATGCGGCCGGAGCTGGTAATGACCACCGATCGCCGATGTTGCAAATGGGTTGGAGCTACCTCCTTCTTCCCTCTGTGCCTGCATAGGCATGTCATGGGGTGACCTTCACCCTTACAAACAAAATGTGCCATTGGGAGAACCTCGAATCTCACAACGGCGGTTACCTTCACATCCCAGATCCTTCCCGAACTCTCTGCACGCCTTTTGGCAGATAACCCCGCTGCTGCGCACTTGATCCTGTACATCGCACAGCAATAATCTATCCACCACTAAATAATGTCGAAGTCGGACATTTGTCCCGTTGAGCTTATCTCCTGGCTAACAAGATGGTCCAAGAGGCGTCATGGTCCAGACACAAGAAAAGCCTTGTCGTGTCTGGCCGTGACTCGTGCAGTTGGATTGCCGGAATTTCAATCTGATTATATTCGTAAATATTGCAGACAGTCCATCTGGTCTGCTTCGTTGTGCCCCCACCACAGCAAATGGTATTCGTGGTCTTGCCATTACATTGGAGTGCTGAAACCTAATTGTCTTGTTAGATGAAGTAAATACATGCACCATTTTATTATTTACTATACATTCCCTTCGTCGAACATTCATTCATTTATTTATTCATATTATTTATTTACTTATTTATTAAGTTATTTACTGAAGGTTTTATTTATTTATTTATTTATTACTTTTATTTATTACTTGTTCCTTTATATATTTTATTAAATATTTATTTATTTACTTATTTACTAATTTATTTACTTAAGCATTTACCTATTTACTACTTGTTCACTTATCCGTTCAATCATAAATTCATTCGTATATTTATTTTCTTGTTAGTTAATTATTTACTAACTTATTTACTTATTTGTTGCCCTATTCACTTACAGATTAAGTAATTTACTTATTTTATTTATTTATTTATTTATTTACTTGCCATATATTCATTCATTTATTTATTCATTTGTTCGTTTTGTTTTGTCTTAGTATTTAATTACTTATTTGCATATTTAATTTTATTTATTAACTTCTTTAATATGCCTTTATTTACTTACATTATTTTTGTGTATTTATTTATTTGTTTATTTATTTAGCAGTTTTGGTTCATTCCACACAAGAACCCGAATGCCCGTAACATCACATTTTTGCAGAACACAGACTCCTCAAACACACGCCTCTTCACCTCCACCAACGCTCTACTGCACTACAATATTCCATTACAAGTCTTTCCATTTTTTCTCCTACAATTTCCTTAATTTTTCATTATATTCGCCGGTAGTCTGCAAAAAGCGCTAAATCAAACGGACTTCACTCTACCATAAGCATTTCGCTTTAAATGAGATATGGACTGCTTGCACACGATCTGCAAGCCACGTTTTTGGTACCGCTATTTTACAATTTCTCTTTCTCACTCCTCCAGCAAGAAAAAGAACTGTTCTTGATTGCATCGACACAAGAGAGAAAGTATCATATATCTGATAGCTGCACTCCGCCGCATTGTTTATGGGTCTTCTCGCCAAGACCATCATCCCGCAATCGATATCGGACTGTTGCCATTATTTTGTGAAAATCAGAAGGTCGTTTTGCCGCAGGTTTGGACGTCATTCGTTTTCGGATAAAAAGGGCTTTTCAGCCAGGAATTTCCACTAACAACTCAAAGCGAGATAATTACTATCATTTGAGTTTTATAGGATCATTATGTTCAGTTAATTAATGAACCTTTTCATTCGCTGCTTAAGAATAACTGTACACTTAATATAAATTTTCCCCCATTTCAGTCAGTAATAAATATGGAAAGAAATTTCATGGTTAGGTTTCAACTGGCCAAGAGATGCCCCACTTTAAAGGACCCAGAAAGGTCACTATAGCTTTCAAATATACCCACTTTAGGACCTTCTTTAAAGCTATTTTAATCAAACGCTATTGTAATATATACTTTAATATTATTTCCCCTTCGAATTATAGGCGCCCTACCAGGGGTGTCTTCTCTGTGAGACCTTCTGACTAAACGTTTGTGCACATTCCTTGTGCATTTCATGCACTCTACTAGTTCCTCTGGCCCACCCAGCCTCCTGTACAATGGGTACCGAGTCTTTCCCGGGGGGTAAAGAGCGGCCGGGGCTTGACGTTGACCACCCACCCCCTTCTAGCGCCGTGGTCAAGAAAGAGTAGAGCTCTACCTCTACTCCCCCTATGGGCCGTATGGCCTGCACAGAGCCTCAGTGCCTGTAAAAGAGTGCACTTTTCACTAGTTCCTCTCATCTCTTGCGCCTTGACGACGTAAACTGACCTTACGGTATTACGTTAAACGAGTACGCTATAAACTATGATGCTGTTTCAAGACATCATGTTCTTCGGTCTCCTGATACTTCCTGTTCCTTAGGTCCAAATTACAAAAGCAAACATAAATTCAGGATGTAAGTTGTGACGGGGGACGGCTTAAGATCGGTTGAAACTTTTCCGTCAGCAGTGCTAAACTTTCGTATTTCAACAGCTGAGTGTCACACTAGTACGCCAGTCGTCGCCGCCGCCGCCGCAAGTGTGTGTTGGAAGTGTGACACAAGACGAATTACACGACGGGGTTTGCGGTTGTAAGAGCTGTGCAGCTGACGTTACAAGCCTTCTGGCATGTGGCGCTGTGTCGGTCGGTCGGTCGGTCGGCCAGCAATTCCTGATGTTTCGAAAAATCGCAGTACCTTCATTTTCAGGGTAAAGAAATCCAAAATTTTTCTTGCACTGCTTGGCGATTAAGATGAAGACGTTACGGGAACCACTCGCCCAGCGACACAGTGTCGCATTCCAGAAGACCCGTAACGTCAGAATTGTTACAAATGAAGAAACTTTTGAAAACAAAAAATTTGTCCATAATATGTATATATTTCAGTTCTTGACTTATATAAATCATTGTGTGTTTCCATACGAAACAACCGTCTGTTAATGCGGTGTAGGACAATTATGGTTGTTCATTGTATCAAAATCTTACAGGATACTGTGGGAAAACTGCAAGATTTCTTAGAGCACTGGGTATTAAAAGGTCAATCACATCGGTTATATAGTAAACGTACTTATGATCTTGTTAAGCTGAAATTAGATTTGCAGTACCATGGGGACAGGGGACACTAATATCTGAAGGTGGACCTTAGTTTGGGAAAAAAATGGGGCCAAAATTGCGCATCGTCATATTCCTACTAACGTACCAGACATTACAGAATGCGTCCACACGTTTGTACTGTACGTAATATCATGTATCTCACTGCAACTGTTCGTCCGTATTTTGGGGAAACCAAGAAGTAACTATTCATTTCACGCGGTTCACTGTTATTTACTGTTGTATTCAGTGGCGTACCCAGGAATTTTGTTCGGGGGGGAGGGGGTTCAACAAATTCAGTTGAGGACAGAGGACAGAGAAAACGGGGATCTGGGGGCGGTAGCCCCCTAGTCAAGGGTTCTGGAGGCAGCTGTAGTTTGGTACAAGAAATTTCACTTCATATAGTAAAATTTTCTTAATTTTTGGACCTTTAAGACTATTCATGATGACAACCAATTTATTTGTCATTGCTAATGTAAAACAGTTGTGAACCTAGGTAGTTTAAGAATTTACTGCCTTTTTTCCGAACATCTTGGGATGTTGGCGTCCTAAATTCATCAATTTCTAACAGTTTTCACAATCGGGTTGAGTTTGGCACGATTTTGGAGGGGGGCCTTCGGAATTTCGGGGGGTTTGAACCCCCCTCAGTACGCCACTGGTTGTCATGTACGTGAATTCAATAGCATGCAGCGACCATGTCTGAAGGAGCAGCCTGGCCCATGTGACTTGGTCCACTATTACTGGGCGCCTGGTGTTGCCCGATAAAGGTCACACAATAGCGGGAAGATGGACAGTCCATTGCTGTGCCCAATGTAATTTAGCGAGGTGGTCTACTGAAGCGTCTGTCGCTTAGTTTGAGGTACAGTTAGTCAAGAAATCCTCCACCCTATCCACTTTTCAATGAACCCAAATTACGTTATCGCCCTTATACAAAAGCCCGCCAGATGACACATTTGAGTTAGCTGAATCCAGTCCAAATTCTGCCACCCTACTAAGATCCCCTTTAATATTAATTTCCCATCTACTGCCAAGTTACCAACGTGGCCTCAGACCTTCATGTTCTCCAAATAGCGTTTCGCATGCTTGTCTCATTTTCCACGCATGCCGCATGCCCCTCCCCATATAATCGTTCTCAGTGTTATCACTGTAACAATACCAGTGAAGGGTACTTGTCATCATGCAAATTTCTCCTCCCTCTTGTTAATTCCTATCTATTAGTTCAGCACATTCTTCTCAAGCACCTCTACACTCTTCCCGTAAGGTGACAACACTGTTACAAAAGATATGCTACACACTATGCCTAGATCTTATTTGGGAGGCGAACTCTGCGACATGGAACGGTTCGCTGTTGACGGCAGTTCTGATGGGCCGTGCATAATGTAGAAACACAAGAGAAAAATGTCACCCCGTTTCCAGTGGGGACTGGAGCCCCCGCGGAATGCAGAGAGCTTGTGTCGCTCAGATAATTCAAAAGACTGTACACTGCACACTGCACACTGTACACTGTACAATGTAGACTGCACACTGTACACTATACACTGTACACTGTTCACTGTACACTGTACATTGCACACTGCATACTGCACACTGTACAATGTAGACTGCACACTGTACACTACACACTGTACACTGCAGAATGTACACTGCAAACTGCACACTGTACACTGCACACTGCAGAATGTACACTGCACACTGTTCACTGTGCATTGTATACTACATACTGCACACTGCAGAATATACACTGCACACTGCATACTGTACACTGCACACTGCAGAATGTTCACTGTACACTGTACACTGCACACTGTACACTGCACACTGTTCGCTGCACACTGTACATAAGTTACCGTGCCATTATATCAGTGGGCAATAAACGCTACAGGACGATGGGCATACCTGTTACTGAACTGAGGAGACATCGAAGAAACAGTTTGGATAGACATTCTTCCAGCCAGTTTGTTCTAGTGACACGTCTCCGGAAGGAAACAGACCGCTTGCGAGGCCTAGACGTAGTCTAACTAACTAAAGAATTAACAGAGACTTCTTGACAGCAGTCTGTCAGCCAGTCAAGATATTACTGGCATTTTATGGAACCCAATCTCATAACGTTGTTCACAACAGCCCGCCATTTGGCCCTATCTAAAGAGTATGTGGGAGGATATTATTAAAATGAATCTTGCTGACACAACATTTTTTAGTCCGGCCTCTTCCACCTGCTCGGTGTAGGTGTACGAGGTTACTGTTGCACTTGTTCACACTCAGTGACACAAAGACACTCGGTAGGATTCCTCTGGACGAGGGGTCTGTCCGTCGCAGAGACATCTACCTGACAACACACAACATTCATGCCCCCGTCGGGATTACAACCCGTAATTCCAGCAAGCGAACGGTCGTAGACCCACGCCGTAGATCGTGCGGCCTCCGGCATCGGGTGATGTGAAGATGTGGACTGCATGAATTTGGCTGAGGCTAAGGTCACATGGTAGTCTGTTGTGAGTACGGTAATGAACACTCTGCTCCAGGGAGCGAAATGTAATTGGCGATTTTAGACACGGCCCGCACACTTCGGTAGCCAAGTTAAAGTCCCCTGTCTCTGTCTTCCCTGAGGGTCGAACACAACTTTGAACTTCACTGGATTGAAATCTGGAAGTTCGTATCCAGAACATTGGCCCTACCTTGGCAGAATTTGATTATTCTTAATACACACGTCAGCAAAGCGCAACGCGACCTGTCTGAAGGTACCAACACGAAGCGTTGCGTTATTAGTCGTATCGCTAGTACTGGACATTCCAGAGAGCTTCGCACGTGACAATTTTACGTTTCCTGTCGAGCTGTCTGTTGTCCCTCTCCACTGTTTCTTATTGAAAGTACTCAGCACTATTAGATGGAATACGAAATTCTATAGGCAACGGGCCTATTAAAATCAGTTGAGCACCTTTAATTTTGGTCCATACAAATCCCCAGGGGCCGGAATAAACGTAGTCGATACAGTGACTAAACTATGGGCTGGACAAACTGAATCGTGGTTCGGATCCCAGACTGGGGAAAGAGATATGTCTCCTCTTCAAAATATGCTGATTGGTTCTGGGGCACACCCTGCATCCTATACCACGACTACTGGGGACCCTTAGCCCGAGAATGAAGCGACAGCGGCGTGAAGCCGATCTCTCACCTCTATATGAGCCAAGGTTAAGAATGAGTGGAGCTATACCTCCATTCCCCCATACAATTTCATGTTTTACACGGTGACAACTTTTTGCCTTTGCCAGATACATCCACTGCAACCCCAAAACCCGCTATATAAGTTAAACGACGCACGATAATATGAAAGACAGCACTCAGTACGGAAACATATACCTCTTTATGTTCCACAGGGCTAATTTAAAACTTTTTAGATATGCTTCGTATTTACTGAAATTAATGGAAATATGTTTTACACATCTGAGATTAAAAAAATGAACTTCAAAAACAATTAGTTGCGTACAGTCGCAAGCAATATATATGATATACACGTGAACCCCAAAGCACTGAAAGGCGAGTCCTTTGATCAAAGGGATGCAGATAATAGCGGAATATATCTACTTTGTTAGCTTCTACAAAAGTCTGAAATTTTTAACTGGCACCTTTTTTTCCAAAAAAGATAATCAGCTTGGACGATGAATTCTGTTCCATGATAACGGAGCATGAAGTAGCCTACATACTAAATCCTTTGTCTAAAACCACATAACAGACAGATTTAAATAAGGAGATAATGCAAGGATACTATTACAGTGTATCTCGTAGACAGTTTAATTGGCTCTTGAAAAGTCCAGTGACTGATGAATGTGTGGGGGCCTTCAATATGAGCATCTTCTTTACTAGAGCATAAAATTAGGCATTAATCTCGGTTGCAGGTCAGCTTACAACCCTCCGACGAAACAGGCCTTAATTTTAATTTTGGAAATGAATTATAAGAATTTCAAATATCAAATTCCGAATAAACGAAATCCGTTCCACATACTGCACAAATGGTAAAGGATAATATATTTCTAACCGCTCTGAGACTGGTTCATTGTCTTTGAAGTTACGATCCCTTCCAGACTACCCTTTAGTTTGCTGTTTACTGTGTACATTAGCACTTGAAGAATATCTGAAAACTTTGGCAGGGCATGTGGCACGAACGGGCGAGAAATGCGTGGAAGAAAAAATACTTGGAAAATATGACAATGACGGGGGGATAATACTAACACGGATTAAAAAAAAAAGATCAGTTCCAAGGGCGTGGACTGGATTGATCTGACTGAGGACAGTTACAAGTGGCGGGCTGCTGTGAACGCGGTAATGAACCTTCGAACCAATAAGATGCTGTGAACTTGTTGACTAGATGACGAACTATTAGCCTGTCAACGAATCCGCTCCTTATCTGGTTCGTTGGCTGGGCAGTCAGTAACGTAGCTTCCATTTAATATTAGTCCATGCTAAGGGATGTGTGGCCACGTGTAGAGCCGTGTGTTGTGGAACATACTGTATCACCTGGATCTGGTAATGGATCAATAGTACGTGGTACGCACAGAAATCACGTCAGCTGAAAGCTCCCTACGCGCAGTGTACCACTTTGACGGGGAAGATGAAGTTGGAAGGCGACCATCTTCAGTGGTGGTCTGTTGCTTCGTCACTTGGGGAAGGGGGAGAAGGCGTCCGGCATTTTTTCGATAATATCGATATAACATCGTCTCCGCATCTCCCACACACCAAGATAACTCGTAAAGGAGAATAAAATACTTGATAGAACTGCCTTCTGGGTTGTAAACTGTGTAGTCTTAGGGACAAGATCGACGTTTCGTAACACCATGTTGCCTACATCTTCAAGGTGCAAGGGTTTCGTCCGAAATAATAACTATGGGGAAGATGGGGGCACCTTTGAACAAAATTAAGAAATACGAAACTAGCGACATACACTTTCGACCGAAGGCGAGATATTTTAATCTGTTCAACAGTGCCCCATCACTCCTATACAATACTACAAGGTATCCTAACTCAGTGGACGTAACTTTTCGCCGCCACAAAATCAAATCTGGTAGCTATACGTCTAAACAATTGTTCACACTGTCCTTCCTTCAAAAAATCCATTAGGTAAACTTGACAGGAATGTGTTCTATTGAACAACGCTGTAAATTGCTGGGATTAGAGTCAACGATAAAGGAACGAACGAATGAATTAATGAAACAATGGATTATTGAACACTTTTGGAATGATACTGACAGGAGAAACAGAGAAATTGAAAAACAACCTGTCCGAGCTCCACTTTGTTCACCAAAATTCCCACATGCATTGACCAGGGAACGAACATGGCTACCTCGCGGTAAATGGCCGACGACACACTGAGACATGGCACGTAGACCGTGAATTGTGGAGCCTTGCGGGCGGTCATCGATGTTTCGAAGTAGCCTGATGCTTCCACCTTCAGGGTACATACTTTCCTCCGAAATGTCTTTAACATCCACAATAATAATATGGTGTGTAACCCAGAGGATGTGACCCTTCACCTTCCTGACATCAAGACTTGTAATGTTAACATTTATTTTCCGGCTGTCGTTCCTAAAGATATCTGTCATTTAGCCAGGAACCACTGCTAATAATTTGGGTTGACACGAAAACCAGAATAGATCTCACCGCTCATTACAGTATTTGACCTGTGTGTTGGAATACGTAAAGGAACAGAATTTTATGAGTGTGTCATGGCGACGCCCTTGACACGACGACCTTCACATAGCATTCACTGAAACTGAAAATAAAAATCCCACACATATATCCCGCAATTGCAACGCGCTGTATTACCTACCAAAAAATTTCCCCCGGTAAGCAACGATCCTTGAAGTGAAAGGCAAAAAGACAATGGGTTAGACAGCCCCGTCCTTGAACCAAATTGCAAGACACAATGGAGAATTATCTGCCTGCGACTTAATTTTTACCTTCTTTTGTCATCCTTGTCCCTTTGTTTCGTTACAACACCGGATGCAGTTTGAGGGCGTGTTACTATTCAATTAGCGGGCTCAACCGCCATCTTCTACAGGAGAGATAAAGTTGGCAGATTACTCATCGTCGGCAGATAAAGGACGGGATTTCTTGCTCTCTTGAACCCGGCGAAGTCATGGGCATCAGAAATGGCTTGTTAGTTTTCAAAACGCGTCTCCGTTCAACACATACAGTGACATTTATTATGATTTGAATACGGCAGGCAAGAAGTAATGATCCATCATTCCCCTGCATCTCATTTTCAGGTCTCTGCCCGTCAGAATAATTAATTCCACGGTAAAGTCCTTGCAAACATATTACTCATAGTTCCGCAATCAGTCACAACATAACCTACATTTGGTGGAAACCGAAATTAATTGCCTTCTTCACAATGGATTGTCACATGCCTTGTCCAGACAGATGAACACATTCCACGCCCTCCAATCCTATTTCTTTAAGGTCCAGTGTAACTGGGCGACCGCGGTAGCTCAGTGGTTAAGGTGCTGTGCTACAAATTGGAAGGTCGTTGGTTCGATTCCAGATGGTGTCATTGGAATTTTTCATTAACATAATCCTTCCGATCGCACTATGGCCCTGCGGTCGACTCAGCCTCTGACAGAAATGAGTACCAGGAGTATTTCCTGGGAGTAAAGTCGGCCGATGCGTAAGGCTGACAACCTTACCACCATCCTGTGCCATTGTCACGTAATCTGGGAACCTTAACTTCCTGGAACCCTCTGGGCACCTCGGGCATGTAATGGGACTGATTTTACCAGTCTAACTGTCGTTCGATACACGCCTAAATCATCCCAGTGGAATCCTTCATTCAGATTTCTTCAGCAAAACTCTGTATGCATTTCTCTGCTCCCCCTACATGTCGGATCCTCCCTTAAGCACAACTTCTTCCTCAGCACCCTGCTAGCGAAAATTCTCAGCCTGTGTTACTCTCTTAAAACGAGAGACTACATTTGACACTCACTAAACAGAAGACAAAATTATAATTCTGTTCATTTTGAGCCTATGTCTTTTGATGGCAGCGCGAGATTTCTCAGAATAAACGTTGGAGGATTCTTTGTACAAACTGAAATATTTCAGACACAGAAATCTGAGTTATAAATGAAACACGCAGTAAAGCGTGGCTTGTTGATATACTTCTCCCTTAGAAAGGTCGGCCGTAAGAAGAACGTGACATATTGCTATTGGTTTTCAATTTTGCGTTAGAATACGCCATTAGGAAGGTGCAAGGAGATAAGACAGGACAGAAATTCAATAGGAAACATCAGGTTCTGGTCTACGCTGAGGTGTTAGTGGGTGAAGGAATTAACAGGGCCTAACGTCTGTTTGGAAACGCAACATCTGTTAAACAAGAACGCAGTAACAGGTCAGCGCCGAAATAAATGCAGGTGAACAGAGTACGCCGATCATTCATCCTGTGTTGCCAAGATGCAGGGCAGAATCACAACAGAGTTAATAAACATTCCGGGAATTTTACAAAGGTCAAGTCCATGTGGAAGATACAATTTTTTAGAACTAGACTAAATTCGGCAAATACCAACTGCTTATGGGTCTAAAATCTTTCACCGTCAAATGACCTGTTCTAGGATGAACTTTACCTTTTCACATGGCCTAAAAAAATTTCCCAAGTAACAAAAATATATTAAACTAATCTATAATTTCTTCTGTTTTTTTTATGCGGGTGTGAAATATGGTCTCACAGTCTAGATGAGAGTCATAGGTTTAATTAGAAAACAGAGTACTGGAGAGAATATCCGAACTCACGGCAGATTTTGTAACTGAAGGAGGAAGCAAATTTCATGGCGCTAAAACAGCTCAATCTGAACTTCAGATCAAACATTGTTCGTTTAATTACTACGGAGGACACGAAACGGAGCGTAGCGAAGTCACGCATTCAAGGTTCGGATGGAGACAGCTGGCTTAGAATAAGACCCAATGGCGTACCCTGTAAAAGCAGGTACCATAAAAGGATGCACCTTCTCGACCATCTGACCTCAACGATCTCCATTCCTTCCTTCTCGGAGTTAGAATGTTGGTAATAGGTAAAGCAACCCCTGAGGGTTTCAGGATGAAGGTTCCCAGTTTTCAAGAAAATCGGCACATGAAGGTTGTAAGGTCGTCAGCCCTACGCACCGGCCGCCTTTACTTCCCAGGAAATATTCCTGGTACTCACTTCTGTTAGGGGCCGAGTCATTCCCAGGCCCACAGTGCGGCCGGAAGGATTATGTCAATGAAAAATTTCAGTGACACCATCGGGAATCGAACCCGCGACCTTCCGGTTTGTAACGCAGTGCCTCAACCAACTGCGCCACCGCGTGAAGAATGTTGGAAATTCACCAGAATTTTTACAATAGTTGTCTGCCTAAACGGGAAGCCTCTGGATCTGTAAGCACGCTTGCATCTCGCGATGTGCGTACAAATCAGTTCCTCACTCACGAGCGTAAAACTGTAAATAATCAGAAAGAAACTGGCATCAAAGTAAGACTCAGGGTAATTTATTTTAATCAGAACTACGCGTCAGTCCGGCCGGCACTTTTACTTTTGGGGCTGTACCCCGACCTCCAACCTAAGCTACACATAATATTGATGTTTCATCATATCTGCCGCCATCTACTAACAGTTCTGTGCGCTTCACAGAAATTCAATTTATATTACGATGTGAACACAACAAAACTTATAGAAGCTTAAGATCTTTGAAATTCAAATGAGCATCGAACACCCTCAATGCGGCAGAGGATCTAAGTGCCGATTAGCTAGTAAAATGTTCTCTGCAATTTATGGAACTTGAAGGATCATTGCCGCGTTCACAAGAGCCTGCCATATTAATCCAGTCCACGACCCGCTGCGCCCCCCTTCCCCCCCCCCCTCGTACGATAAGGAATTTTTTTTGTGAAATTATAAGAATGCTTCTCCCGTTGTGGTGACATCCTGTTTCAAACTCCGGCCAAAATACTCACTATTATTAAGGAATATCTATCCTAATATTCAACACTCTGTCCACAAACAGTCATGCCCTAACATATGATCATTATTTTATCCGACCTATATCGTTTGTCAGCAACCGCCGATACTCCGATACGCGTGTGGGCGTGCGACTCAGGGGCTATGGTTCATGGGATAAGTAATCCAACATGAAGTTACAAATCGGCCAGATAAAATAATGCCGTATCTTGTGAGACCACCTTCACATCCCATATTTCACACAAACAGTGTATTATCCTCACATTATAATTTTAGCTGCATACACTCAACTGGCTACGGGCTGGACGGTCCGGGGATCGAATCCCGGTGGGGGCGAGATTTTCCGCATCTGTCCAGATCGGCCCTGTACAATAGGTACCGGGTCTTCCCGGGGGTAAAGAGCGGCAGAGGCGTGACGCTGATCCCTCACCCCTTCCTAATGCCGTGGTCAAGAAAGAGTAGAGCTATACCTCTACTCCCCTTGAGGGCCGTACGGCCTGTACAGAGCCTCAGTGCCTGTACAAGGGCGCACTTTACCTTTTTACTTAAACACACTCAGAAGACAAGTCCCTTGACACCGGAGTATAAAATGTCAGCGTCTTAAATTAATCAAATATTGTTAAGTAAACAAATATTTGAGTCGCTTGATTGGTGGTTGGATGAATGGCAGGCCGTAAGAACGGAAAAATGGAGGGCTGAATGAAAGAATAAATAAATAAATGAATAAATGAACAAATACACAACTGCTTCAAATATGCTACAAGGATTCGAGATCCCATCAGGCATAACGTTTTTGTTCGTCTTGTGGAAATCATATGGCATTTACTTCCAAGGCAAATCGAAATGGTAATCTGGGAAACAAAAATGCACATTAATGTAAATTAAACTCACAATTCTAATAGAGTTACGTAATAAAATGTACAGTGAAAAGGGCAAAGAGAAGCTCTTTAAATATATGCAATATTTAAATAATAATAATAACAATCTAGTACAGAAAACGTTTGGTATGGTATCGCATGTCAGAAATGTCAGAAATACGAGTTCCATTTTTTTTTCTGTCCGTTAATGGCTTGGCTGCTGTCAGTCTGTGCTGGCATGTGAGTGGAATCTTGTCTGGTCAAGCGAGAAACAACGCTCCAAGTGCCACATGTACAGTCATTACACTTTTAGCTAAATATTCACAGTGCAGTTCTCTAATTCCGCTACAAATTATTCTACTATGTCAATGAACTGTAATGCTCGTAAATTTGTGTTCTCACATGTTCATATCGGTCACTGAATGCAACAGCGGCACAATCCAAAAATTGCCATTTGGAGTAGGTATTACGATTTAGTTGAAAAACAGAAAAACTGCACCCAACAATACCGGTACACTTGTCAATTGAAATATCCCCCGCTATATACCAACAATGGTAAATATACCCCACTATGTACCATCATTCGTAAATGTGAAATTTTTGGGTTGTGCCGCTGCTGCATTTAGTGCGCGATATATCGGTATTATGAAATATTAACAAAACAATTACTTTCATAACGCTCAAAAACTGTTCTACAATAATTCAATGTCAAATTATCTTTGAAATTCCTGTATTATTTATAAATATTGACGAGCTAATTTCAGAAATGTATACCAAACAAACTACACTGTACAATGTTACATCCGCCTCACATTACATTACATACTGCTCATTAATTGCACACGCAAAGTTTGTTTCCACAGTCCCTCAAACTTAACACTAACCTGTCTACAGCCCCTTAAGGTAGGTAAGAAAAATCAAACACATAACCAACAAACAACCGACACAAAGAAATCGTGGATATTTTACACCTAATTATACCCACAATCAGTGCTTCGAGAGAATTCAACAGTCGGTTGAATTTTACCTCACTGATGCTCATCGCTAACGAAAATATTCTACACAGTAACCATCCACGTAATCAAATAATAAGGCGGACCCAAAAATTCCCGGAATTGTTAAAAAAAATATGTAAACTATTCCTACAAGTTCGAAACTTCAGTCCCCTTCCAAGCAATCCCCCTCCCCCTTGTGGCTGGATGCAGCGATCCGAGCGCCGCTCCTACTGCTGCAAACACTGTCTATAATGTTAATAAAAATCCAACCGGATGCAACAATATGCAGATATTTATTTACCGCAAAGTCACTCTACATGTTTCGGGTGTTACGGCACCCATCATCAGGAGTACTAAAAACTGTAACCGCAGCCAAAAAGATCAATAAACGGAATTTGTTGCATCAGGTTGGTTGCTGACATCGTCAATCTAATGATGCACGGTCTCACAAACATCAGCTTATTTAGATTACTGTATATCTTGGTTACTTCTTTTCGCTATTCTTAGTACGACGCACGATACAGAAAATTTTACTCGGAAATAAAGTGGCGATGCTTGTTTCATAACGATGTAAGCAGCCAACAAGATGCAACAATTTTCGTTTATTGATCTTTTTATTGATCTATCTGAATCTTCACTACATGTTTCGGGCGACAAACTCGCCCATTTTCAGGAGCACTTTTTGACTGTATATACAGCTTTTGGTACAATGCACCGATATCGCTGCCGACCGGTGACAAGTTTGAGATGTGTTTTATAGTTCGCCCAGTGGGTTTATATGTAATACGAACATTCATATTCATTTGGTTTCTGTGTTGTGTGTTGGCGGTGGACAAAGCTTGGCTGAATGAATGGAATGTAGGTTTGAAATTGTGCACTGGACATTTTCCATTACACGGTGCATGGCCAACACTTTATCCAGCGACGAACTACACACCACCCACAAATGTACTTGGCCGACACAGTACATACAGCGTGTTCAAATACAATACCATGTAAATACCAGCTGACGTAGAATAAAAATTATGAAGAAACTGCTGCACAAATCAGCGCCCGGTCTTACCCCGAGATTTTTGTATTTCCTCATTTTGAAAAATTACCTCTTAAAGGAAGTGTGGTTAATAAGACTGTGTTCATATTTGTACAGCTAATGTAGGACTTAAGGTTCTACTACATAAGTTTTAATTATAGTCTTGTAATGGACTGATTTTATAATCAATGGAGGCAAAAAAAAATATTTGTACAGCGAGGCTGCTGCAACTGTGACAGAAATATATTTACGTCAAAGTAAATAAAAAATGCCAGAGTAGCCACCGATGGACCCGAAACCTGTATTTAGTGATATCTTTTTCTTATCGTCTAAAGGCTAATCAGATTTCCTCGGTTGTCTTTCATTTTCCCTGCCATCCACTATTATCTTTCGAGTTACTGCATAGCTTCAAGTACAGAGTACTTGATCAGAATGCTGAAACGGTCTACACGTATTCTATTTCAAATTTCCCAAAAAACATTACTTCTTCATGCGGTTATTCAAAATATCAGCCGCATATTCCGAAAAGCTGTAATGTGAATTTAAAAAAAAATACGAGTATTATCCAGAAAGCCGATCATACCGTTATCTACACACGGTCACTCAAAACAACTGCTAGCTATTCCACAAACTAAAATATGTCATGACGTCTTTTTAAAGCCTTACTCACGTATGCTAATGAGATGCTAACAGGTTGTTGGTGTGGCCTAGAAGTTTCATAAAGTTTTGCTACGTTTTGTGTGACCAAAAATTTATATCGCAGGTCCAGACCGGATAAAGCGCTGCATGACCACCATTCTAAACTGCTGATATGTTACTGGCTTCAAAATTTAATTAAATACCATGAATTTATCATACGTAAAGGTAAAGGTAAATGTAAAGTTCGCCCTAGAACAGGCCAAGAAGGCCCAGAGGGGCAGCAGATGTATAGTTCTACCCTTCCTTCAACCTCGCTGCTTTACCCCCGGGAAAGACCCGGTACCCATTGTATGGGAGGCTGTGTGGGCACCAGAGCCGGTCTGGACGGGGGCGGAACATAAGCAGAAGTATTCAGTTGTTAACGTGAGAGTAGGCTACACTTGCTAGGCTCCTTACAAAACAAGATTTCTGTTTGACTGAGTGCTGAAGAGGGATGGTAGATTTTACCACATTTCCGACGTGCGTTCAAAAGGACAGAACTTGTTTTTGATGTTTCAGGTTTGATGTTTGTGTGACCGTGCATCACTGATACAATAATATAAACAGCCAACTAGATGCAACAATAACAAATTTTATTGATAACTACAATCAGCGCGACATGTTTCGGGCGATAATTTCGCCCATCCTCAGGAGCACTAGACTGTTTACAGCTTGTGGTATAATGCACCGGCGGTGATGCAGCATACCACAAGCTGTAAACACAGTCTAGTACTCCTGAGGATGGGCGAAATTATCGCCCGAAACATGTCCAGCTGATTGTAGTTACCAATAAAATTTGTTATTGTTGCATCTAGTTGGCTGTTTATATTATTGTAGCAGGAACTTCCATTGCCGCGATTCTTTGCCACCACCCACCCTTACTCACACCGCAGACCAGTAGTTTCATTTACGTATATTCGAAATACATCATTTGTCCATATTCATAGAAGGCAAGCATAACAGAGAACATTGCTCTCAGAACTTGTAAATAGGGCGGTACACACTATGTATAACGTAATTTGTGTATTCTAAACAAATAATGGGGGGAAAAAATCTCTAAAATTTCAAGTTGTCCACATGTAAGTACGTTGAGTGTAGTCAGTAACTTCAGTAAAATCGCGCAACGTATGCGTATAAATACGTTGATGTCTCTTGCTGTCGAAATTAGAGAACAAAATATCTAACTAAGGCAATTTAATTTCGCGCGCAATGTTTTTAAGCTGTGAAAACACGTAGCAATCGGAATTACATAAGTGCTTGAAGTGGTATAATCAGTCCACATAGAGTTACAAAATGGTGCTTACGGGAAGTTCAGTGTTTTCATAATTAGAGCCAACTGTGAAGGTCAAGAACTATACATAACTGGGAGCTTCTACAGTGGCAGCCTTTAAGCGCCATACCAAAACCAACTACCACCCTCAACACCAGCACGACTAAACATAACATCGAAATCCACTTCAAAGTGTCACGGTTAGAGCAGGTGACCTGCAAGGGTCGATGGCGGAGTCATTTCGACTGCATAATGGCAATTATCATACAGTGCTCGGAATGCCGTAATGCCATAGGAGTGTGTATTGTGTAAGCATCAATTTGGCCGTTCCCAGTGGCTGAACTGCCTAAGGGGTTGGTCTGCGGCTGCTCGCTTGCTGGTATTGCGGGTTCGAATCTCACCGGAGGCATGGATGTCTTTCTGTCGTGAGTGTGTGTTGTCAGGTAGACGGCTTTGCGTCGGGCTAATCACTCTTGCAGAGTGTGTCTGAGTGTAATCATGAAGCCTCGATAATATGGAGGCCTTGCCCCACAAGGGGCTGTTGCGACATGGAGGGAAAAAAGCATCAACTTGGCATTTAACAGAAGTAATGCTTCCTTACCTGCACAACAATATTTTACTTTCGTACAATAAGAACCAATAGGATGCACTATTTACTCTAAATTTATTTCAGTAATTAACCTCTACATGTTTTGAGCAGGCTTACTGCTCATTATCTGGAGGTATTACTCTGTATATTTAGCAGTTGGTGTATGTCATGCGTTTATGTTGACTGGCTTTTGGCAGGAACGTGTGACATATACACATTGCTGTATGTACAGAAAAGTACCTTCTGATGATGAGCAGTAAGCCTGCAACTAAACATGTACAGGTTAATTAGTGAAATAAATTGAAAGTAAACAGTGCATCTTGTTGGTTCTTATTGTACGGATATATCAAGATGCGCGGTCAACAAAACATTAAATATTTTATTTGGACTGTACAATATAAACCAACGAAATGCACAGTTCCTAAATTAATATTTTAATTTTTTTATTCTACTTCTTTCGAACTCGAGGGTTCATCTTCAGGAAGACGATTTGTACACAGTTATGGTATGGTACGTTTTACATGCATCAGTATAAACAGTCTAGTAGGTAGAAGAGTTTGTTCGATACACACACACACACATTCTTCTACCCACTAAACATACCATACCATAGCTGTATACATAGCCGTTTTCCTGAAGATGAACCCTCGGTTTCGAAACATGTAGAAGACAAAAATTAAAATGTTAATTTAGGAACTGTGCATATCATTTGTTTATATTTCATAATTATATTACAATGCACGGTGCAAAAACATAAATATTTTACTTAATATGTCATTATTTGTCATCATCATCATCATCATGTAGCTATCATGTAGTTGGACCGCTTGCTGACTCCTTCCGGTCTCACACATCCAGAAGTCTATCATACAGTATATGTCAACATAATAATTACTTACTTACTCCATGGTGCAGAGTCCTTCTTGAGAAGCTAACTGGTTTGCAGCTAGTCAAGAAATTCCCCGCATTTCACGGAACCCGAAGGTTCATTACCGCACTCACAAGCTTCC
>Ga0136643_10003786_pt1 | contig 20546 bp, 10 predicted proteins | sample TergutLab28metaG_FD_96883 | JGI IMG/M metagenome (GOLD analysis project Ga0136643, IMG submission 96883) | Labiotermes labralis P1 segment gut microbial communities from Petit-Saut dam, French Guiana - Lab288 P1 (version 3) (version 3) | ecosystem: Host-associated > Arthropoda: Insects >...
CCTCAACACCATGTTCTCAAACACCCTCAGCTTCCTTTCCTCCCGCAATGTCAGCGACCAAGCTCCACACCCATACAAAACAACAGGCAAAATTATAGTTCTATATATCTTGATCTTTAAATTAGAGCCACATCTTAGTTTTCTAAATTTTCTTCTTTAATAAGCCTACTACGTTACATTATCCGACAGTCTTTCCGTCAGGTTAACTCGCAAACTAATAGTGACATGGCATGCAGGCAGTCCAGGTATAACGTTGTCCCGAACAACGATGTTTCTCTTTTAACACAGATAAATTTTACTGCACAAAATTTCAGTGAACTTTGCTTGGACTCATATAAATGTGTTTTTTCGCTGGCCTTGGGCGGCAGAGGCAACGGCCATGCTCGCAGGTGCTTCAGTAAATTCATATAGGAAAAAAATTACGCCGTTCTACATCCCTTAGTCCTGTGCTGCGATATTTTTGGAACTTCACCTTTATTGTAAGAGGAGAGCTTACTGTTAAATATATGTTAGAAGTTTTCTTGTAGGGGCGGATTTTGAAAAAAAGTAATATTTTTTTTTACACGCATGGACTCAGTTTCAGTTTAGTTTCTTTGCCATATTGTTCTCCCATAAGAACTTTATTGGGGCAGCAACACAATGAGCACCCCTGTAAAAGGTAGGCAACCACGTGGCTTCATACGAAATGAAAACAGGCTGTTCTCTTTCAACACTTCAGTGTGGTCAAGACGGAGGGAACTTTGCCGCCTGACTGTCGGGCATATTATGTTATTCTGTGAAGATGAGAACTGGTGATGAAAGGTTATGCAGCAGACTGTTCGAACAACAAAACAGTCGTTCTGAAACTGCAGGTCACATCCTTCTGCATGGATAAGATTGTGCATAACAACAAGATCATTACTGACACACGATTGATTATTGAAGTTGTCTTCATGTTCGTGCCATTGTAATTCGGCCCCTGTTTAATCCGTAATTACGTTCATTTTAATGATATGTAATTACGGGACTGTTGTGTAATTTTGCTCGCTGTGCTGTGTTGGCAATTAACGCAAATTAACGTGCTGTGATATTGCTCTATCGGCCACACCATACAGAGTGGCCAGCAGTCAGCCAGTGGCTGCTGACTCCTGCACAATAGAGTACTCCACCGTTACTGAAGGTGCAACGCCGTTCTAGATTTTAGGGCGTCAGAAATACACGATAAAGGCTCCCTGCTGTCATTTTATTTATTGTTTACCTGATATTAGTAGAGAAACATAATGTGGAATACAGAAAATAAGATCTTAATGAGGTGGATCCATGCTGTGGAAGTAATTGACATGTTTTGGCATGAGTAAGATCGAATGTAGGAAAATACATTTTTTTATTTGCTAAGATAAAATAAACAAACAAACTGACGCAGAGTGCCTCCTCGTCGGACAGAAAACAAAAACCGGGAATTTGATGGGAAAGAGTGATTTTAACATGTCAAGCACGTGAGACTACCAGATGGGGTTGTCGTACAGAAATGGATGTTATTCAGAAATGGTGTTGGCAGCTGTGAATTGAGTTTTGAATTACGCGTATAGTCATTGTTTCTTACGTATGCAACACCGACCCTGAGCGCAGTAAGTCCGTATATAAACTGCAATAGTTCATCAAATAAAGTAAAGTGATCCCGTTACAGGCCCGATGTGGCCCAGAGGGTGGGTAGAGGTATAGCTCTACTCTTCCATGAGCGCGGCACTAGAAGGGGGTGAGATGTCAGCAGCACGCCCCGGCCGCACTTTACTCTCGGGAAAGACCCGATACCCATTTTACAGGAGGCTGGGTGCGCCCCAGGAACGGTCTGGACAGGCGGAAAATCTCGTCCCCACCGGTATTCGATCCCAGATCGCCAACCCGTAGCTCAGTCGCTATACCGACTGAGCTACCCGGCCCATATGCAATAGTTCATCAAATACCTTTCTTTTCTCACTTCAATTTACTCTAATGGTTGCTATAAGCGCGACGTCTTGCTGCGCTGTCTGTCCGTCAATTACTTTCCTGTTTTTTTTTGTTTCTTTGCTTTTGTAACTTAGGGACTTGGCTTCACTCCTTCTGAACCTACCTTACAATTTTACTGTTAGTCTTCACGTTTAGGTGGGTACATGCTGTGCAAAACTGGCTCACGTACCGTCTTCGGTTAGACACCTAACGTATAAAAATATTTTAACATTTGATACTGTTGGTGGTTTAGTAGAAAAATTATTTCAATATTTTCTCTGCGTTACGGGCTGTGATTGGAAGCCTCTCTTACTTCCTAAAAATGCAGCTTTTTGTCTGACTATCGCACTGCTGTCCAATCAAATAACTGCCATTTCCTGAATCCAGTCAGTGTCTAAAAATTTAGAACCCCGAAGCTTTAGTAATTTTCTAACACCCACAGTAAAGAAGTAAAAAAGGAAACTAATACTTAAAGTAGTGCACTACTGCGGTACACAGGCTTTGGAAAGGCGCTGGATACTTTCAGAACGCCACGTGGTGTTATGGAACGAGTGTGAAAATGTTTCCTTTACTACCACAGACAAAGTGCGGCCTTCCATGTGCCGAATTTTGTGAAACTTACTAATTCTCAGGCGCCTCATTCGGAGATATGTTATATTAAATTTATTTAAAATCGGACAACAAGTTTTATGAGTACAGATAGAAATATTTTCACTTCTCTCGTTGCATTGGCTTAGGAGATTTTCATGAAATTCACAGTTATAAAATAAATTCTGTGTACATTTCCGTGACAGAACTTTTCAGTCAGACGCAAAAAATTTTAAAAAAAGTGCAAAATATGATTTACCAACTGAAGTGAAGCAATGCTTGTTTTTCACAGGTTGTTTAAACGAAACTAACCTGCCTTCGTTGTAGAGGTATTTTATACCGAGTTTCACCTACATCGGTCAAGAAATTTTAAAAATATCCGAAGAAATTCTTATGTGCCGTCAAGAAACCTACGATTGTTCCCGAGCCGATTTTCTCCAAAAGATGCTCGTTAGACCAATTTCGCAACGAAAAGCTGTACAGCAGTTTATGAAAACAAGAAACACCGTTCAGTTTGTGATACAAAGCCCCCCCCCCATTGTCGGGTGGACAGAGTGACGTTCTCTCCATATAAGGTGTTGTTTATTATGTTAAATATATCTTAAAATAATATCGTAAGGTTTGGCAAACTGTATGCTCCTCCTTTTGTAGGTAAATTTCGGAAGTCACCTGCTCACGTCTGGTGAGCCTACTAGAGAAAGAGAGAGAAGTTGAAGACATTTATAGTGCTCCAAATTTTATGGATGTCTTCCCAACTTTTTACGTGAGAGCGGAAGCTTGTAGACTTTCCGAAACTTGGTGTTATTTTGTCTTTTACTTTTTAAACATTCAACAATTGATAAATTATGAAAGCTGAGTACCTGTAATTGCCATATTTCATCATCACGACCCTACTGACTTCACTCACCTAACCGATTAACTGTCTGAATATCTGAAAGAATGGCTCCGTAATAAAGTAACGCTGACCGATTGACTAGCAAAGTGAATCGCCTGTTGCATTGGAGTTTAAAAAAAATCAGAAAGCTTTATGTATACATATAGGTTATTTTGTATAATTTTCAGCAGATGTGCATACATACATACACACATACGTACATACATACATACATACACACATACATACACACATACGTACATACATACATTTAATAGTAATTCACAATAGTTCACTGAAGCCCACGGTACAGACAGCTTTGTTCTTTCAAGACGTTGCACTAAAATGTTTCAGGAATTTTATGGTCATTTGATGAGCGTATCTTAATACAATCATATTTGTGTCATGGGAAATAGAAGATTTATTTCTCAATAAACTGGTTTAAATGTGGCCGTTTATGTACATTCATGCAAGAATTTAAGTGGTTCTATCATTTTAAGGCACTATATCATTTATTCTAGTACATCTCAGTGGCCCGCGGTCTAACGCGTGGGTCTGCGGCCGGTCGCATGCTGGGATTCTGAGTTTTAATCCCGCCTGTGGCGTGGATGTCTGCCACTTTTGAGTGATGTGTGTCGTCAGGTGGAGGTCTCTGTATCCGGCTGATCACTCGTTCAGAGGTCTCCTACCAAGTGTGATGTGTCTGAGTGTGATCGTAAATCCTCCTTAATGAGGATGTCCTGGCCAGCTAGGGGTTTTGCGCCATGGGGGAAAAATATAATTTATTCATTTTGTAATAAACTCGAAAATACCATTCGGCAATAAGTATAGGATAGATTAATGCAAGCTGAAATAGCTTACTTGTTACTAGAAGACCCCCTGATGTACCCTAAAGCTGTGTGTCTGTAGTGTTGTGATGTTGCATTACGCAGGTAAATCTGACTAACTCTATAGTGCAGGACCCTCACCGAGAACGCCTTACCAATCAAGTGAATCAACAAACAACAAGCGTATTACCTCGGTAAGACAAACCAGTGCCCCTTTTCTCCATCATTAGATGTTAGATTCAGTTTACACGGTGAATGTCTGCCGCTCTAAGATCATCCAAATTCCACATGATTTCCCTCGCGACTTCTTCCCTAGTAAGGGGTTGGAACAGCAGTTTGTAACTGTTCAGCCCCTCTGGTGATTAATAAGTTGGGATTTTTAATTTACGTTTTCTTGTTTTTTTCGTAATGTTATTTTCTTGTTGTGTTGGACGAGGTCCAAAAATAATGAACAGATACGTGATCTGCTTTTGTTTTCTGAACACGGACCTCTGCAGATGGTACTTGCTGACCACAAAGCAGCGGTGTGCTGTACCCCACTTTTGCTACTCTGAGCTACGCGATTTATTGTAAAAGCTTGCCTAGTACAGCACATTGCCTCTAGCACACTGCATTTTATCATTTCTTTAAGTGTATTTTAAATCAGTGCAAGTGGAATGGTCCAGTAATGTCAACTCGGTAAATTCCTTCTGTAATCCAGAACAAACAAAATATATAAATATTTGAATTTTTGGTATCCGTACTGTTAAAAAAAATATATTTCCACAAGTTGGATTGTTGAACAGAATTTGGTATATAAATTCAACCAAGACATAATAAATTCATTATTTTTATGTGTGCCTGTAAAACCGTCACGTTTTACAACTACCAGTGTGAATTATTTATACAGTAATGTATGGTTTTTCATGTACACACAGGTAACATCTCTGTGTTTATTTTGTACAGCCTGAATAATAAGTGTAAAACTTGTAGTGCCTTAATGTAAGACACATCAGAGTTTGTAAGTTGGGAGTGGGAGAGCTGTGAGAACGTTAGAGGAAAGGACGGATCTATTAGGACATCTGAAAGGCACAAAAATAATCCGTCGCATTTCGAAGTGCCATTTCTGGTACTTATAAATTTGTATTAGTTCCCACTAGAGTGCTGTTAAATTTACCGCTTATCTTCAGTAGCTTTAAATGGTTTTCATATTGCAGCTCAGACTTCTCTGTACTGCCCAGGCACTGAGTCATACAATAATTCGTAAGTAACTTGAGAGGTTAAATAGCGCGATTGACAACAAAACAAAATAGAGGCTACATCGGTCTTTTGAGAGGAAGATGCGAGGACATAGACGACTGCTTAATGAGAAGGCTCATAACTACTACACTTCGTACTATTTTGTTAAAAAATCAAGGAGGATAAAAATGTAGGATTGTACCATGCTTGGAAATTGTAAAGAGGTTTATGTGTCAGATCTTGGAAGTCTCAACTCTAGATATTCCTTGAATTGCCTCAGAAGTTATAAGACTGAGGGCAGTAATTTACCTCATGAGAAGGATGGAACAAAGGGGTTTGTATCGACTGAGAATACTATTTTCTGGGTTGTGGTAAAGGTTCCAACGAATTTTGCAATGACTTCGCTAAGGTTTCCACGGTATATGTGATGAAATTTGCAGGTCGTCTGCAGAGTTGTCAGTGACAAAGCTGTGTTGTGGCAAACGGCGCTGCTATGGCAAACACAAAGGGATAATTTGTTCGCCAAAAATGTACATGGTGCTTTATGTACATTTTGCGGGAATTGTACTCACCCGACAGCGTTAGCTGTTTAAAACTGTCCAAAAACTTTATGATCCCTTTTTCCTATTTCCACCTGAAAACGAAGGCAGACCTGCTTTAAGGCGCGCTCGCAAAATTGAAAAAAGCGATTATTAACTTCCTCGTGTCTGTCAATCTGTCCGTCTGTCCATGTGGAACAACTGGGCTGCCACTAGAGAGATTTTTATAAAATTTGATATTTGAGTATTTTGGAAAATCTCTCGAGAATATTCCAGGTTCATTAAAATATGACAAGAATGACGGGTACGTTACATGAAGACCAATATTAATTTTTGATCGTATCTTGCTCAGTTCTTCGTAGAATGAGAAATGTTTCAGACAAAAATTGTAGAGAAATTCAAAACACACATTTCATATTCAGTAACATTATTAGAATATCGTGTCTTTTGTGAGATAATGTGGAAAAATTTAGTAGCGCCGGACATTCCACAGCTAACAATATGGCGCAGGTGCATTTCATTCTTGATAAATAAGGCTACAACCACACACTCAGAGTACGTAATACTGACTCTCCACTTCAACTGTAATTACACAAAGGCGCCTCAATGTTACATTTTACGTACTTTGCTTGTCTTGTTACGAAATGTTATACAGTGGAGAGTTGCCGTTCGTACTTCACCTCTTGTTACTCATCAAATAATACTGTTTGACCGAGTACCTCACTCCGGTAGTTATCACTCCATTTCTATATTCGGTCTTAGACCCCTACTTTCGTGTTATGACTGAAAATTTACCACACCTTTTCAGGAAAATGTTAGGATTGTATTCTAAATTAAACGGAAAGGTTAATCTGAAATGTTCGATGTTAAGTGTGAATCATGTTAACATGTTATAAAACTGTATACGCAAAGCTGCTTATTAAAATATAAAACTATATCGAATAAAATCCAGTGACATTCATTTGTTGAGTTTGAAGTACATTTCTTTGGATGTGACAGGAAACACTAAGTTTTAATCACTGCGCGCACATATACTATGTTTATTACTGATGACTAATGTTTTTCTTATACTGTTTATTCTGTTTTGGGAGATTGACACGTCACCTGAATTATTCTGTTATTAAAGTCTATCTGTTTGTAACGCTGTCGCCCTCATCTCCTGTAAACCTCACACAGCTCTTCAACCAGGTTTTCACACTTATATTTTAATTTGTTTAGAAATTTGTCTAAATGTTTCAATTCTGCAATTTTGGTGCCACTAATTGTTTTGTTACGTGCTATTTCTTCATAATGTGTGACCAGTTATCTTTCAAAAGTTTTCTTTCCTTCTCTGTGTCTTTTTTCTCTTCACTTATGCATGTACCTAATACACTTCTTCCGTACGTAGGGGACGTCTTCATCTTTGCAGGCGACATAACTATATTCAGTTAATCCTGTACAGTTATTTCAACTCGATACAATCACATAAGGAACTGTAGCGTGTAAGGCAGGCCTGTTCAAGAATAAATTTTAAACCACAGTTCGGACATCACACAAATACACACATCGGGAATAATACAATACGGTGGGTGACTTACGTTAAAACAATTGTCGACTTATAGCAAGAACAAGCTCTTTAAGTAGCACAGTTTTATACCTCAAATAGGAACAAAAATGTAAAAGAAGGGAAGGGCGGCCATGAATTTTTTTTATATTCAACAGTAAAACACTGAATAATAATAATAATAATAAAATAAGTCATTTGATCGAGATCGGACCTGAAGATGACCGGTCGTGCTGAAATATGTAGAATGTTTATGGTTACAAGGTTAGATTGAATTAACCTTTCAAAGCCTCGTTGTTAGTAGATGTACAAACAGATTTAACACTTAACGTATTTTTAATGTTAGTCATCCCGATCTGTTTATCTATCTATCTATCTATCTATCTATATATATATATGTATATATATAGTACAACACAACAGCATTTATTGCATAAAATGTTATTTTGGGGCGACATGTTTCGACTCCTTCTGAGTCATCTTCAGGCCCTCTTAAAGTACATATCCAAGGTTAACAAATGTTCATAGTGCATTCTGGGAACCAGAACGCTTACATTAGGAAGTATACTTGTAAAAAGTACAATATCAGTAGATTTGATAATATATAGTACAATAGATGATGGTTTATTGTATATATTATAAAATATGCTGACTTTGTACTTTTTACAACAAGTATACTTACTAATGTAAGCATTCGGGATCCCAAAATGCACTATGAACATTTGTTAACCTTGGATCTGTACTTTAAGAGGGCCTGAAGATGACTCAGAAGGAGTCGAAACATATAGTACATATATATACTATATATATATAGTACATATATATATGTACTAAACATATGTTTCGTATGTTTCTCACAACAAACATCTATTTTCGTCCTAAACAGCATTTAACGATTGGTCTCTGTAATGTAAGAACAGTACGTTCTCTATGAGGTGGAAACTAACCTTCTGCACGTCTTGTACAATAACTTTAGTTTTGTAGCTTTAGCCTGTGCGGTTGGTCTTGTTCTACATAAAACTCAATTTTTAATCACACTCCCCCTGTGCCGAAACCAAAGGGATTTTTCACAGGAGGCCCAAGTTACATACAATCCACGATGCAGCTATCCTGTACTGCACTACGCCTTTCCTTATCGTCTTCCGTTCTACAAATATTTCAGCTAGTTTTTCTACAAAACATTTGAACTCACTGTTGAGATTTAACAACCTGCAACGTAAATAAAGACATGAATTCTCGTTCATTACTGCGCTTCTGTTTCGGAGCATAATAAGTCAAGAAGCAGATGTTAATAGGAGGAAACCTAACGTTTTTTGTTGGCTGTTTGTGTGTTTATGTTGCACTGGCGGACTGAAAGCTTTGCATTTTTACACTAAAAACCCAAGAAGAGGATTTTTGGTGTTTTCTTCTTTGTAGCTGTGAGACCTTTAATTTTAATGGAAGCCGAAGAATGTTGGGTAAAATTTATCGACTTTTCTCCACGCTACGTTAAAGTGATGGGATGGCACAATAAAATACGCCATGGCAGCCTTCGACTTGACGTGATTAATACTTGCTAATGTTCAGTATTAAGGCCGGAGTAGCACAGGCAGCGTAGTGACTAGGCTACGGGCTGAACGGTCCGGGGTTTGAATTCCGAAAAGTTCATGAGATTTTTCTCTTTTCCGAAACGTCCAGAGCAACTATGCGGCACACTCAGCTTCCTATTCAGTAGGTAACGGGTTCGTCTCCAGGCGGGAGAAGCCTGTGGCATGAATTTGGCCACTTATATGCATCTAGCGCCGAGATTAAGAAAGAGTGTAGCTTTGCTTCTGCTCCTTCTGTAGGCCAGCATGCATGGAGAGGGGAAAGTCCACGTTAAGTGTTCAATATTATCCTTTGTATTGTAAGGACGTGCGTAGATCACGTGCTGTGCTTTACAGATTTAGTGAGGTTCAAGGAAAGATAAATTCAAACAAGGAAATAGAAATAAACGAAAGGAAAGGAAAATAGAATGTTAAACATATGTACTGCTTCTTAACAGAGCAATTTGCAATAGGTGTCGCTGATAAGGCTTAAATAATATATTTGAAAATACCTGGATGTATAATATAAAATGTTTTTATAACGTGAGCTTGAGTTTCTATGTCAAGCGGAAACCTGAATGAAAGGAAATACTTTTCGGTTTCTTAGGCTTCAGTCATAAGCATGTTTGACTGTATGAATTCACATGAATATATACTGAACTTGTATAGAGCGAGGCAACAGGGGAGAGCTGCACAGACGTATCGCAGCAGTTTGTTGGTTGGCTGAAAGACTGCTTTTCACGTCTCCTGTAGAAGGATCCTTTGCCTGCAGACGGTGATTTTAATCACCAACCGAAGTTGTTTGGGCTCCGAGGTGTATAGATTTTATGAGAATGCTCTCTGTCGGTGCACAGTGGAAGCTTTGTTCGGTCTGTTCATTTGATTCATTTTATAATGAACCAGAACGCGAGCTTTAGATTCGCCATGCATATCACTCTGTCGGCCCAGTGTAGAGAGCCTGTGGTGTCACTGTATCTGCCAGTAGACGCGCGTTGTTACATTGCTGTACACCTGATGTCCACCAACCTGTTACAGGGTTCATTAACTCCGTGGAGCATAGCCGTCATTCAGCAGTGAATAATGACGCAGCTCACAAAACTAACGCATTTGACAGAGCCCATGTTCAACACCGCGTTGACAAAAACCCCGCTCTTCCGTATCCCCAGCCAGATGAATCCGGTCTTCTCGCTCGTACCTGTTCTTTAAGATGTGTCTACATTTTCGTTCTACTCTTAGGTGTTCTTAGTAACACCTTTCCTCCATAATTTTGTCTTGTTCTGTTACGATCCTGTCATTGTGGAGCTTTGATTTCCTTCCGACACTCTTTATGTTTTCTTGCTTTCAAGTGGAACAGAATTATGTCACGCGGTAGATAAATTCATCCAGTCGAATTCCGTTTCTTTATTACATGCGTCAGGTGAGATGATGTGGAGCTAACTAAAGGCGACTGGGTAAGGATTTATATCGAGATGGTTATTGTAAACTTTATCGTTCGAAATATTTATTACACTAAATAAGGAAACCACGAAACTATGTGAGGTAACCAGTAATCCAGCGATATTCAAGCCGGGAACCCACAACTATAGGCCTAACCAGTCTATAATCGAGGACTTGACATTGTCCATCCAACAAATTAATTATTCTTCTTGAATCAGACATCACAAGGAATATTTTGCTGAGTATGAAGTAAAAGAATTCAGAACGTGCCCACAATTCTGTCCACTTTCTGGTCACGGAGGCTTAGAAAATATTAACAAGTCCCCTCTGTGACGCCTGTACGGCGTAATGTAATTTTTAACTTCAGTATTTTGTTTTTCATGATTCCCTTGGCGGTCAAACGGGAGGGCTGCAAGTGGCCATCTGGAGTGTGAAGTGACGAACGCTCATGACATATTCAGAGCAAGTCAGCCCGTCTGTTCATTGTATTGCCACAGAGACGCTGAGCGTACCAAATGGAGTTATCTCATTTGCGAGGACAACTTTGAATCGACCAATGGAGAGAAACCCTGGAATCCTGAATATTTCTTTTCTGTTTTCGTATATTCCTAGTTCACTGTCTGTGTTTTCGTGTAGTTAGGCAATGAAATATATTTGTTAAATGTCCCATACATGAACGAATATTGCATGCATTCTCACGGGACTCTGCAAGAATCTTACCGCTATACCTACAGAAAGATTCGTTATGAGCGGACAGCACTCGTTTCCCTCCGTGTGCCGGACTGCTGTACCTTAGTGCTACTTAAATAGCTATTGACGATACGTTTGCAGACTATTGGATTAGTGTCACCTTTTAGAGCTTCTGGGGTTTTTGTTGCAGACAAGTTTAGTACTGACAGTACACAGGCCACAATTTGTGCCGGTGGCTTTCAGTTGTTATAAAGAGGATGTTGTATTTGTTGTTATGTATATATAGAATAAAATACCTTCGTGCTTGATGTCTAAAACTGCCCAAGACATGGATTTGCAGCTACGTTTCCGTTGTTGTCACATAGTACTAGGAGATCTCTTCATTTCAAAATTAATTAGCATCTTCAATCAATTGCGTAGTTAAGTGCAGTGAAGTGACGTGAAATGAAGAGAAGTGAAAGGAAGTTAAGTGAAGTGATGATCGTGTGTGAAATGTGTGTAGTATCATTGATTTATAATTATGTAACTGCATATAGGTTATGTGCAGTGTTTTGTCTCATTATTATTTGCTTCTATTTGTTATTTCCTAATTACTTGACTTTTGTTTTTGAGTATCCTTTTTATGTTTTTTTCTTTTTTTGAATGTTTGTTTTTCATTTAGTGCATTCTGTGTTTTTGTATTTTTGCGTATTGTTCTTCCTGTTGTGCATAGCTGTCTGTCTGTCTGTCTCCTATTTTTGTACAGTAAACGTTTACCGATTACTGCCACCGGATGGAAACCAAATTACAGTAATAAATATATCATATCATAACGTCGAAAACGGCAATAGGGGTCTCCCAGCCTCCTAACTGAACGTGCAGCTGCAGTTCTTACCGAGGAGTACAGCGGTTCAAGCGTGAAGTTGAATACACTTCTGTCTCGAGCAGAGGTTAAGAAAGAATGGAGCAGAGTTATGGGTCTGTGCCACAGTTTGCCTCCACCACAAAGTGTGAAGGTCGCTATTATTCCTTTCATTGTGCCGCCGAATGCTCATAATTTTTTGGAAAAAGTGAATCGGAGAGAGACAAATTTAAAAGTTCCTGAGTTTAAACTAACATACCTGTAGAAAAATGGCAGTGGGATATTAGAACGACCTTCAGTGGCAACATATTCATACAAAATGTTATTGAAATATATGAGTATTAGTTAGCTGAACATTTTTTTTGTGGGGGCGGGTCGAGGGGAGGGTGCAAACACACGGGCATATAAATTATAATAACCTATATTTTCTTATGATGTGTGGATGTATGCTGATACTCGTAATTCATACTAAAGAAGTCAGAAGGCTGTCCGCCATTTTGACCCATACAAAGGACACGTTTTTGTGCTGCTGACGGTTTATGTGGAAAGGGAGGTACCTTCCAGTAGACCTAGTTGTGACGTGACAGGTTCTATCAATAATTCTGCAGTGATTAGCATGAGGGCAGAACTGTTGTGCCCTGTGATTGTGTAATGACACGGCAGGGACAACAAAAACGCAAAACATTTATCAGCCGTTGTTCCTTGTTTGTACCGCCCATGTCTCTTTTATTACGTTGATTGGAATGTGCCGTCCATCAGCGCTAATATCTGCAGCGTCTCCTGCAAGAACGCTATAACTCGGTATTGCTCAGTGCCATGTCATTTGTGACACCTGTATTCCAAAGGAACAGTGAAATTATAATTTGTACCTGAATATCCAGGACCAGGGGAGCGTTTTTTACTGCAAGGCTGGCGTATAGTTGAGAAGCCCTTGTATTCCCGATGTCTATAGAGAAATTTGCAGTTAACGTACAGATTGAGAGTTATGATCATGTTGCCTAACTGGACGTGAACTGACGTTGATCAAGGACATAATATTAAAAAAAAACATGATTTGAACCGAAGGTGGATGTTTAACAGCAGACAAGAGAAAACTACAATTCAGGAGCTTTTTAATGTGTAGCCGTGCGAGATTGGAAGACCTTACCACAGGGTTCAGGAAGACATTGTCTTGTGCAATACTACACCACATCGATTGGTAATTTTTTTTTCCTCGTGGTACAAGAGCCCCTAGCGGGCCAGGGTCTTCTCAATATCGAAGCTTCACGATCACACTCAGACACACCCCACTCGGTAGGACTCCCCTGGACGAGAGATCAGCCTGTCGCAGAGACCTCTACGTGACAGTACATAACAAGAGACAAATATCCACGCTCCTGCGGGATTCGAACCCACAATGCCAGCAGTTGAGCGCCCGCAGACCCACGCCTTAGACCGCGCGGTCACTGGGATCGATTGATAAATAGTGGCCGAATATTTGAAGGTTCCTATATATGCCTCTTCAGTAAAAGTATCTGCTTTACTGAGAAGATGAAGGCACAATGTTCCTTAAGAAAGCAGGTTACGATTTACTAGGGTATATAGCGTAACATTTCTGAAGATTGTTGTGTTCGACTATATATTTTTTGTTTATATTTTATGTACCTATATTGGTGTGTCTGAAGACTTGAATGTTCTTTCCATAGTCGTCATGAACGTGTGGTGTCATGGCGACAAATTACCCACTCTTAGCTTTTTGCTTTTTTGTGTGTGTTTTATCTGGGTACCATCACAAATCTCCCCATCGACGGACACTAAGAAGTTCGTTAAACATGGGAAATTCTATTTCGAGTTGAGGCAGCTTGCCGCGCGACAGAATTGTATCCGTTCATTCGCGAAAATCATCAAATCCCAGAAGAAAGTAGTCGCTTAGTTCATCAAACATTAAACCGTAATTTGTATAACCTTAGTCGATATGCTTAGGCAAACTATTCCATTTCTTGCCCTCCCATGTTATTTTTAAAATAAATTTAGTACTACCCTCCTTTCTGTGCTGATATCAGCCGCATGGTCTCTTCCCTTCACAGCCACTTCATATAGATATATGTTCTTATAAATATTCGAAAGAAGCTTCTATGTTTTATTGTTTTACAGGATTATTTCAGCGTTAAATTCTTGCTAAAAATGTAGTACTTTTATAATTATTAACAATTTAAAAGACACCGGTATCTCCGTGTACAAAGTTCTTCGGTATTTGAAAACAGATTTTTTCCCCCGTGGAGTGTATTTATGTTTTTCTGTTGATTCTTAGAATAAAGAGCAGTTATTAACGTACAGGTTATTCTTTGAACAGAGTTATATAGCGATTACTATGTTATGTTAATAAGGACATTAAGAACATAGATGAAATCGGAAACATCGTCAATCATATTTTCCGAAGCCACAAAACGTGTTAAACCAACAATGAACCAACTGCATATTATTTAATTTTTTCTGCAATCCCCTGTTGTCACTGTATCAGACAGCAAAACGAACGATAAAAAGGAAACATTTTACAGCCTTGCAAACGAAAGAGATGCAAAGAGCTAGCGGCCCACGGAAAACAACAGTTACTTTAAACCTCATTTATGTAAAGTACATTTCGTGCACGTTAAACCTAGAGACTCTTCTTAAGTTAAAGGCTGTATATAAAATTTTCTGTTGTATCGATGTACAGTTGGCTCATTTTTTTATTTATCGTATTCCTTGCCGATCTCGGTGGCCGTACGGTTTAAGGCGTGGGTCTGTGGATGCTCGCTTGCTGGGATTGGGTGTTCGAATCCCGCCGGTGGGTTGGATGGCTGTCTGTTGTGAGTGTTGTGAATATGTAGGTAGAGATCTTTGCGACTGGCTGATACTTTGTTCAGGGTAGTCCTACCGAGTGTGCTGTGTGTGTGTGTTTATGTGGTGTGTGTGTGTGGGTGTGGTGTGGTGTATGGTGTGTGTGTGTGTGTGTGTGTGTGGTGTGGCTGTGTGTGTGGGTGTGGTTTGTGTGTGTGTGGTGTGACTGTGTGGTGTGTGGGTGTGTGTGGGTGTGTGTTTGTGTGTGTGTGTGTGTCACTGAGTGTGATCAGTTGCAACAGTAACTTTACGCCTGTAATGAATAGTAAGTAGAAGAGATCAGACTAAGAAGGAAAAGAACACACGCTCCGGAGTTAATGCATACTTTTATACATATAAAAAAGAACTTACACATTTGTCTCCAGCGAACAGCGAAATAGACAGCGAGAAAATGGGTTACTGTTACATCGTCTTTAAGGATCGAACTACATATTTTCTTCTCCACTACACCCTGTGTAAGTAGCTTCATATCGAGTGAATTCGAGCTGCAATGTTGGCAGTAGATTTCGGACAGAGGATAAAATTTCTTTTATTTTCTGGCCTACAGCCTCTTAAACTCTGTGAAAAAAGCGACAAGAGAAAGAGCTTAAACTAATTACTCACATCAGTAAGCTGGTGTATAGAAGTTGTCGGGTCCTTCCTGTTTGTCCCACAAGTCATCACTTTCCTTAGACGAGAGACGGTTGTTTATATTATTGCACTGCATGTATTTAATTAAACGCAATTCGTCATTTTCCTCTAAATATTATTAATACGTTACAGAAATACTTTTGAATAGAAGGTTTGTTAACTAACGATGTTGCTGCTGCTTCGAAAATCCTTCTTTCACTTTCTGTGGATATTACACTTCATCATCAATTCTTTGCCCTCTAGTACACGTATTAGTGTGAGATTCGTTACTGAACTGTAATGACATTTTCTCGATCGTCGTAGTATCACACTGTATTTCATTTTCCCACTAGATGTCCACCCGAGGCAACGCCCAGCACAATTTTATCATCACTTTACGTTGTCATCCGTGTCCCTTTCTTTTAAAAGGAGAATGAAATAATTTTCCTTCCTTCCTCAAATCCATTCCGCCATATAAGAACCGTCCCCTGCCTTTCCCTCACATTGCTCATCTAGCAATGTAACTTGATTTTGTATATGGGTACTAGGTGACAGGGTATCCATCTCCCCGCTTTTTGTAGAAGCCATCGCATTTTACCACCACCCTCTTCTTTTTCCACCTACATTTTGCGAAAGGGGTTGAAGGTTTCTTTTTGTAATCATCTTCTTTAGAGACTATAAAAAGTAGTGCTGAGAGTTTCTCTTTCTGATCGCTGTAACTTCGTTCCAGTTTCCTTACTTTTCCAACCACCCCCTTTTTTTCGGAGAGTTGGTCCTTGATGTATCGTAAAGTTTACTCCGAGGGGCGGGAGGAAATGGAGTGAGGCCGGAAGTCGGCCAACTTCATCACTTTATTTGAAGTTCTAGATTTTTTTGCAGTATATTTCTGCTCTAATTTTTATTGTCATTTGTGAAACAAATGGGGTCGCCTAATATATCTGTTAACCTTAAGACCATTTGTAAGAGTTTACCTTCAAAAGGATACAAAGGATTTATGTAGTAGCCGCTTACCGTCGCAACTGTTAATATTGGAACATGTATTAACTATAAGTAAGAAATAAAACGCACCATAAAATGTAACGTGGTCACAGTCTTTCCATAAGAAAGGAAACAGTAATTAACATTACGTTTGTCTAATTTAAGCCTAAAGTTTTTTATATTAAATGCCTTAGTTTTAAGAAGCAATTATTAAAGTTTTTGTTTTGCTTAAGATGCAGATTTAACTAAGATGGTCATTATTTAATTCTGCGACCTGATGTGATAATATTTGTACAAATTTCTGCGTTTATACAATTATTAGGTAACTTTAAGCTTTAGACATTTTCTTTGCCTTACGTTAAGTAATTTTGTAATTTCGAGGCCTTCCTAAATTTAAAATTATTTTTCTATTAATTGTGGCTGTGTTAAAGTTCGGTGCACGTTAGCATATCCATACGGAAGCTTCCAATACGGAAGGTAGCCTGGATTGTATTGAAGAAGCAGCCACGGACAGCCAACAAGTTGTGGTTCTCCAGCTTGGGGGTTTGGGATAGGTGTTGACAAATCCTCACCGTAAAAAGTGACATAGTTACGAAACATAACACGTGCCTCGAAACTGGACTGATACTTCGGTACGACCTAAACAATGGAAAGGGGAAATGCGATTCGGTTCGTGGAACGTTACAAGCCGGAATAGGCCAGGTTCACCCACAACAGCAGCCAGGGAATAAGCAAGATTTAAATTAGATTTAGTGGGATAAATGGGGCACTGTAAGAGTAGGGGATTATATTTGTCTATGGAAAATAAAAAAACGAAAAGAATCGATTTAGAACAGGAATTTTTGTACACCACAGAATAGTATCAGCCTTTAGGAGAGTAGATTTTGTTAGTGATATTATGTCATATATAGTTCTGAGAGGTCGCTAGTGTAAAATCATTGTTTTTAATGTGCATACACCGAGTGAGGAAAAAAGAGATGATTCAGGAGACAATGTTTATGAGGAATGACTGCATGTTTGCGATAATTCCCACAAGTACCACAAGAAAATTCTTTTAGGAGACTTTAATGCAAAAGCAGGGAGAGAGAGTATTTTCAAACCGACAATTGGAAATGTGAATATACATGAGGATAGTAAAGATAATGGTGTTAGACTGCTAAACTTCGCCACATCAAAAAATCTAGTTGTTAGGAGTAAGAAACATACATAAATACCCCTGGACCTCTGCTGATGGAAGACTCGCATTTTTTTCAACTTTGCTTTTGAGTACGCCATTAGGATTTTTTTTTCCTGTGGCACTGCGGCCCAACGCGAGCCATGGCATCCTCATTCTTGAGGTTTCTAGATCACACGCAACGACGCATCACAGTCGGTAGGACTTCTCTGGACGAGTGATCAGCCCGTAGCAGAGACCTCTACCTGACAACACACAACACTCAACGCAGACAGACATGAGGATGGTCCAGGTAAACCAGAATGGCTTGAAATTAATAGGTAAAAATAGCTTTTGGTTTATGCTGATGATGTTAATATATTGGGCGGAAGCGTACATACAATAAAGAAAAACACAAACTCTTTAGTAGTTGCTAGTAAGGAGACTGGGCTAGAAGAAAATGCTGATAAATTTAAGTACGATCATGTCTCAAGATCAGAATGTAGGACGAAGTCAGCATATAAATTTCGATAATAATTCCTTTGAAAGAGCGGAAGAGTTCAAATATTTGGGAACAACTTGTACAAATCAAAATTCTATTGAGGATGAAATTAAGAGGCGATTGATAGCAGGAAATGCTTGCTTTCACTCTGCTCAGAATGTTTGGTTTGCAGGTTTCTATCAAAAAGTATAAAGATTAAAATATACAAAAATATAATTTTGCCAGTTGTTTTGTATGTTTGCGAAACTTGGTCACTCGCGATGTGGGAGGAATGTAGGCTGAGGTTGTATGAGGATAGTGTGCTGAGGACAATGTTTGGGTCAAGGGGACGAGGTAATGGAGAGTGGAGAAAAATACAAACTGAGGAGCTTAATGATCTATACTCTTCACCATGTATTTTTCGGTGATCAAATAAAGAAGAATAAGTTTGGCAGGGCAGGTAGCACGTATGCAAGGGAGTATAGTTATATGCAGGGTTTTGGTGGGTAAACCTGAGCGAAAGTGACCAGTTGGAGGACCCAGATTTCGAAAGGAGGATAAAATAAAGAAGGATTTTCAGGTAGGATTCTGGGGGGGGGGCATGGACTGGATTGATCTGGCTCAGTATAGGGACAGGTGGCGGACACTTGTAAATGGGGTAATGAAATTGAATAATTGTCCAACAAGATGCGACTTTATTCAGATTATTACATGTCTGTAGACAGCTCTACACGTTTCGGTGTTGGCATGTAATAAACTGAATACAGTCGCATCTTGCTGGACAGCTATTCAATTTGATTCACGATGCACGGACCCGTGAATATGAAAAAAGGGCTAATGAATCTTCGGGTTCCATAAAATGCGAGGAAATTCTTGACTAGCTGAGAAACGACTAGGTTTTCAAGAAGGGCTCTACTCCGAGAAGTGAGTAATGAATAAGTATGTTACCATAGAGCAAAGAGAGTTTTTTCTAAGTACATATAGAAACTCAATCAATTATTTTACCAACTTGACAACATGCACGGTATAACAACAAAAATACATATAGAGAATTTCTTGCATTAAATCAAGAGATTTTTATCCGATATTTCAAGTTCTTCAAAAATTGTTTTTTTCACTCGAATAGGGCAGTCGGGATCAGTACGAAATTTTAAATCAAGTATCTATAAATTATAGAGTCATAGACTATATTTTGCTGTGCTAATAAATGTTGAGTTATTCTGGTAGAGATGCTTACTGATTTACATGGATGGGCTCTGTCTTGCACTGACAGGCACCGTGATATACTGATACATGAAGTGTTGTACTGACAAGTATTGTGATACACTGTTACGTGCTGTGTTGTACTGACAGGTACTGTGATACACTGTTACGTGCTGTGTTGTACTGACAGGTACTGTGATACACGGTTACGTGCTGTGTTGTACTAATAGATACTGTGAGCTACTGATACATCTTTGTTATACCGATAGGTACTCTGATATACTGACACGTGTTGTGGTGTACTGATACATGCTGTGTTGTACTGATGGATACTGTGACTGACTGATACATGCTTTGTTATACTGGTAGGTTCCATGTTATACTGATAGACGCTGTGACATGCTGATACGTGCCGTGTTATACCGACAGATGCTGTGATATGCTGGTACGTGCCGTACTATGCTGACAGACGCTGCGATATGCTGATACGTGCTGTGTTATAAATGCTGTGTTGTACTGACAGATACAGTGAAGTACTGATACATGCTTTGTGATACTAATAGGTACTGTGATGTACAAGATATTTGCTATGTTATACTGAATATGCTGTGATATATGAACACATGCTGCGTTATACTGATACGCGATGTGTTTTACTGGAAAACACTGTGATGTAAAAATACATGTTGTGTTATTCTGTTGCTACACTTACGGACAGTCCTATACTTGCAGTTAACCGGGTTGTTCTTCCAGACACAGCGCTCTATCGATTTATATTACATTTTAACAGTAGATATTGGGTTATGAAGACAGATACTGAGTTCTACAGATCAGTATTTGGTTTAGAGTTCAGCCCTACACTGGTATACTGCAGGGATTTCTTTTGCCTCTGAACTGCTGCTCGCTTCAGTGACAGTCCTCACCTTGGCGCATATCTTGTGCGCTGAGTTACAGGAGCAGCAGTGCCTTCCACAACAGCTTAGTGTGCGACAGGTTCAGTCCATCTGAATGTGGCACGTGCACGTGTAATTGGGGCCTAAGCATAACGAGCCACTGCCCCACTCTACGCATTTCTGACATTCGGGCATCCTTATCAGTAACACGAACAGCGGGTTTTCAGTTTACGCGTGACATTGTGTGCCTTGCTTTAGGGTACACCACAAACACCACAAACAC
>Ga0136643_10003793_pt1 | contig 20536 bp, 16 predicted proteins | sample TergutLab28metaG_FD_96883 | JGI IMG/M metagenome (GOLD analysis project Ga0136643, IMG submission 96883) | Labiotermes labralis P1 segment gut microbial communities from Petit-Saut dam, French Guiana - Lab288 P1 (version 3) (version 3) | ecosystem: Host-associated > Arthropoda: Insects >...
AAACAGTGACCACCCCGGAGATTATTGATCAAATTCACGAGCTAATCTTGCAAGACCGCCGGATTTCGGCTAAATCAATAGCTGAGCAACTGGGCATCTCACGTGAGCGGGTTGGGTCCATAATTCATGAAGATTTGCACATGTGGAAGCTCTCCGCAAAGTGGGCCTCGAAATGCCTGAACGCGGACCAAAAAGGTCAACGGTGTCAGCCGTCTGAGCAATTTTGGAATTTTTTCGGCGCGGTCCAAATGATTTCCTGTCGCGATTGGTGACCAAGAACGAAACCTGGTTATATCACTATGACCCGGAGACAAAGCAACAATCAATGGAGTGGCGGCATAGCGGCTCACCCCGCCCCAAAAAATTCCGAGTGCAATAATCCGCTGGAAAAGTTCTCGCCTCGATTTTTTTTAGATCAAGACGGCATCCTCCTCTTTGATTATCTTCCAAAGGACCAAACTATTAACGCGGCGTATTACTCATCTCTGCTGCTGCAATTGAAGGACATTTTGAAGGAAAAACGCCGCGGGAAGTCCACTAAGGTGGTCTTGTTCTTGCACGACAATGTCCCGGCTCACCGGGCACTTGCAACTCTGAAGAAACTGGCCTACCTGGGCTCCGAATATCTTGATCACCCACCCTATTCTCCGGATCTGGACCCGTCGGACTACCACCTGTTCCCTGGACTGAAAAAACAATTGAAAGGTCGCCATTTTTCGTACGACGCGGAGGTCATTGCTGCCGCGGAGACCTGATTGGACGGACAACATTCTGAATTTCTTTTGAGTAGCTTGCAAAAGTTAGTGCAACTGGCTAAGAAGTGTATTGAGCTTCGTGGAGAGTATGTTGAATAAATCCCGAGTTTGGTCGCGATAGCTTGTTTCCTTCCTGGTCGGGCTAAGGACTTATAAACACCCCCTCATATATACTTTTATGTGTGATGTACAAATACGTAGGATACACGGTGACATAGAAAAATCAGCATATTCGGGATTCACCGGATGTTTATCAAAGCTGCAGTCCATATTCATAAACGAGCAGACACACACAATCTACAAGTAAGTTGTGCACTGGCTATACAAACACAATACATGGTACAGTATCAAAAAGTTCAACCAACCTCAATGTTAATCGCTGAACTTTCGCTGAATGCCCTCCGCGTCGACTACTAATGTGTTTACTTTTCTTCTCCTTAATGTACAGGTAAACACCATGAGCAGGCGGGATGTAGCCAAAAGCAGACGAATCTCGTATTTCTAATTTTACACGCTGATTCAAATTTTGGGGCTCCGGGCAAAGACTGACTATTTAAGTGCAAGTGTTTTGTGGTGGTAAAGTTTGTCGCATGTTAGTGTTCCGCGTAAATTCTGTGAATACTGGCAGTTTGGATTGACAGCATTAGTTAACAGGATGGCGTACTACGCCACAGAACATAGGGTGTTATTTTAGAGTGAAAACCTATATATATATATGGTTGGTGTGATATATATATATATATCACACCAACCACTGCACATATATAAAATTTATAAAATTTACACATTAAAACATTAACTTTTTAAATTTTATAAATTTTATATATGTGCAGTGGTTGGTGTGATAATTGAGTAACTCGACAACATGCACGGCGTAACAATATATATATATACACATATATATATATACACACACACACACAAACATACACACATATATTATATATAATTTATTTTATCATTTTGTTTATCGTTATATATAATTTATCATTTTACTTCAAACGCAACGGAATATCCTCTACCAAAATTAAAAGATATGGTCCTACTGACTGTTTGCAACATGCACACGGACACGAACATAGTTATAGGAATGTAACGTACACATACTGCAGTAATGTGGAATTATTGGAGCTTCATCACACATCCCTTCTTTCCTTCAGGAATATAGTGTCTTGGAAGTAATCCTATATATATATATATATATATATACTCAGTCGGACACAACAATATATTTATTGCATTAGTAGCCTTCAGTACTGGCCATGACGACCATCAACAGTCCAGTGCTATACAAAATTTAAAAAGGTTGGTGCATGTACTGCAAATATTGCCAAGTTGTGTGGGGTCCAATTTACATTTAAGTTAATACTTATTAACATCCTTAAAATGTGCTATCTATAGTATGATATTTCGAGGTCCTGTTGTAGAGGGCTGTGAGTACGTTTAAAATTGTCACATTTATTAAAAATAAAATTAGGTAAAATTTGTCTCGGGTCACGACTTGTTTAATTAGGCGCTGTGCGTGGAGTTGAAATTATAGTTCATGTATACTTGTCAAGTAAGCTGAGAGCTGGGTGATGTATTCCGCGTCGTGTTATATTATGAGGCCGGAGTTGTATTAACTTCAGTATAATAAAGTGTAGACATTTAGTAAATGAGCACCACAAGTTTTCCGTAGAATTGTGACAGCGCAGCTCTGTTCTTACGTCCGTACAGCTGACGTAACAGTTTGTGACAGCCCTCTACTACAGAACCTCGTTATATCATACTATAGACAGGACATTTTAAGGCTGTTAATACATATTAACATAAATGTAAATGGGATTCCATACTACTTGACAGTTTTTGCACTATATGTACCAGCCTCTTTAAGTTTTGTATAGCACTGGCCTGATGATGGCCGTTATGGGCGAACTGGTAGCCATTAATGCAATAAATAAATAAGTGTCCGACTGAGTATACTTATATATGTAATTTATTTTATTATCACATCTTTTAAGCTAGACAGGACAGACAGTAGTTTAGAAAGGCTCAAAACCCGAGAGCATAGAGCAGACAGTTTCAAAGAACTGACAGATCGATGAAAAGAGAGACAGATGGGTAGATAGACAGAAGCTCGTGACGAATTTACAAACGATTGGCCAGTTTCACTTCGCTTAGCCCGGGCAGGCTAAATCTATCAATAGGCCTACAGGTCAAGGGATTAGCCAGTCAAGCCGGACGTCCAACTTGTCAAGACAGGTGCCCTGCCAGCCAATGCTGGCCTTCAGCCGGGACAGCCGGGACAGCGGCGACAGCCGGACGTCTGGACGGGCCAGCCTGTTTTTTCTCACCAAACTAACCAGCATCTAGCTTTCCAACTTCTTTCTTACTAAGAAAAGAGACTACCAGTCAGCACAGCCATGAGATCTTAAATCGTGTGTCGTGTGTATTTGTAAAAGAATCGTCGTTGTGATTCTACAGCCGTTCTGTCTTCCCATATCGGTTGTGTAAACCCCGTGCATTATTCTCATGAATTTGTTTATTCTGCATTCATGCGTGTGAATTGGCAGCCCCGTAACTCCATGATAATATCATGCATTGAAGAAGTAAGCTGCACTATACAAATTATTTTTAAAATCTTAGCATGAATTTTGGGATTTATTTAAGGAATTTGTCTGTGGAGTTGCCGGCTAAATTCAACCGGTTGGAAGAATATGCGATATAAATAAATAATTTCTTCTAATTTGTGCGAAAAATTCGCAATTTAAAGGTTTCACAGTGACTGAATTCCATAAAGCCTTTTTGGGATAGAAACCGCGTCAGGTGATTGATGATCAGTAAACATTTCGAAGACCATCTCTGTCTTCTTCATCTGATCGACCCTGATGAAGAGGACTGAAATGATAATCGAAACGCTTACTTAATCGCCTTTTAATCATCTGACGCGGCTTCTAGGCTGAGATTATTTTATTGAAGTCAATAATACATTTAAAATCAAATCCTATTTATAATTTTGTTTCGACGAGCTTCTTTTTGACAACAGATTATATACTGTTAATCTTCAATAGATATATAAAGCCATCACATCCAGTAGAGGCGGTTGATGGCCCTTGAAGCTCTTTTATTGTGCTTTATATAATGAAAATACAGCGCAGAATCAATAAGGGTCAAGTTTATTATATAAGAATAGCGACTGCCAAGAAAAAATAAAGATTTATGTAATTTTAAAGGTAGGAGGCAATTTCATAGCTTACGTGTGACGTTCGATATAGAAAGTTATCTCCCTGAATTATACGTAGTAACACAGTGACTTTATGAAGAACACATTGGAGAAGCTGTATGCCTAGGAAGTGTGTCATCCCCGTTGTGTGTTTGACTGCGTACCATTCCCAAATTTCACACAAGAGATCTCTGCACCACGTGCGCGCCCAATGTATATAGTAGGACCTTAATTTAAGTTCTCTTAAGACAACCTGAAGATGGCCAGTATAGGCCGAAACATGTAGTTGTCAAGTATAGCCATTAAATACACCTTAAGTGATATAGTTGTGTTTGAATGCATACCATTTCCAAAAAAAAGCTGTACGCCTATTATTTTGTTGGAGAATATGTCAGTATGCTGTTTTTTACTTTAGATACCGGACTGCTGGCTAGAAGTCAGTATTCGGAAAGTCCTGCGACCGGCCACCTCGACACAGTTTTTTCTTTGTTTCCATGTGTCTATAAGCAAATGTTGAGATGGTTCCCAACATTCCAAGTTGCCACTACATGCTTTTTATGTAGCCCTCCCGACTTAAATTCAGTGTAAAACGATTTCATATTTTGTTTACAAGTAAAATAACCACTGCCACCGGGTAACGACCCAATTGCAGTAAATAATTACAATAATAATAATAATTACTCTTATTATTATTAAAACAAATCTAATCATCACTTTATTGTTAAGACTGTGGACATATAATCGGATCAAATACAGTTAAAACTTTTATAAATTCGGGTTCTGTGCAGAATATATCTTTCCATTCCGCCTCTTTCTCATATAATTGCAATTTAAGGGTGAGTAACCTTGTTGTTATATGAATAAGAAGGCATTCCTTAGAATATGCCGCAAACAATGACAGTAGCTTCTCAGAAAACACAGCATCATATTACAGGCCCATTGATAAACGGTGAATTTGAAAGTATTTGAAAGGAAGTGGCCAGATGAGGTACCGCTCCAGCATTAGCAGGATGGAATTTTCTTTTTCAGGATAGCCGTTGTTCAGGTCTGTATTGCAACTGGGAATCTTCCGAACTGTAACGTGTATGTAAAGCTGAGAGCCTGTCGAAAAAATCTCCTATTTGTTCACAGGTTAACCTTTTGGCGCCGGAATTATTTTTTTAACTTTAGCACACACTGTATATAAAATGTGAATAATACAGGAACCAAATCGTTAGAATTATGAAACAAACTGCATTTTGAAGAGAAAGAAAGGGAGAGTATATACCGTGTTTAAAATATTCAGTATCTATATTTGTTGAACAAATATATAAAATGCAACTTTAGAGGTTAGCGGTGCGGTACGACCACTATAGTTGACATTAGGCGTCAAAAGGTTAATATAAATTAGTTAGACTTCCGATTTGGTTGTACTTACAAATGGAACTGCAATATGTTCGAAACGCTTGTTATTTCGTCATTAAGTGTGTTAGTTATGAGGAATTATAATATGAGATATTTGGAAATAGTTGTGATGAGGACGGAAGATTGTAGCGATAAAAGGCACTGAAGGGAATGTCTGTGTCGTATTTAATTCAATAGGTCTTATAGCCTGATGTGAGTTAAATTACAAAAGTATATATCTGTTATTAAATTGTAATATAGGAGGATTTATAGACGTTGCGTATTTTCTGAACAAATTTGTTTTGACAAAGAAGAAAAGTTGCACAATCACAGAACTTATCTTAAAAGATTTCGTACCAAACAGCATTCACTGACAATTGAAAGAGGGGATTTTTCTAGTGTTTATGCAGAATTTGTTGTGTCCCTGAGCACAGCAGCCATATTGCACATAAAGTCTGCTTCAGCCATGATATCCAGTGACATCTGACGCTCTATGTGGCGCAATACAACGGACACCTGTACATCTGCCATGATATCCAGTGACATCTGCCGTTCTATGTGGCGCAAGACAACGGACACCTGTACATCTGCCACGATATCCAGTGACATCTGACACTTTATGTGGCACAATAAAACGGACACATGTACATCTCCCATGATATCCGGTGACATCTGCCGGTCTATGTGGCACAATACAACGGACACCTGTACATCTTCCACGATATCCATTGACATCTGATGCTTTATGTGGCGCAATAAAACGGACACCTGTACATCTGCCATGATATCCAGTGACATCTGACGCTTTATGTGGCGCAATACAACGGACGCCTGTACATCTGCCATAATATCCAGTGACATCTGCCGATCTATATGGCACAATAAAACGGACACCTGTACATCTGCCATGATATCCAGTGACATCTGACGCTTTATGTGGCGCAATACAACGGACATCTGTACATCTTCCATTATATCCAGTGACATCTGTCGGTCTATATGGCACAATAAAACGGACACCTGTACATCTGTCATGATATCCAGTGACATCTGTCGGTCTATGCAAAACGATAGATTGGGCAATTTTACATTTGTCATAATATCCATTCGTATATACTTTGTGTGGAACACGAAGACAGTACTTCTCTAGATTAGATGAGAAATTATGGTGATTTTTATTTTATACATTGTAATTAGAACCAAACTGGTAGGTTATACATGTTTCACCCAGAATATTATGCTTTTGTAATAATTACAGTTATGACATCGACGCTTTGTGTTTAAGACTTAGCAGATAGCTATGAAAAGACGTATAACGTGTGTGTACATCACTTACTCGCAATTGCCAGCTACTCTCATAATCTGTCTCACTGCCTTCATTGTTGTCCACGTGCATTTATGTTCTGTAACATACTTCCCGCTTAATTTTCAACGGTCCTCTTCCACTGTCAGGTCGATTTAGAGTACCCTGGTTGACACTTCCCTACTTCAAGGGTATGTGAAAGTACGCACATGCGGACGCAGCATATTTGATGGCACCGGATTCTGCAAGTTAAGTCCAATTTGCTACCCACTCCTGACTCCTCTCCCCACATTTTCTGCGGTAGTGGCTCCAAAATTCTGACCTCCTGCCTCACTCTGATTAACTGGTAAAGAATTCATGAGCTTTACTTAAACCTACTGCACTCAGCTCTTTCCTAGGAATGGAATCAGACAAACCAAAACGTACGTTACAACATAACAAGCCACTTGGTGGTAACCATGATACATAATGCAGTGGGAAAACGGTAGATATAACCGCTGAATTCGCTTTTGAGGGTTACCCCCAGGACCTACCTCCGCTTTAGAACCGTAAGCTATTCACATGTTCGTCAGCGACAGAATAGCTTGACGTATGTATGTATGTATATATGTATGTATGTATGTGTGTATGTATGTGTATGTATATATGTATGTATGTATTACATGTGTATATATGTATGAATATGTGTATGTATATATGTGTGTATGTGTGTATGTATGCGTGTATGTATTTATGTATGTGTGTGTGTGTACGTGTGTACGTGTGCGTATATGTATGTATGTATGTATGTGTGTATGTATGTGTATGTATATATGTATGTATGTATTACATGTGTATATATGTATGAATATGTGTATGTGTATATGTATATATGTGTGTATGTGTGTATGTATGCGTGTATGTAATTATGTATGTGTGTGTGTGTACGTGTGCGTATATGTATGTATGTATGTATGTAGGTGTTTGTGTATGTATATATATATATGTTTGTATGTGTATGTATGTATTTATGTGTGTATGTATATATGTACGTATTTGTATGTATGTGTGTATGTATTTATGTATGTGTGTGTATGTATGTATATATGTATGTGTTTATGTGTGTGTGTATGTATGTATGTATGTGTTTATGTATGTGTATGTATGTGTATATGAATGTATGTATATATGTATGTATGTGTGCATGTATTTATGTATGTATGTGTGTGTATCTGTGCGTATGTATTTATGTATGTGTGTATGTATGTACGTATGTGTATGTATGTATATATGTATGTTTGTTTGTATGTGTGTGTGAATTTATGTATGTGTTCGTATGTATGTATGTATGTATGTGTGTACGTATGTGTATGTATGTATATATGTATGTTTGTTTGTATGTGTGTGTGAATTTATGTATGTGTATGTATGTATTTATGTATGTGTGTATGCATGTATGTAGGTATGTGTATGTTTGTATATATGTATGTTTGTTTGTATATATGTATGTGTGTATGTATGTATGTACGTATGTATGTATGTATGTACGTATGTATGTATGTATGTATGTGTGTGTGTGAGTATGTGTCTTTGTGTTTGTGTGAGTCTGAAACCCTAATGGTGACTTGGAAATCACGTAAAAATTAATTGTCCTGGTACTGTACGTGCATTAAGCCTACAGCTCTACTCATTCTTCACTTCGGCTCTTGGTGGAGGTCAGTGGCCAGACTCACTCCCCTGCCGATGTACCTTAAAGGAAATAGGAGAGTGAGTGGGCCCCAGAGATGGTATGGGCATTTTGGGGGAGACATAAATATCTTGCCTCTTTCGCGACTTGAACCCTAGTACTTCCATCCCGTAGCCTAGTCGCTATACAAAGCAATGAATAAATATATAAATAAATAAATAAGAACTCTGCTATGTAGAATAATTTAAAACTGCAAGTAAGGAATATTTATTAGCTCAGAACCCCAAAACCCGTTTTCCATTTTAAACTTTGCACTGCCTTTCGACATGTTTCCTCCCCTTTACTGCGTCTTTCATATAGTCTATGAAGAGGTAAGACACCATCACTGTAGTTACTACCTGTATGCACGTGTGTGTGTGTGTGTTTGTTTGTGTGTGTGTGTGTGCGTGTGTTTGTGTGTGTGTGCGTTTGAATGTGTTTGTGTGTGTGTTTGTGTGAGTGTGCGCGTGTGTTTGTGTATGTGTGTGCGTGGGCGTGTGTTAGTGCTTGTGCGTGTGTGTTTGTTTGTGTGTGTGTGAAAGAGAGAGTAAATAGTTCGGGTAATTAATTAGCCACAATGTTGCACAAAGGAATTACCACTGGTACCCTTATATTGCGGCATCACCTGAGGTAAGACGGAATTCTTTGATCTGATTGCATTCGTTATTATGAACCTTTCACACGCCATGTTCATTAAAACTTTTACGTAGTGCAAAAAGAAAGTGTGCTTTTTCAATGATAGAATCAGTCCCTGTAACTTCACGACTATTGCCAGGAATCTTGTCAGATAACGGAAATGCTCTTTTCAACGTAATGACAAGTTTCGAAGCGGCTTTTCATGTCAACAGTATCGAGCAGCGGTGGCGCTGATGTCAGGAAGCAGACGACGGCTTACGCCAACCCCAGTAACATCAAACAACAATAAGAACAGAGGCAGCCGTCGCTGTACACAAACGCCGCAAAAAATGAAATATAATATCCGCGAGAAAAAAAAAAGCAAGGCCACAATAGCAACAAAGAAGAAAAAGAACTAATCGGGTGAAGACAGTGTAACAGCACAATGTGACCAATACACTGCGGAAGTAAATGAGTTTAACACCCAACAGTGAAAAACGGGAGTAATGCAGGCCAGTGTGTGAAGAAATGCATGAAAACAAAAGGATGTAAACGCGAATTGAGGTTTTCATGGTAGTGGAATATACAGTGCTGTCATCTGAATTATGCTGACATCCTGTCTCGTGACTGTCACTGAACAGGAGCAACTCGCCGCTTCCACCTTATACACTAAGCATGGAGGCAGTATGTTCTTCGAAACATCAGTGACCACCTATCAGAACACATCGAGTCAAACCCCAGGAAAAAAAAAAACCTACAAGCGATGTAAATTCGACTCTACAGGGCTCTGACGACGGTACACGACTTGGTGAAACAAACTTCTTCATTTGCACTTTATCTTCTTAACTTTTAACAGCGTACAATGTTTCGGAACCCGGCAATGATTCCGTCTACAGACTCCGGAACCAAGCGGACTTCGAACAATGAAATTCAGTACTTTCTCTTTACGCCAACTGGGCCATTTCCAGCATATTTTACTTGATAACTGTATCCGTAAAACACACTGCCATCTGTGCCGCAAGGACTGTAGATAACAACGTTCTTTGCAAATACGCAACCCTACATTTACAGAAGCGCTGGTAAAAAAAAAAAAAAGTGTAATTCCGTGTTGACGTCTGACACGCTAAAAACAACCACAGCACAAACAGCTGAACTGAAATTAAATAATGCTTATCTTTCAACTGTTTCAAGAATTCACCAAGTACAGCAAAGTTGGGTTGAAGCCAGGCACCGCATGTTATCATTTCTATACGGATATCCAGACTAGGGGTTCCCAAAATGTGCTCTGCGGATCCCAAGGGATCCGCGACCAGTTATCTAGGAATCCGTGGATACATTTCTGTAATAACTACTTTGAAGTTTACTTATTATTTTTTTAATTAGCGGAACAATGTTCTGTTAAAAAATAATCGAGGAACTTCTTTAACTGACCATACATTTATTTCATACGATCGTTAGAATATCTAATTTAGAAATTTCCTGTGTCCATGAAACGAGTGACAATACTTTTAATTAAAGTCAAAACATGCAACGCATTGTTACGTATGCTACTGGTATATATATATATCAGTATCTGTCTAAACACAGTTCTGAGAAATAAACTTTTAGTTGTGGATGCCTATCATACGGACACGCTGTATTTACGTGAGCAATGATGTTAAGATCCGTGATAATTATTCCAAGCCAAAAGGGGTCCGCGAGCAAAAAACTTGAGAAACACTACTCTAGACCCTTAAAGACGAAGAAGCTATGAACCTTCGAAAAGTCTGCGACCGTTCACCCTGTGACGCAGTTTCATATAACAGAGAAACGTATTCCTCAAATGTTAAGAATATTAACTAGTACCCTGCACACAAAAATTCCATATGGAGTCCCAAGAGCTACGTCGTGTTAATAACAGTCCATCACCAGACCCTTTTCTCAGCCACACGAATCCAATACACACCCTCCCATCCTGTTTCCTTCAGCTCCATTTCAAAATCTTTCTACAACCCAGTGAACGAGAACATGGGCAATAAGACTAATGGTGAGGTAAATATCAGTCATGAAACCACAACTATGGTAGTATGGATTTATGATGGCATTTAATAGCAAAAAATAACTACATGCTTCGGCCAATAGCGGCCATCTTCAGGTTATTACAATTTTGCTCAAAGAGTATCATATATATATATATATACACACACATATGCCTATATTGCTCAGCATCACCTCGCAATATAGGCATATATATGATACTCTTTGAGCAAAATTGTAATAGCCTGAAGATGGCCGCTATTGGCCGAAACATGTAGTTATTTTTTGCTATTAAATGCCATCATAAATCCACACTACCACAGTTGTGGTTTCATGACTGATATTTACCTCACCATTAGTCTTTTCTATACACAACGGGGATGACACACCTCAGAATTATGGGCAATAAACTCCCAAATTAAACGCCTCTTTATCTAGCGCGGCCTAAAAGAAAGCCCATTCCTTCACAGAACTCAAAAACGCAATGTATTTTCAGTTCTGTATAGAGGCCTCAAAAAGTGTGTTACCAACTGAAATGTAACAGGAGCTCACGCCACATCATCTCCACATTAATTAACTACGGAATACTGGACATGAAAAATTGATATTCCAATGCGACTATTCGATTGTAGCCGACCTTACAGAAAAAAAATCATAATTTATGGCACACATTTTACTTTCTGTACAGTCTGTCTCTATTTCTTGAACCGAAAGTCCCATATTTCAAGGAAAAAGAGCGGTCCGAATTGACACTCTACCTCTTACTGATATACACTAATGCCTTTAAGGGTTTCACAGTATAATTTCGTAAACAGATTTCAGGTCTCAAACAATTTATTGTCATGTTAAATGGAACCAAACCGATTCCATAGTTTGTAGTTTATTTGACGACGCAGACAGTACCTCAGACAACAGCATCTGTAGTAGGAATCTGTGAATGATGCAATGGAAAGAATTTGAAAGGTGACGATCGGAAGTTTCATGGAGATACAGAACTAAGCCACGAAAAATCTTAGTCAGAATAGCCGGCCCAGTTTCGAACAGAGGCACTTCCCCGGATGCAAGTCCGCGAAGTTAAAACCACACAAACACACTCGGTATCAGTCGTTTCATGTTCCTCTTTTAATAAGGAAAACAACAGCAATCAGTACTCACAGGTTGTACTGCCTCCCATCTCGATGATGCACTTGCATTCCCTCGAGATCTCACGATTGTTAAAGGGTCGCACCCGTACGGCAACCTTCACGGATGACATGTTAAAATCTGCAAGCAAAACACACACACACATACAGTCAGACACAGGTCCGATTTTATGCAGCAGTGGCTCCAAACCTCGCCTGTTTCACGGATTGGCGCCTTCTCTGTGTCACTGTACAATACAAGCAATAATCAGCAAACAGACACGCATTTATTAGCAGTAAGTCTAATCTTATACACTTACATCATAAACATTAACATTTGTATAAGGTATTAACACAAATGCACCATCATCGGCATCACATTAAACATCAATAACTGTAAACTACAAGTACGAAATAAAAAAATTAGTTATCAGAAAACTCACAAAATGTCCAGTTGTCTATCAAGGGAAGAAATCTAGTAACTGATTTACCTACCTTGACTCCGTAAACCCAAGATTCACTGAAGGGAAAACAGAAACATAAAGGACATGGTTGTAACGTGACATTTTAAGTACAGCTCCCACCCACAGAGTTTTTCCTGCTAGTATGAGTACAGATAAATAGTTCTTGTTTAGGGGGAAACATGCTGAAGATACCTCACCTGCCGACAATGAATGTTTCAACCGTCAAGGTAAAACGAAAAGTCAAACAAATGCTGAAAAGCGCTGCATAAAAAACACACTCACACACACACACACATATATATATATGTGTGTGTGTGTGTATGTGCACAGGTATATAGATAAATATATAGATTATATCGATTGAACAGACTGTATAAGATTAAATAAATTAGATACACAGATAAACAGACAAACAGATATTCAGATATATGCATGGAGAGATACAGGTGTGTGTGTGCTTTTCAGCGGACGGCTACGCTATATTGCGCATGTGTGTAGTACATAAGAAGCACGAACACATACATATCTACCTACCTACCTATCCTACCCTATATATCTATCTACCTACCTGTCTTTACAAACATACAAGCACTGACGCAAAGCAGTGTGTCGCAGACATACAGGTGATTTCTAACAGTATTGCTCGTCCTGTCTCGTCCTAAGCCCTATCACTGGTATTAATCTTGACGCAGTTAAATTCAAAACTGCACACTCGCTGGTCCGTTTTAACAATACCTTCCCATAAATACCTCTAACATTCGCAAGCGGCTCTTCCCAGAGACTTTCCGCAGCACATGCTGAATGGATTTCTCACTTGCTGCCACCTCACATTCCCTGACTTGATTACACTAACAACAAATTCCTAAAGCTCAACTCTTGACGCTGTGCTTCACGCCATTTCATTCCGCTGCTTCCTCCTATACACTTCATGCAATGCCGTAATCTTTGTATCACATTTAAGACCTGCAATAATTGTTCCTCATTTGTTTTACATATCTGCTTCTCGCCCTCGGAATTACATTGTAACGAAAACTGAACAGTACTTAAGGAAGTAAATGTGAAGTATATCACATAAGGGTAATGATCCTGGAGTTTCATGTTCAAGGTAAAGAATGTGGCATGACAGGAGATCGTACAAGTGACGGGAAACGGGTCGCAACCTACATTCCTGCCGCCCGCAACGGTTTTACTTTTAACTGATGTGACCGATAGATAGTGGTCTACTTAAACCCCTTCTGACTGCACAATGCACTTCGCAAACAATGATAATAAAGGCAACTAACTTCCGATAAAAAAACATATGAACGGCCACCCCGTAATTCACGTTAGTGATCGGTGGGTAGGACTATTCGGACACACTGCTCGATCAAGAACAGCGAGCCCATACCTTTTCGCACTCAGATATATGGCCTGACACGACGAATCCAACTTTTCTCATCTCGCCTTATGTCATGTGGCATAACAAAACATTCCGCTGCTTTCATTGTCACACAAATGTGATGTGACAAACTACATTTCTTTTCAGCATTTCAGTCTGGTGATGAAATCCCTCTGCTTTTACAGATTACTAATTGGGGGGTAAAAAACAATGAGACTTTAACGTGGCTTAAAATTAATGTCAGAAACAAGCATTAAGTTTTTTATTGTAGTATATAAGCCCTTAACTGTTTTATATCAGTGTTCAGAAATCTAGTGTCTCCATCATCATACATCTTCAATGGCTCATTTTTATTGGTGTGGAACACAGTCGTGTTACCCCGTCGTTTATCGAACATTCCATACCATCTGATCACATTTGTGTGTTAAAAATTCTGGGTAGACAACGTATTAAACAAATTCTAACGACACAGACTGCATCCACCTCCCCTCAGCAAGTTCAAGATGGTGGAAAAAAAAAATCAAAGAATTTAACCACTACAGGGCTTCATGTACTTACATTTAGTTCAAATGCGTGGGAAGCAATACAACTGTATATTATGGTATCAAACCTGTTTTACCTTAACACTGCGACAGGCTGAAATCACTGAAGATGCACAATAGCGCCTGCAAGATGCAGCCCCGTCTCACAATATGCCTACACACTCGTGACGTCACACTCTACATGACATGCGAACATTTGTGGATCTTACCTTATGTGCGTTACAATACTACGATTTGTTATTCCCAAATATAGTTATCACAGTCCAGTTATTACACCGCACCGTGAATCCAAGCCTCCCTGGAAACTCGACATCCTGCTGTTCAACCTTGCACAATTTTGTTCCCCCAATATGTCCGACTCGGCCAGGAAAATTTTGGGAAATCGAATGACGTCATGGCGCATGCGTTTGGATGCCCACGAAGGTCACTCTAGTAAAGGAAAGGAAAGGAAGTCACGTGATTTAACTACCCAACAATGCGCAGCAGCTGAGACAATCAATACCAACAAAACACTCTACGTCACGCGCACATCAACCAATCACCGTCTAGGGCAACGCTTCCCGAACCAATCAATACGGCCACTAGACACCCTGATGCCATCTTACGGCACTACTTGTAACGCTTCTTAATTAAATATTAATACAGAATGCTGCATTTATACGGAATTTTTCGTTAGAACGGCAAACAAGCGCAACACAGAGAAGAAATGTCCACGTATTAAGTTTTTTCTAGATCAAAAACAACTTACTAAAGGAAAACTCACATAACACAAGGAGACTTGAAACTCTTACCAGTCAGTGGCACAATACTGTTTCGGCTGTACGATTTATGACCTAACCTAACCGAACCTGTTTCGCGGAGGGTCTTCCGTAATTAAACTTCGGAGACGCAGCAAAGCCTCGGAATTAATTTCGTTATCTGAAATACGTTAACAAAGGTAATTTCATTACTTTCAATGGGAACTGAATAAACAAGGAAGCAGCTGCTTCGCATAAAAACGCTCCTGATTCAACGACAGATTCAAAGTATCATCGGTATTTCATTAGTCCATGACAGCTGGCAATTCAAGAATCACTCGATGACACTGCAAATTAATCTGTCCTCATCAATGTCACTAGACTCTTCGTTTACTTGAGGAGTCGCGACCAATTTCTACGTAATAGAAATAACAACCTTGGGTGGGAAAAAAAGTAACAAAATTTGAATTGCATTTATCGAATACCAAATAAGATAATTTTTCTATCACATGTCGCCACTTGAAATTTACAACTGGCAGGTCCCATATTGCTCTCTAAAATTCCTGTGAAGTTTGAAGCTTGTATAATGAAACAGCAAAGACTTCAAGATGTGCGCATAAATAATTAGGGTTTACGCCATTCTTGTTACTCTTCTCCAATACAAGAAACCCCAATCGTTTGACAGCGCCTATGGTATGATGGAACGAAAGGAAGTCATATATGAAAATACGGACTGTAAAACAGGATGCAACCTAAAAGCATACAACAGAGCCAAACAGATAGTCAATAATTACTGATTGATCTCAACCAAATTCATATGGTTTGTAGCCCGTAATGGGATAGTGCTAGGTCTGTAGTTCCACGGAAATCCCTCGAAAGAAAACAGAGATATACAGGAAAAGGCACATTTTTCTCCAAGCAGTGTCATTATTACCCTATCGCTATAAAAATTACATCGTTTTTAGTGCATGCATGCATGCATGCATGCAAGATGCGAGGTATGAAGCTTCAGGAAAATCCCTCAAATGTAAGACGAGATACACACGGAAAGCGATTTTCATTCCCAAGTAAGGTGCCCTTAATTACGCTCATTCGCGACCAAACTTACATCGCTCTTAGTGCATGAATGGTGAGTGCGAGGATTGAAGATTCAGGAAAATTCCTCGAATGAACGCAGAGATACAGCTAAAAAAGCACTTTGTTACTCAAGCAAAGTGCCCCTAATTACTAGCTCATCACAACAACACTCCCAATGCTCGTAGTGCGTGCGTGGAAAGTGCGAGGTATGACGTTTCAGGAAAATCCCTCCAATGGAAGTCGACGTACAGTCGAAAAGATACTTCATTTTCCAAACAATGTGCCCTTAATAACTTACCGATCGCAACCACACTTATAACGTTTGTATCGCATGCCTGGAAAGTGCGAGATATTTATTCTCACGAAAATCCCTCAAACGTAAACGGAGTTACAGATGAAAAGGTACATTGTGCTCCGTGTAAAGTGCCATTCATTACTCACCGATCGTAACCAACCTCACATCGCTTGTAGCGCATGCGTGGAAAGTGGGAGGTATTAAGGTTCAGTAAAATTCCCCCAATGGAAGTCGAGACACAGAAGAAAAGATATTTTGTTCTCAAATAAAGTACTCTTATTTCTCGACCGATACAAACTAATGTTATGCTACTTGTAGCGCATGCGTGGGAAGTGCGAGGTACGAAGTTTCAGGAAAATCCTTTGAATGGTAGCTCAGATACAGACGAACAGGCAAATTCTTAAACAAGTAAAGTTCCCTTACTTATGGTCCGACCGCAACGAAAACTTCAGCGTTTGTAGCACATGTGGAAAGCGTGCGAGCTATACTACGACACAGCTGACAAGTTACTTTTTTTAAAATAAAATGAGCTTAGCTTTTGATCCATCGTAACCAATCTTGAAAAGTGCGAGACAGGAAGTTTCAGTGAAATCCTTCCAATGGTAGAAGTACAGCCGATAACGTACTTACTTTTCCAAGCAAAGTGGGCGTGATTATTAGCGGATCGAAACCAAACTTATGCAATTTGTAAAGCATGTGTGTAAAGCGTTAGGTATGGAGTTTCAGGAAAATCCCTTGAATGGAAACCGAGATACAGCCGAAAAGGTACTTTGTTCTCCAAGTAAACTGCCCTTAATTACTGACCGATCCCATACGAAGTTGCCTTGTGAACTGTGAAGATGGCAGGTTGGGGTGTCTGAAGTTTGGAATCCGGGTTGAAAACCAGTGTGCTGGGTGAGCGACTGGCTAGGTTCGACTCTTTGGTGGTGGTTGAATGCGTAAATGCATCGGTGGACAGCTTGATCGATAAGTAGATGTCACAATTCGGACTAGGGGTTAGTGAGTTCGTACGTGTATCACTTGGTTGATAGAAAATGGACTATTAATTAGTTCCTGGCTGCTGGGCTTCGTCGCCTGTCATTCCAAGAATATTAAAAAAAAAACAGAACGTTTCGTACACTGGATCTGCTTCCGAAACGATGTCTACCCTTTTCTACTGTTGGAACCCTACACGATGGATAAACCATGAACATGCGATGGACAAACCTCAGCAGCCAAATAGTCCTAAAATACGATAGGCAAAGTTCAGCGGCGAAATGGTCGTAAATATAGGATGAAAATTTTCCAACAGCTAAACGGTCTTAAATATAAGTAGGACAAAGTTCAGCAGCTCAATAGTCTTAAATATACGATGGGCAACGACCAGCAGCTGAACAGTCCTAAATATACGATGGACAAAGTCCAGCAGCAATATTCCTAAATATAAGATAAAGTTCGGCAGCCAAATTGTCCTAAATATATGATGGCAAATTCACAGAAGCTAAGTGGTCCATAATATACGTAGGACAAAGTTCAGCAGTTAAATAGTCTTAAATATACGACGGACAACGCCACACAGCTAAACAGTCCTAATATACGATGGAAAAAGTCCAGCAACTATACAGTCCTCAATACTCGTACACGACGGACGAAGTCCAGCAGCTATGTAGTCCTAACTACGTGTACACGATGAACAAAGTCCAACGCCTAAAGAGGCTTAAATATACGATGTTCAAAATCCAGCTGCTACATAGAACTACATATACGAGTAATCATCAGTCAGAACCAAGCACATTTTAACAGTGGACGGCGTATGCAAAAACAGACATTTCCTAGCCTCCCTAGTAAATTCATCTCATTAGAGAATCCGCAAATCAAGAGATGCATTAATGCCAAAAACATAAGTGACTTCTATCAATTCTCCTGCATGGGGCGATTTTCAGTTGTGGTGTACTTGTGTGAACACTGACATTGCGGCAAATTCTCCGACACCTCTGTGTGGCGTGAGGTCTAAACGAGTGGCTGCAGGCGCTTCGTTATTGCAATATGCAATGCCCCATTCTCTTGGAGAAAAAGACAACACTGAATTATTCTGGAAGCAGAAGGCAGGTCAGCTAACTTGTCAGACGACTGTTTAAGTTCTTTGACGACGTTGCTTCATCTGCGCAGACGGTGATGCATTCAGAGTGAGAGGAGAGCGATTGTCTGTCAGGCCAGTCGAAAAGCATGGGAAAGCTTTCCAGACGGTTGGTCTACTTCACGACGTGGAAAAAAGGTTTTGTTCAACCCACAACAGGACACGAGGCCAAGAGGGCTCTGGATGGGGGTGGGTGGGTGGTCAACGCCACGCCCCGGCCGCTTACGAACAAAAAGCTTATCTTAACCACGATACTCGACGTTTCGTAAGTTCCATCCGTTCATCACCATGACTGGTAATATGATAAAATGAAAAATAAACTTTGTACATTCCCCAGTGACACGCTCTACATTTCTTATTTCCACAAAATCAGTTGTATACTTAAACATACCAATTAACCATTAACTTTTCAAAAAAAAAAACCCCGAAACACGGAGTTTGTAAAGTTTGCATGTACCAATGATACCGGCATCGATTTATATCATATATAAATCTGTTTCTTCAAACATCCTTGCCATATTAAGTTGGTCCTTTTTCGCCCGAAAGCATTGCGGATTGAGGAGACTGTCCTAGACATGAAAGGTAGATGCGAATGTAGTCAGTAAGCAATGCAGACAGCCGGCAGCGATGGTCGTGTTGCAGGTCGGACGCCGGGCGAGGGGGATAGCAACTCCTCACGAGGAAAACGAGTGGTGCGGAAGTTACAAAATCTTACACAGGAACTCGGACCGGACTCTTGTAAATGCGGCAATGAGTCTACGAACACCATAAAGGATGTAAGAATGAAATTTTACTGTCGAGTCCGACATGTTCGAGCATAGCACACTTAAGACTGAACCCACAGCAGGAAAATGTCTCGTAATATCGCAGTTTATGGTTCAAACAATGTTGTAGGTATCGATTTCAGATCTCCCAATACAAGGCAAGCTTTGGCTCTGCCAGTCTGCCAACAGTGGTAGACGTGAGACGTCTGACTTCACGTTACAAAGTGCTCGCTGTTCGTTCTCATGTGTGAGCTCTTAAGTCAGACACACCCGACCTATTAAAAATCATTCAGACGCACCCACACTAAAAAGGGTAGAAACGTGTAAACCAGTTTTATATGAAAACTTTTCAAACGCGTTTTTCGTAGCTTGCATAATTCATTTGTCCCTTGCAGAAACTGTTACCAGAATCACTAAGTATTGGTCACACTATATTACATACATATTACACTGAGAGTTACTTATCAGTAGACTTACATTGGCAAGAGACAAATTCGTTTAACGTTATACTTCGGATAATAACCATTGTAACAGAATTTTGAAACGCACATGTTACGTTACCTACAAACACCCGAGTTCAACAGTATAGCAACTCGATTACAGACTGGACGGCCTGGGAATCTGGGCTCGATTCCCGGTAGGCCCAGCAATTTTATCTTCACAACACCCACACCAGCTTTGGGGCCAATCCAGTCTCTATCTAACAGTACTGGAGTTCCTTCCCGGAAAATGAAGGGATCGAAGCGTGCAACTGATAACTCAACTACATTTTATATTGAGGATACTAATGATCAGAGCCACACCTCATTCCAGCATACGTTTAAACGGCGTGGTATTTCAAAGCACTGACAACTGTCCGTTTCTTTACATTCAAAAAATATAGCATAAAGCTGTTTTTGAGATACGTGTAGTTAGATCTGAGTCTCCTGAAAAGCACAGGTTCGTAGAAGGGAGGTTAAGGTAAAGCAAACTCCGTTCAGGCCTATTCAGGCCCAAAGGGTTCCAGGGGGCTGAAGCTCTCAGATTTCAAGACAGTCGGCACATGAAGGTTGTAAGGTTGTCA
>Ga0136643_10003794_pt1 | contig 20534 bp, 8 predicted proteins | sample TergutLab28metaG_FD_96883 | JGI IMG/M metagenome (GOLD analysis project Ga0136643, IMG submission 96883) | Labiotermes labralis P1 segment gut microbial communities from Petit-Saut dam, French Guiana - Lab288 P1 (version 3) (version 3) | ecosystem: Host-associated > Arthropoda: Insects >...
GTAATGTTGTGAATTCTTAACTTTGTTTCTTTGTTCATTTGTTTTCCAAAATGTCTGCGTATAGCTCCGTTTATTTTGTTGTATGTTTGCAATTTATCTTCTAAATCACTTCCGTATTCTGATTTGCGATACCCCAAGTATTTAAAATCTGTTACGTGTTCAATAATATTGTCGTTTATCACAATTTTTACCCTCTGTATGTGGTTCCCCCACATAAGCCTTTACAAATAACGAAATTGTTGTGTTTTTGACAGCCTTCGGAATAAAGGACTGTTCGCCTTCAGGAAGACAAGTACACAGTGGCGTACCCAGGAATTTTGTTCGGGGGGGGGGGGTTAAACAAATTCAGTTGGGACAGAGGACAGAGAGAACGGGGATCTGGGGGCGGTAGCCCCCTAGTCAGGGGTTCTGGAGGCAGCTGTAACTTGGTACAAGAAATTTCATTTCATATAGTAAAATTTTCTTAATTTTTGTTTGTTTAAGACTATTTACGATGACAACCAATTTATTTGTCATTGCTAATGTAAAACAATTGCGAACCTAGGTAGCTCTAGAAGTTTACTACATTTTTTCCGAATATCTTGGGGTGTTGGCTTCCTAAATTCAGCAATTTTTAACAGTTTTCACAATCAGGTTGAGTTTGGCACGATTTTAGAGGGCCTTCGGAATTTCGGGGGGGGGGGTTATTTGAATCCCTCCCCCCCGGTACGCCACTGCAAGTACATTCATAAATAGCTTCAGTGTTGAGGCCTACTGATCACTTCATGCATTAAAAAACTTGATAAGTAAAGAAACAGCTGTGAATAAGATTCGCTGTATGTATTACAGACATATCTAAAAGTCGGATATGACCACCTGCCACCTAAATAACAAGTGGGGAAAAGGATAATTGGGGTGAGAGTCAAGAGTTTTTCTAAGAGGTCCGCAAGAAGAACATCAGACTATGCGTTTGCCCCTCACTGTTTCAGACTTTAAAATTATACTCGTCACGTAAAAATACTGCTTTATGGACGTTCATTCATATCAAAATCACGTACGCACAAGATCAAATAAATTATAACTCGTTGTTACTGTAGGTTGCCAACACATTCACGTAACAGTTACTTATTCTGTGGCACAGTCCCGGCGTCGGCATCAACGGTTCGAGGAATGTAACGGAAAATGCCAGTCGGAATTTCGTTATCCAGACACAGATTGGAATCTGTCACCCCCAAACAAAAGTCATTTCTAGGTTGGTCCCACATATCTAAAAGTACCACAAACAAAGTTACAATTTCACGTTACTGTCCAAGACGGTATATTTATCAGTATATTGTGTAGCAGAACATACGTAGCCTGTTGGACCAACCGTTGTGTAAAGGGATTCCTGTCCTTCAACCCTCTCGCTTTTACCCATGATTCTCGGGACGTCACAATGCAAAGTTGTGCGAGGACTTGATGAATGGAAATTCTGTATTGCATTGTGTGTACAAAACTGATGGTTTATGTCGATGAAGAAATGGGCACCTTCGGTCACGTTGTGGGTTTTTTTCACTCACGGAAATTTAAAAACTTATTCCTGAGAATTTTAAATTAGTCAGCCAACAAAAGTAAAACCCTTTTCGTTTTCCAACCAATCACGATAAGGAAGGGTGTTGGAGGTGTCGCCCTGGAGAGTGACAGGAAGAAGTGCAGAGTGGACGATATTAAGGAAAGAGTGTGTGTGTGTGTGTGTGTGGTGTCCAGCAGATATTGAAGTAGGCAGTGTCACGACTGAAGCATGAGGTCGTTTAAAAACAACAATTCAGCTAATATTACAAAAAAAGAGGTGATATCAATGAATGAGCTAAATTCCAAGGCGCCTGAGAAATCTCATGCTACCGAGTAGTTAGTCTGCTACAATTGTTTATACGGTACTTATCTCGGGCACATATCTAGGTGGTTTGTTTATCGGTCTCTTAGACGGGCGTATGTTTTCCCCCTTAATCGATGGTCTAAATATAGCATAATCTGTTAACGCGATAAGCGGTCTGTCGTTAAACGGGCACAGTAAATCACGTGTGTTGTAAAGACACTTACTTATACATTAATATGAACAGCCAACTAGATGCGACAATAACAAATTTTATTCATAATTTCAATCAGCGATGCACCGGCGATGCTGCCTGCAGGCAGCACCGCCGGTGCATTATACCACAAGCTGTAAACACAATCTAGTGCTCCTGAGGATGGGCCAGATTATCTCCCCAAACATGTTGAGCTGATTGTAATTATCAATAAAATTTGTTATTGTTACATCTAGTTGGCTGTTTATATAATTGTATCAGTGATGCACTGTCACACAAACATCAAAGATATTTACTGAATTTCTACTTAGGTATTATTGTGCATACTATGTAATTAGGCCAATAAAACTTCAGAATAACAGAGAATTTATGACACAGCTATCTTCAACACATATCTTCGTTGAAAAACTGGTATTGGGAACGGGAAATTATCTCTGCAGTCGAATTGATGCCGCGATGGTAGTTTCGTATTACATGGTAAAGTGAGCTAGTACACAACGAAAATATTGAGTTTAGCTACAAGTAAATTCTCTCGTATTACGCAATATTCCGTCGTTCATTCAATAAATGTACACTAAAAATAAATGCATTATGTCATAATTTATAAGGACATACTGGAAATGGGTCATGTGCTCTTAAAAAAATCGTACCTTGTTGACACAAAAGAAAATAGATACGTGCATGGACATGAAGTTCAAAGGGGGGGGGTGTTTAACAAGCTTCTGAAATACAGTATCATGACGACACCAACTTACTTACTTATTCCAAGGTGCAGAGTCCTTGTTGAGAAGCTAAATGGTTTCCAGCTAGTCAAGAAATTCCCCGCATTTCACGGAACCCGAAGGTTCATTACTGCACTCACAAGCGTCCGTCACCTGTTTCTATCCTAGGCCAGTCCAATCCAGTCCACATACCCACATCCCACCTCCTCGAGATCTTCCTACTATTATCCACCCACCTACGCCTAGGTCTCCCCAGTGGTCTCCTTCCCTCCAGTTTCCCCACCAAGACTCTATACACCCCCCTCTCCTCACCCATACGCGCCACATGCCCAGCCCATCTCATTCCTCTCGATTTTATCACCCACACAATATTGGGAGAGGAGTACAAATCATTTAGCTCCTCTTTATGTAATCTCCTCCATTCCCCCGTTACCTCGTCCCTCCTAGGTTTAAATATTCTCCTCAACACCATGTTCTCAAACAACCTCAGATTCCTTTCCTCCCGCAATGTAAACGACCAAGTTTCACACCCATACAAAACAACTGGCAAAATTATAGTTCTATATATTTTGATCTTTAAATTTTTGGATAGCAACCTGGAAGACAAAAGATTCTGCACCGAATGATAGCAACCATTTCCTGAGCTCAATCTGCTATTAATTTCTTCCGCAATAGAATTTTGATTTGTTAAAGTTGTTCCCAAATATTTAAACTCTTCCACCCTCTCGAAGGCACTATTATCAATCCTCACACTGTGAATTCATGACGACAGCAACTAACAGGCCTTTATAGCTTTCGGGCTACAGGTAAGCTAGAAATATAATGGTACTAAAATCTTTATGGATACAGAATTTATCTGTAACAACTCAGAAGATGCAGCATTAGCTTAAGATTTCTTGTAGCTGTCTTTAGTAAAACACATCAGCAACGGGCGCGAAAGCAGCAAAAATATTTACTAGCTTTCGTAGGTAAAAAAAAAAATTCTGGACACTTCAATATATTAGAGCTGCTTATGATACGATCTATGATATGATTATGTGATATTATGTGATGTGATGTGTGGTTTGTGGTGTGTGGTGTGTTGTGTGATGTGATGTGATGTGTTGTGTGTGGTGTGTGGTGATGTGTGACGTGTGATGTGTGATTTGTGATTTGCGATGTGTGATGTGCGATGTGCGATGCGATACGATATGATATGATACGATATGATATCATATCATATCATGTATGATACGATATGATATATGCTATGATACGAAATATGATATGATATATGATATGATATATGATATGATACGATATGATATGATATGAAATGATATGTATATTTTATGATATGATATGATATTTACTTACTGCAATTGAGTTTCCACCCAGTGGCAGTGGTCAGCAAACTTGTACAAAAATAGGAGACAGCTATATACAAGACGATAAAGAATACACAAAACAATATAACACACAGAATGCAAAAACAGAAGAAAAACAAACAAAACAGAAAACAAACATTAAAAAATTAAAAATATAAATCAAGTCATTAGAAAAACACAAAGAGAAGGAAATAATAATGAGACAACGTATCACACAGAACATACATAAAGCTATGTAACTATAATTCAGTGTTAACACACATTTCACCCCAGATCATCGCTTCACTTCACTTCACTTCACTTCACTTCACTTCATTTCACTTCACTACACATCTCACCGTATTTTTCATGACCCAGTTCAAGAAAGCCTGCCACTGATTACCATTCTGCTACACTTCATCTATAACTACACAACCTCACATTCTACTTTATAAGATCCATTTTAAAATCATCCTCTGACTCCAGGCTGTAGAATTGAAGATTCTATACTCATTTACTTCACCACATGTGTTTTACATGTTTGCTTACGTCACCCTCCTTGATTCAATAACCATAATAATATTTCGTGAAGATAAATTATGAAATGTTTCAATGTGGGATATTCGTGTCTAGCGCTGCTCTATTACGCGTGTAGATCGCAGACGTAATATTCACATGCTGCGCCTACAAGACGCGCTGGTACGAAGTAATTCGACAACAGCATAAAACAGTTCCTCAAATTGACGTGTGTTTTAAAAACTATATTTCCTGAAATTCCCCTAAACCCATTTAGCCTTACAGTACGATACCGAGGCAACGTTTTTGAGACGTATTGTATCGACATAACAGAAATGCAGCATAATTTGGGTAAATAAATTATCGTTTGTAATCAAAACATAGTTAAGTGTAATCATATGATTATGAACACAGCAGCTGCTTCAATGCCAGATGAATTATTCAAATTAAAACAATAAATTTCACGAAATATTGTAATTACGTTAAATTAGATCCAAGCAGCTGCCGGTCCCAGTGGCCGCGCTGTCTAAGGCGTAGGTATGCGGCCGCTTGCCTGCTGAGATTGTGGGTTCGAATTCCACCGGGGGCATGGATGTTTGTTGTGAGTGTTGTGAATTGTCAGGTAGTGGTCTCTGCGACAAGCTGATCACTCGTCCAGAGGAGTCCTACCGACTGTGGTGCGTCGTTGTGTGTGGTCTAGAAACCTCGTTTATGAGGACACCCTGGCCCACTGGGGGGATGTCGCGCTAAAAACAAAAAACAAACAAACAAAAGATCCACGCAGCTAAGCCTTTCTTGAAATCTCAGAAGCCGTTATTTCGTCAAGAAATTGTCCGCCTTTCACACAGGTCAAGGTTCATTTCAGTGCACACAGAAGACCTGAAACTTGGCTCTGTGAGCGAGATTCAGTCAACAACATCAAATTACATTGATTTCATAGTTGAATAGAGACCAACTTGATGTCACTTGTTTTTTATTTCAGTATTTAATGCTCAACATGTTTCGGATATTAATACATCCATTCTCAGGAGCTTGAAACTTATTTGTTAAGTTATTTCATGGGTTGTATTGCTCTGGTTCGATGCGTGTTGCTGTTACGTTGTGGTTTGGCTGGGGTGGTGTGGTATCCGGATGCAGGCTGAAGCAATACTCTAGTGCTTCAGCCTGCATCCGGATACCACACCACCCCAGTGAAACCACAACGTAACACCAACGCACATCGAACCAGAGCAATACAACCCATGAAATAACTCAACAAATAAGTCGCAAGCTCCTGAGGTTGGATGTATTAACATCCGAAACATGTTGATCATTAAATAATGAAATAAAAAAACAAGTGACATCAAGTTGGTCTCTCTTTATTCAACTATCAAGATGATGCACGATCCAATAAACATAAGGTACATTAATTTCATTAAAATAGGTCTCTACATTAGGTCCCTCACCCATAATCACAATCTCCCCATGAGTCACGTTAACTGCACATCTCACAACGCATATGGTCACCCTGATAATATCGGTTGAAAGGCACATACTAACTATCCAGCATCACGTTATGGATTTTATTTCTCTCACCTTCAAGTGTTATGTACATGTACTGTACATGTACATCACTTACAATTGAAGAAATGAAAGTTATTAAAGCGATAAACGCTCAAAGAGCAAGAATCATCCATCATCATAAGAACACCAAAGATAAATTTCTTAAAGCTAAGCAGCAGAATGGTTTAATAAAATGTGCAGACTCCAGCATTTAACACCTAAATATATCCAAGTTAAAGTCAACGGAAATAATACACGAAGCATAAATACAATACATAATAGCAGAACTGTGCATTTGTTGGTATTGTCAGGATTTGTAAATCATTTACAATGCACGGAATTAACATTATGAAAGTGACTCAGTATAACAGGTTCTTCTTTCCAAGCTGGATACACATGTAAGTTAGGAGTTAGGGAAGATTAAATTAAAATAGTATACAGAAATATTTTCCGCATTTCTCATTACACCTAGTAATATTGTTTTCGATCATTATGACACAAAAATCTCGTAATTTAATAGAAACTCCCTACCAATATTTATATAATCTTTTGGTCTCCTTCGTAGACACGAGTTGGCACTACTGCCACACTCTGCCTCCAGAACATCGCCACAATCTGTTACGCTTTTGATCAGACTCTCTAGGCATTTTCTTCCAGCCCGTAGGTTTGCCTTCATCCCATGAGAATAAATAGGAGACATCTATTGTAACGAAACTCGTTAGGGACTCTGAGTAAACATTACAGACTTCAGTCCAGGAATTCTTCATTCCACTGTTACCCCGGACACTCTCGTGCACTTACATGTCCTGATTTACCTTCACGTTCCGACAAGAATGGCAGTGTGGCTAGAGTGACAATAGTCACACCCTAAGCACACGGACTTTTCAAGAGCACCGTCCGTAAAATTTGTAATGTAGAGTAAGGAAGCTCTACTTTACTTCGTAAATATTCAACCACTGTATTTTAACATAGCGTATTTATAAACAATGTGTGTGTGTTTAAATTTAGACAACCAATTAATTATTTGGAACCTAAGTATGGCATTCCAACAGTAATTGATATGATATATGATAAGATATATATGATATATGATATGATGATATATGATGTGATATGATATGATTTGATATATATGATGTAATGATATATGACATGATATATTTGTTAACTGCAATTGGGTTGACACCCGGTGGCATTTACACACGAACAATATACAGAACAACACAATGAAACAGAATACCCAGAACGGAACATAAATAACAATAAGTACACATAAATATAACAATAAGAATGCATGATTTACAAAATTAAGCGGAAGCATACTAAACAGACAACCATATATACAATGATACAAAGAAGAACCAAAAGAATATGAAAGAATGTGATAAAAGAAATAGCCATAAAAACAGAAAACTTAATATGATCTATATATCTTCTAATAATGATAGACACCGTGTTACTAAGACCTTCACTCCACTTCGCTACACTTGTCGAGACTTCACTTCTTCCCGTTTAAACTTCAACCAACTTCACTTCACTACACTTCACTACCCTCTCATTTGGCTTAACCACATTTAAGTTTCTTACCGCTCCATTTCACCTCAAATCACTTCACTGCACTTTTAGACGATTTTCGCCACACTTCTATTCGTTTCACTGCCCCCCATTTATAATTGTTTTCCTAACCCTCTTTCTAAAAATTTTAGGTTTACAAGGGAAAGTCCCTAACTCTTCTGCAGGTAGTTGGTTCCAGTTTTCAATGATCCTATTTAACCCAAGAAATACTTCCCAATACCCGTTCTTTGATTGATACCTGATAATACCATGTGGACTAAGAACAAGCAAATGAAGTGAAGACGCAGGCTTTACAGTCTGTGCTTTTCGTTAAATTTTCTCAAATAAAATTATGTAAGTATGCCACGCTCTGCCATCTTACAATTTGCTTACTTTTCAAGTCAAATTAATGTTCCCATTTACATCTCTAACTTCATTGTCTGATACTGTTCTACTTGTATGTCTCTTCATTGGGCGACTGGTTTTTAATAAATCTTCATCTTTTTTAAAAAATGAAGCTTCCGAACTTAAGACTATCCTTGAAATAACCTGCCAGAGTGAGGTACATAAAAATACAAAAGATGCTGAAATTAAAAACACAAACGTTAGGCCCAGGGGGTGGGTTATTGAGAAAATTTAAACCAAGTAGCTACAGGGCGTTGATAAGTCCTTAGCCCGAATTAAAATTCTTACGTGAAAATTAAACGTTTAAATTACCTTTCATCCCTCTAAAGGTTCATGAGAATCTGCAGCAAGCATATATTATTTGATCTGAGCAGTAGATTAGCTACCAACGACACTATCGATTCCGTCCTATGACATCGGGAAGTAGGTCGGGCTACGGACTTATCAGCACCTCGATATAACAACTAAATTTAAACGACAAACCAAATTTTCTCTGTATTTAACGTACAAGATTGGTCACAAAACGAAATGTAAGACAGAGTTATTCTGATTCCCTTATCCACCATGCCACACCCTATTTCTCTCTGTTAAAACAGTTCCTGTGGGCCGGGTAGCTCAATCGGTATAGCGACTGACTACGGACTGGACGGTCCGGGATCGAGTACCGGTGGGTTCGAGATTTTCCACCCGTCCAGACCGGCCGTGGGGCCCACCCAGCCTCCTGTAAAATGGGTACCCGGTCTTTCTCGGGTGTAAAGTGTGGCCGGGGCGTACTGCTGAACACTCACCCCCTTCTAGTGTTGCGGTCATGGAAGAGTAGAGCTATACCTCTACCCACCCTCTGGGCCACACAGGGCCTGTAACGGGATCACTTTACCTAAAACAGTTTCTGCACTTCAGAAGCACAGAAATTATTACCGTTGAAGGGCTATGAGAACACTGAATTCATTTCCCGAATGTAGACACAATCGGTTATAGTTTTTAATCTTTGTAGAAGCTACCACTCTGTAACTTTGTGTGTGCTAGTGTGTGTGTGTGTTTGTGCACATCTACTATGTATACATACATACAAATATTAGAAGAACCATTTTAAAGCTGGAATAACACCTGTATCGTCTGTGACCAAACAGCACAATTTTATATTGGATTTCTTCAACCCAAGAACACAATGTCTTGATGTGATTTGGACACAAAGGATCCAGAATTTTAGTATTTCTGTAGGAAGGAACTTCCATAACTGACTTCGAAAAGCCAACTGCTGCAAGGTAATATACAATGTCTTTTTTTTATTGTTAATTGTGTGTGTTTTCGTCCTGTGGCTTTGCACAGCAAAACTTCTCGTACAAGGAAACTTTGGCATACCTGAGTGAATCTTACTTCTTGAGTAATAATACAAGTACATTAATCTGGTCTGTACCTCATATGTTAACGCCCGGTAATTAAATGAAATTTCGACTTGTCAATCATTATGTCCACCATCTTTAACATCAAAGCATAAAATCCTTCCTTGAACCTTAAAAATATTCACCGTCTAATGACAACAAAACAATTCCAAAGTTGTTATTTTATGCAAAAAAATATTACAGACTCTTATTCAATATTATTGATTATTTACTGTAGTTCAGGGAATTTTACACAACTCAATGGACAATTGTTTCATCAAAACACCTTCGTGCAACTGGCAAAAATTTTAAAATTTAATCAAATATCATGAATGTTTCATTGTGAATATTTTAAAATTGTGTAATTTTGTACTTTCAAAATGCCAAAATATTACTGATGTTAAGTCCAACAATTTGCTCTTTTTTGCTATTTGTTGCATTTGTATATTCTATCAGTTATTGTCTAATTCACAGAAAACATGGAAAACACTGATATCAAATTATTACTTTACAGTAACGATATTACTTCAGTTCAATACTGGGTCACGGGCTGTGTAATACAACAAAATTAGAACATGATGATGATGGATTTTGTGGTGGTATGAAAGGGCTTGTCATTGTCTGTTTTGATGTAACGTCCGCGTGGATGTAAAATTATACAGAATTATTAGAATAAGCTACAACGGGATTACAGTCGGTCATTTCAGGGAGCAGCAAAATTTTCAGTTGGCCCATTCTTTAGATAAGAAAGACAAAGCAGCTCATACACATGCTTACAGCTTGGTGTCATATTACAAAACTAAATGCCTTCAATGTGTGACGGAATCATGAATGAAATTTTAAAACTCAATTCAATTGCTCAAACAGACAAATCGATAGAAAAATCTTTTTCTTGTGTCATTACCGCAAACAATGGGGGCGTATTTGACAATGACACTCTCATGTCTGAATTTTTGTTAGGATAAAATTAAATTTATTTGGACCCTTTCATGGCATTGCATTATTACATGTCAACTGATCCCATCCGTAGCCTAACATAGTACAGAATAAGAATTTATTTCGACGACACAAGTAAATTTTCTAATTTCGCTTGCGGTTTAATCTAACTCAGTTTGGCAAGTTTCCATTTGAGTATCTTCCAAATGTCTTGAGAATGTTACGGCAAATTTTCTTTCCAATGAATGAAGTTATGAATGTTGTTCCCTCCTTTCAGTAGCAGAGTAATTCGGGGTGGTCGCACGCTGTACGTGGGAGATAGAAATGTAGGGTGTTTAAGAAGGATGGGTTGGCATGTGTTACGTCACTGCTGCTGACATCTGCATACAACGCAGGCAACATTCACGCCACATAGCCATCAGGCCGGCCGCAATGCGTTGTCTAGTTCAAACAGGAATTACAAAACTACATGAAACTCAACCTTTCATAAATTTGTGAATGAGTTTCAGATTTATCTTCTGTTTTAAGAGTTAAATAATAATATTTACAAAGAGCATTTCTTAGCCGAGTCACATAACCAAAGGCTACGTCAGCTGACACCAACAGTTCTGGCACTGTAACAATTTACATACGACAAGCTCTGCAGAAAAACGGGCACAAACTGAGATAAATATATATTATGTTTCTAAATTCTGTTATAGATTTTAATGTATAAAATTATTCAAGGTATTTGAAAGTAACTCGAGTTAAATATCTTTTCTTTGCCATGAATATGTTTGCGTACCTTCTCAATTCCACAAGAGTGGTTAAATATTTACAGGAAAATGAATTTCAAATTAATAAATAAATTTGTACTTACACATTTTAGAAGACTGGAAATAAGGTTTTGAATTCCATTTATAACTCCACTGAAATACTCGTGCGTTATTTCAGTAGCTGTGACTAAAGTATCTGTTAACAACAGGAAGGTGTAAATTTTAAAACCTCTTGGGTGTTCCACACCAGGTTCATCGTTGGAACAGGATATACATACAAGAGTTGTTACATATGTATGTGTGTAAGTATGTATGTATGTATGTATGTATGTATGTATGTATATATGTATGTATGTATATATATGTATGTATGTATGTACGTACGTATGTATGTATGTATGTATGTATGTATGCATGCATAGATGTATGTATGTATGTATGTATGTATGCATAGATGTATGTATGTACGTACGTATGTATGTATGTATGTATGCATGCATAGATGTATGTATGTATGTATGCATGCATAGATGTATGTATGTATGTACGTATGTATGTATGTATGTATGCATGCATAGATGTATGTATGTATGTATGTACAGACCAACTGCAACGTAATGAGGGCACGCCACTATTAACACAAACATGCAACTTGTGATATCGATGTAGAATGTTATAACCTCTTCCCTACATTAAAACTAATTTTACATACAATGAATATGTTCTACCGGTTTTCATTTTCTAATGTTTTCCCGATTACATCTTCATTACTATCTCCCGACTTCCACACAATATCTAAATGGACCTGACCGCGTTTTTATTGTGTGTTTTCAAAACGTTCATATATCGGTTACAGTGCGAACACTCTCTACGAAATATTCGATACTTTACTTTAGAGCACAGATAAACCTCATCACACTCTCTTTACGTTTGTCAGTAACAAAGAAGTGTTTAGAACACTACCATAAAACGCAAAATAACCCGCAGTTACAACACTATTACAATTTGCCATAATCCGATAAGATCTTCGCTCTTCTTTGATCTTACCCAGAGTAGTTAGTTACTGACATTTCGAAACAATCTGTTCCTTGAAAATGGGCATGTTAGTTTGTTCTAAAACCTCAGTAACTACCAATCTGCTCTGCGTAACATTCCAGAGGAGCAGCGGTTTCGTTCACACAGTGGCAGAAGCCTGAAATGACGCATAGGTTTAATCCTCCTTCCTTGAAGGACTCTCACAGATAAGCCATTTTATTTTGAGTGACGAATATGTAAACTGCAGGCAACGCGGGGCAATGTATTAGCACAATGTACCGCTTGGAGAACCGACCAAGCAACTTCACCAAATTCTACTCAGCTTTTAGCGAAGTTAATATGTCGTAATCAGGAAGTCGATTCTAGGCGGTTAAACGTCACGATATATATATATATATACATAAGCAACTAACCAAAATACATAATTACGTTGAAATCTCTATTACTGTCACCAAGAAAATATTTAATTTCCAAAATTTGTCAAAAGTTCTGATTAGACACATAATTCTTATTCTAATCTCCCTGCATTACTGTTTAGTTCTGAAGGCCACAAGACGCTGATATCCAATGGTCTTTAAGGCACGACTGTACAGATTCTCTGCACGACTATTATAAGTGTCATCCCGTCAAATTCAACCAATATCTGTCTTTGACTACCTCAGACAAGCTGAGCCATGTGATCATCAACCTGTAAATCCGTCACATTAACTGGAAGCTCAGAAAGCACTTTGTGTACAATACCCACCGTTCTTTGAATATTTATACACGTTTACAACACTGTATGTGCATCATACACTTACTGCCATGAAGGACTGCCATACGTGTATTTCAGTTGTTGTTACTCTTATATGTAGCAGCATTATTTTCACAAAGTACCCGTCATTTTGCATGACAACCTTCATCGCTAGTCTCGGAGACCTTACGGCCCTCCTAAATCAGTCACATGACTGCAGCTGCTACGTAAGCAGACGAATAGTCGCATCTCCACCTCTCTGACTGCAGAAACATGATCTACTCGCACACGATTTCGTGCAATCTCCCAACTTGTGACATCAACCTAAGCTTGCTAACGTTACTTGCGCTTGAAGCTGGATACCTTGTGGAATTTCTCCTGCTTTTTTTAAGCACTGTACAAACAGACAGATCAGTTAAACTTGTCACTTTATTGGGCATATCACTACATAATCGACAAAGAAAATTAACTATGCAGAAGCAACTCAAGCTTGAATCAAATATTAATTTAATAAGTATTTTTTTTAGTGCTGACAACATGCCCTTACAAATGGGCCTATTTTCTTATTCTTAGGAACGCTTGGCACGAATATAGTTACTGAAAGCTTCGCAAACTATAGAGACTAATTAAAATTTTATCTAACAATTCAGAACACTTATTGATTAATTCAAAATATGATGAAAAATAAGCCTTAATATCATCTGTGAAGGGCTTCTGTTGTATTAACTAGCATGGAAGTAATTAAATTTAACGTATCATGATTAAAAAGTCATCAATACTCTTCGTTAGTACCCAAATTTTCGGCGCACTCGGAAACCTGGAAGTACCCCGTTGAACTGCATCTCCCATTTTCGAAAAGTTAGTCTTAAAAGTTTATAGACATTTCTTCTTAAAAGTGAAAGGACTGTCATTAGTGGTATGACACTATCATTGTCCGAGAAAATGAGAGCATCTCATACGAGGCTTCTATTATGCAGCGTGAAGCTCAAATTTCTCCTTCAAACCGTTATTCCAGTTAAAATATTTAAGTCTCGACATACTGTGATCCCTTTAAAGACGTTCCCTTGAAATAACGATACTTTAACGAAATTCAGTAAGTCTTTATAATGCGATTAAAGTCAAAATTACGATCTACTTTACAACTGCCTTTGAGCCAACCTTACACAAACTCATCCATATACAGTTCATTCATGGTAGTAATTTCCTCATATTGCAAGGCTAAAAGATCGCCAGAAGATTTTACCCTCACACCGCTTGCAATCTCATACTCGGGCTTCGTTTCTGGCAATAAAAATACGATACAGTCAATTAAGCACAATCGTAAAACCCTGCAGGAAAAAGAGAAGGTCGTACCTCTGTAGCAATAAAAAATCACACGGCTACAGATCTGTTTAAGAACAGGATAAACGCTGACGAAGCCGCTCATGCACCGCAAAATGGAAAGCGTAATTCCGCGCACAGAATACATTAGTGTGTGACAAGGATAAATATGTTTAAGTGTAAAGAGGAACATGGAAGTGGATTTACTGCGCCACTCTATAAATGTTTCGTACCCTACATAATGAGAGTATCAAAAGCAACGTCCCATGCAATATACCGTATATTGGATTACATTTTTGTATAAATCCATTTAAAACTTCTAACTCGGATCACGATTTTGTTGTACTTGTGTAGGAAAAGTTTACTATTTATAGTTACTTCGCTATTACAGCCAGAGCACAGATTGGTTGTTTAAAATATATTGTAGTGAAGTATAGTGAAGGTCTTAGTAGCAGGATGTCTAATATTGTTACAAGATATATAAATCATATGAAGCTTTGAAATTTTTATCATATTGTCATTGCGCTGTAAGCAATGGATACATCTTATTTGCGTAGGTTTACCAAATAAATAACTTTTCGAGCAAAATCCTTGTTCAGAAGCTAACAATTCCTGAGCTAGTAAGAATAATTCCCGAATTTCATAAAACCCGAAGGTTTATTGCCCTCTTCAAACAGCCCAAAATACATCCATAAACTGATCTAGATAAATCCAGTTCAAACCACCCTTTCCACAGATCTAAGATCCATTTCAGTATTATCGTGCAATTAATTATGTAAGCTTATTATTATTAACATGTCGGCCCCAGTGGTTGCGCAGTCTAAGGCGTAGGTCTAGGGCCGCTCGTCTGCTGAGACTGTGGGTTCGAATTACACCGGGGGCATGGATGTCTGTTGTGAGCGTTGTGTGTTGTCAGGTGGAGGTCTCTGCGACGAGCTGATCACTCGTCCAGAGGAGTCCTACCGACTGTGATGCGTCGTTGTGTGTGATCTAGAAAACCTCAAGAATGAGGAGGCCATGGCTCGCGTTGGGCTGCAGCGCCACAGGAAAAAAAGTTATTTTATTAATATCCACTAACGCTCATTCTTGGACTATTTTCCTCTGAAATCACGATATACCTTAAGTGTTAAACACCTGTAATGGTGGGTCCTATTATGTGTGCAGTGTGTGGTGACCGCAGAAGAATTACACAGGATTCCATAAACTCATGAACAGAACCCAAGATTAATGAACTACAATTACTCTGGTCCCTAAATGCACAGTGGTTCACGGCGTTCTTAGGACTACAGAGAAACAGGCCGACTTAGTTTTAATTAAAAATATTCCTGGTGGTTAAACAGCGGCGCGTAATTTGTCATTTAGACGGATGATTCAAGAGACAGCGGCGCCATTACCAGAAGATGTAGTGTTTGATACTCTATCATTAATCCTTCCTTCTTCTAGGTGTTCCTAATTTTAACTTTTTTAAATTAAAAAAGGGCCAATTTGGTTATTCGCTTCAGCAACATGTGATGCAGACTTTAGATGAATATAGATCCATGTATTAATAATTGCAGCACTACGCAAGGGTGACGGATCAACTGCAGATTTGCACCTTAATCCGCACTAGTGTACCACCGGCACGACCAAGCCTTGGCGACGAAAATAAACATAACTCCTTTTGGCGAGATTCTATTTAATCTGGCGTTCATTCTGTAGCCGGCCCTTTGTTGGCTGAATTTACAGGCTTGCTTGAAATTAACGAGTAAATATAAATTTTATTTCTGTTATACGTGAAATTATTAACACAGTACCGGGTTCAGTCTGACTCAAAAAGGTCTCATGTTGTCGACTAACGTCTAGGTTTCTAGATTAAATTAATCCACACGTTGTTTAAAAAGTTGTATATTCTATACATCCTGTGTTGTTTCCAAAATACAATGATATAGGATAATAATTTGCGTTTTCCCCATTTAATTTCTTAAAAATAATAATCCCATTTTCCGTATTGGCCTCTTAAGGCACAGCTCCCAAACACCTACAGGACCCTCTTAATATTAGCAGCCCTTTATTCTGCTCGGAGGGCACATTTATGTGTTTCGAGTGAAATTTTACGAAATAACAATGCTTCCCTGAACAGCATTAGCTTATCCGACTAGTCTTAGTAATCGAGACTCAGCGTTTTCTTTGAGGTACAAAATACAGGTTTACAGGAAAATAAATAATGAGCCTACATTCACCATAAAGGCTAATGGGTCCTGCCTGAAAATCTTCACAGAAGGCAATTTGCTGTTCCCATGTCATTATTATTATTATTATTATTTAATTTTTCATTATTAGTGTTTTGGCACAACAGCCATAAGACAATTACGGAGACAGCACAGGAATGTAAGAAAAATATACAAATGACAAACAACAAGACATGCAATATACGTACAACATAACACTGAGAAGCGTTCGCGTAACCACTGTTGCCATGCGAAAGCAATATTAAATATTATGACTGTGTGCCTGTATTCTTACCTTACTTATGCGCCATGCAAAGCGCATAAGCCGTATTATATTGTCATGTTGGTCGCCTGGCTCCTCCATATTTTACCATTATCTAATCAGCGGCATGATTGTCGTAAAAAATGTATGCAGCATAAATCTTTTTGTTTTTACTTACAAATTTTGAGTGAAACACTTCTCGTTCTAAGAATAATTCAGCGAAATAGTATAATAAATGTACGTGGATCTTCATGTGAATTACCCGTTGGTCTCCTCAGATTTTCATTAAACTTCAATTTTCTCAACAGACTTCGAAAAATCCTCAAATATCAATTTTCATGAAAATTCGCCGAGTGAGAGCCGAGTTGTTCCATGCGGACGGAAAGACAGACAGACAGGCACACAGATAGACGGACGGTCGGACGGACAGGCAGATATGACGAAGCCCAACAGTCGCTTTTCGAAATTTTGTGAATGCGCCTAACAAAGAAAAAGAAACAGGAAATAAAAAAATACAAAATCATATCTTAAAAACAGAGTTAATAATATTATGATTTTGAAAGAAGAGATTATTAAGAGAGATATTTTGTTCCTTAATATATTGATAGTACCGTTCCATTCAATTCAATTTTCTAACATGAAGTCGGTCTTTGCAGCTTGGGGGGGAATTGCTAAATGAACACTCCAATGCAATGTAATGTATACTTAATTAACATTTGGTTTGAAACTTGTAATTTGTAAATTGTAACTTGGAATGGAAATTTTATCTGTTACATATAGACAGGAGGCGACTGTCACGCACTTTCATTTATTCAGCAAATACCGATGCCGTTCATTGGACTTAGAGGCATCGTACCGCTGAAAGTGACGTGACAGTTCGCTAAACTTTTTAGAATGGCTGACATTACGCTTCGCCTTTATATAAACCTATTAGCACGGTAAACGACCTCTCAATAAGCATTTAAAACGCAACGTTTACGTACATTATTACTGCAGTTACGTATCCTGAGTTGGTGTAGATGATTATAAGTGAAGGCAGTACACAGTTTGGTTGTGAAACTTGCAATGATCTTCAGTCTGCTAATTTTACCAGGTAAGCCATGCTGATTGTTTTGGAAATTCCGAATAAATTGAGTTGCGTACATTTGTATCGAATTCGGATTTAATTATTCTAAATTCTAAATTCGCTTCATTTGGTTTATATCCAGGCAAGCTAACTTTTAGTATTCACGAAATTATTTGAGAGCTTATTTCTTTATTCCCACTGTATATATTGTGAACGTAGTAACATAGAATATATAGTAAGACGGTTTTATTATATTGTCTTGGAGTTCTTTTTATCAGATAGTAATCTGATTTGTGGCAGCATAAAACTACCCAGCTAAACGCTGTACGATCCTTTTCCCGTAGTATTTGTCGATATAAGATTTGGTGGAAGTCCAGCTCCATTTCAACATACACTACAGCAATAATACACAATTGCGCAGGTACTGCGCAATTATTTCACAAAGGAAGTAAAAAGCAGAAAGAATGTAGAAAATATAATAAACTAAATTACAAACATCCTACATAAATTTAAACCACTGTTCAAATGAAACACCAGTCACAGATTTACAGCGTACAATCTGTCAAAGTTTTTTGACATACTTAGTAAGGATAAAAATATTCACAGCTAATAAATTGTTCAACGAAACGATCTGCCAGATGTACAAATTTTTACTAAGCATATACCAAATTAATAATAATAATAAATGCAGTGCCTAACACTACAAAACTACCCGAATGTTTCTATCTCTCAGCTTTAAATGCTTTCCATTCACGTCTGCCAGGTACGAATGTGCACTTGCATACCAGCAGTTCAGTAGTGGAGGAATACTTAGATTTCTCATCATTAAATGATGTATATAGATCCCACTGACTACAAACGGAATATAGAATGCACGTCTATTTCGGTACGCTGAAGAAAGGTTCCAACATATATCCATATTGTTAAAACTGTAAAACTTCCCTACTGCACAGTGCGCATGTCCGTCAACTCGCACTGCTTCAAATCGAAAACACGTGAACCTTTCTCTAAATTGGCACTGGAAAATATTCAATCAGAGGCAAGCCCATAAAAGTTAAGTTGGATGGTGGCCCTTGACAAGTAGTCTGCAAACTGACTGAAGGAGCGAAAGGAAGCCGTTTCCAACTCGCAGCCTTGAGAGTGCTTCACAGCAATCAAACGGAGAAGCAACACACGGGAAATTGCTTCGAGGCCTCTCTGCAAGGAAGAGGCAAACTTCAGGGTTGACAGTCTGTCCCAAGGAAACTCTCTTAAGCCTTTCACACTATCTTACATCCATCCCAGTAATCGTGATATGTCGTAAAGCGCTGAGAAGATAATTTACAGTTGATGAAAGGCAGGACGTACTGTACGTACAAGCACACATAAATACGTACACACGTACACACGTCCATATATACGTACGTATACACGCATTCTTATATTACATGTATAAACACATACATACAATACTTGCATACATACATACACTCATATATATATATATATATATAATACATGCACACATTCATGCATGCGTACGTCATAGTGCATCCATCTGTGCATACATACAAATATACACACACGTATATGCTTACACGTACATGCACACATACATACATACATAGACACATATATACATACAATACATGCATACATACATACAAATAATACAGGCCTACATACATACACACATACATACGACACACACACACACACAGATATATATATATATATATATATATATACATACAAACAAACAATACATATATACACACATACATACAATACATATATATATATATATATATGAAATACATGCATAGATAAACACATAAAACGCATGCATACATACATACGTACGTACATACATCCAAACACAGAAACAATACATACATACAATACATGCATATATAAACACACATAAAACGCATACATACATACATACATGCATGCATACATACATACATACATACGTACAAACATACGTACATACATAAAAACATACATACATACATACATACACACATACATACAAGCAAACTCGTACTTGTGGAAATTCAAAACTGGCCGCACCCGGCAGAAGTTGGGACAATTCACGAAGTGGTAGAGAACGAGGAAACATCAATCCCAGTGTACACTGACGAAGTAAACAAGAAGAAGGAGTCGGATCTGGAGCAGTGATTTTCAAAGGAAGTGAGATGATTGCAAATTACAAGTTAAACTAGATAACCGATGCTCTAACAATCAGGCAGAACAACTTGCCATACTCAAAGCATTGCAAAAAATAGAAGTGCTGAACAGGCAGAGCATTAACCCACTCTCGACAACAATATTCACTGACAGCCCGATTACTCTGGACTCGCTTCAAAACTACAACAAACACGGTTACTTGTTGGAAGAGATTAGAAAAAAGGTTGCTAGCCTGGATTCATAGATTTCAAGAAAGCTTATGATTCAGTTAGGAGGGAGATCTTATACAAGATTCTCATTGAGTTTGGTATCCCTAAGAAACATGTAAGGTTAATAAAGATGAGTCTGACTGAAACATATAACAGAGTCCGGGTACGCAAGAATGTATCTGACAGGTTCCCTATTAGCAATGATCTGAGACAAGGAGACGCTCTATCACCACTGCTTTTCAACTTTGCTTTAGAGTACGCTATTAGGAGGGTTCAGGTAAACCAGGATGGCTTGAAGCTGAATGGTACACATCAGCTTCTGGCTTA
>Ga0136643_10003796_pt1 | contig 20529 bp, 9 predicted proteins | sample TergutLab28metaG_FD_96883 | JGI IMG/M metagenome (GOLD analysis project Ga0136643, IMG submission 96883) | Labiotermes labralis P1 segment gut microbial communities from Petit-Saut dam, French Guiana - Lab288 P1 (version 3) (version 3) | ecosystem: Host-associated > Arthropoda: Insects >...
ACCTTTGCAATCACCAGATAGTGATCTGTATCACACTCAGCTCCCCTAAAACTTCGCACATCCAGTACACTCGAATGCCATCTCCTATCTATCAATACATGGTCAATCTGGTTGTGAGCCTTACCATCAGGGGAGGTCCAGGTGTATTTATGAATGTTCCGGTTAGGGAACATCGTGCACTTAACCATAAGATTTTTTGATGTGGCGAAGTTAACTAGTCTAACCCCATTATCATTACTATCCTGATGGAGACTCTCCTGTCCAATTGTTGGCTTGAAAATATTCTCTCTCCCCACTTTACATTAAAGTCTCCTAGTAACATTTTGATATGATATCCTAAATACCTCTTACAATTGAGATAGTCCGGAATGCATTTGTTCGATAAACTCTGTCCAACATTTCATGATTTTTTAATTTATTACGCAAATAGCCGCTATACTGAACTGTTTGTGTTCAGCATACCTGAACCGTCTCCACACCATCTGATTATAAAAATTTGACCCCAGTCTCCTATCTTCATTGGTTTTCCTGCCGTTAGAACATGCGAATCTAACGTGCTACTACTACTACTACTACTATTGTCAAGAAATTTCAATCCATCTAGGTTCAATTACCTGAAGGTTCTTACATCCTCTATCAGCTCTATGTTATCGTGCTTATGATGCTACATTTGAAGCAGAGTGAAAGATATTTTAACGTTTTAAAGCCTAAAGTTTTCTTTACGCAACGCCAAGTTTAACATTCAAAAGTTCTACATGGTGTTCGCTTTGTGTTGAGTGTTTTGTACGTATCTCAGACCGGACAGCGAACTTTGCTCTATACATCATTAACTGATTGGTTTTTATAACCATGGTGGAAAGTGTTTACAGCGCGGTACGGACTGATGCCTTATATAAAGCAGATTACGGTTCGTCTCTAAAAGGTTAATGCTCTTATTCCCTCGTGGTTTAATAATTTAAGATTTGATGGTGAATATATTCGGGACTAGTGTATTTTGTTTCCTTCCTGTATGATGTCACAGTAGGCATATATTTGCTGGATTTCACATAAACTGGTTCGTGTAATAACATTATTCTCTTTTTTTTATCAATAACCACCTGTAAATACGTAAATTTTGGTAGCAAAATTAGCCGATAGCAGAGGCAAGATTGAAACCAAGAACGTCCTGACCGTGAGAGAGAATTACGAACCACTGCACAGCCTCGTGATATAAAAATGTAATTATTGTTTCACTTCCAAGCGATATTTAATGGAATGGTGTGAGTGGTCAATATTAAGGGCAAGCAAGCCAAGTCTGAACACGTCATATGTGTCTAAGTGTTGCTCCTGTAATAACAGTATAAGAAATGTTGGAATAAATACCAGAATAGAAATGTGATATTTACAGCGGAATGCTAGTTGAGAAATTGAAAATTCTCCTTCGCTGAGTACGATTTCCATAGATAACTGTTCCACTGATAATAGTCATTCTTACTCATTATGGCCCCTCAGGGGCAAACTGAGATTAGAAATTCGCTGAATCGGACATTGAGATAGCGGTTTCATTTTTGTTGGGGGCCTGCCAAATGTCTGTACCAGAAATTCACCACGTCCCAGAGGACGATTGTCTCTTCAGGTTTAATGATTAAGTGGCCACTCGGTTTTTCTCCTTAATAGGACTAGTAACAAGGAAAAGCTTTATCGAACAGGATAGTCGGAGTCCTTCGGACAACACTTGATGTAGACCCCTAACAGAATATTCCGTCTAAATCCGGTGGGTGCAACTCCAAAGAATGCGAACAGGACGGACAAACAGGACTTTCCCCTAGCTTGTCCATTTTATTTACCCCCTGTAAAGAATTCACATTGAAAAATTAAGTTGATAATTTAGATAACATAGCAACTAACGCTCTGTCTCTATTTGTTCATATCAAGCAAAACTGGCGTGACAGTTTGCTCCCCCACTCCCCTGATTATTACGTTCGTGACGTCATTACTCGCCAGGACGTAACTTGTCATGTCCTGCTGCTCTTGCAGACTCTGTTTAAAGCAGATTGGTTAGCCACATCTTCACACCTTTGGCAAGCAACACTAATGCTTAATTGCAGACAGCCTACAGTTTACTTGAACGTCAAAATTAATGCTCATGATCATACAGACTGGTTGCGCTGTGATGCATGGTGCAGTGCCCACAAGTCACCCTCTTTATACTTTCAAAGGTATTTATTAATCACCATCAACACAACTATTTATTATGTTTTATCAGACGAGTCACATGGTTACATGTTTCGACAAGTAGGTGTTCATCTTCAGGTCATTACTTTTTAGTTTTCTCCCAGAACGCCGGTTACAGTCACAGATTATCAGAATTAATACTATTTGCGGTATAACTATATAACGCTCATTTGTAAGCCTTGAGCTTGATTTTATTTAATTCATAACTTTGGAACTGCAAGAGTCTTCCTTCTTTTAAGCCTACGCGTAAGTATTTATTATTACGTGTATATTTTATACAATTAGAGGAAGAAGAATTTGGATAGGTTGTCAGTTTTACCCCGAATAGATGTCACAAAAACTTTTCCTTTGTTATTGGATCCCACAGCGAGCTGCTATTGTCTGGTTCATGTCTTTTTCTTTTCTGTCCATCAACCTGTTTTATGTGTTATACAAATTACTTCTCTCCTCCTTATTGTATGTCTGTAGTTTTCCTCTGATTTCCGGTCTTCCTCAATTATTCATCTCCCTTTTACGTTCAATGCATTTTCATTCAGCGGTTTTGCTAGAAATCCCGGTGTGGGAATATTATAATATGTTCTTACCTTATTGTTTTTTTTTGCATGGTATTAATGCAAAACGTCATATTGTTTATTTTTTTATATTTGCTGACACAGTAGATCTATATTTGATAAACTGAATTATTTGTATCACTAAAGAATAAATGGCCACAAAATCCTATAGAATCCATTATAACTAAGCTATACCAGAAGCATACGATATTATAGATCTAAACTTATAGCAACCATCATCGATATTTTGCTTTAGAACCTACTCTGGTATATCAAGTTTCGACTCACGTGTTGATGGTTTATTGTCGTATGATACTCACTAACTTTACACTCACATCAGTGCTACGATATCCCAGGTAACATATTTTCATTAGGTTTCCCAGTAATTTAATTCATTACTATATCCATGCTATGTTATTCGTGTTACCAGCCTTATTTTTCTAACCTGATTAATAATCAAGGCACAGATAGAAATAAAATGTACTCTTTTTTAATTAAGGTCCACGCCATACAACAGAGGTTCTGCCCTCCCTTTACTGCTTGTGATGGATGTCGTCATTATATAGCTCTTTACGTGATACGTTAATTTAATTTTAGTTTTTATATCACTCATATTACTTTCTGGAATCAGAAAAAAATCGAACATTAAATTCAAAAATGTTGAGATGAAAGTTTCAGCGCTCAAGTTTAAGTTAGGTGACGTCTGTAGAATTCAAGGGTTAATGGATGAAATCTGTGGAACTCAAGGGTAAATTAGAATAAATCTATAGCACCCTAGGGTACAAGAGTTGAAATCTGTAGATCATAAGGTTACTGAGATGAAATCTTTAGAACTGAAGGGAAAATTAGATGAAATCTGTGGAACTCAAATGTAAAAGTGAAAACATCTCTAACATTCCAAGGTATATGAGATGACATCTGTAAAACGTATGGGCGTATTGGATGAAATCCTTAAAAATGAAGGGAAAATGAGGTGAATTCTCTAGAACTCAAGGATAAAAGAGACGAAATCTGTAGAAGTCAAAGTAAATGGGATTAAATCTCTAGAACTCCAATGTAAAAGAACGAAATATTTAGCACTCAAAGAAAAAGGAAAAAATTATATAACGTTGTTTCGAAACGTCGAGCGGGAAGATCACTTGGGATTTTAGGTCATAATTGAGAAATTTTCAGTGATTATGATTGAATAATACAGTGTATTAAAATTATTCCGTCAGCAGTTCCTCACTTTTCTTTCACCGCTACGAAAATGCAAACACTTCTGATTTTCACTTAGCTTACGGAAAGAATAAGGAAATGTCACCTCACAAGACACGATATTGAGTGTTTTAAAACAAGCATTCATAAAATATAACATGCATAAATTGCGTGTGAACTGTAAGCTTGGTGCAAAGCAAGCACTAGTACTAGTGCAATACACGTACAATTGAAATTAGTTTAAAATAAAACACTTTAATGAAAATATGTGCTGGTTTTTGGTAGAATATATGTTCATTTACGGATGGGAAGGGAAGGACAATATTGAAATACGTGTTGTTGGTTTAGAAAGTGCATGTGCGAACTGAATTCAGTTGTATTACTAAACAATCTAGAAACTAGATTTTTGACCGTAAAATTGAGTAGGTGTTTCAGTTCAGGGTGACGGTCGACGAATATCTTAGTCGCTGTACAGTGGAAGTTCCGGATACAGTATAATTATAATTAGTGTGGTATTATAGTGCATAAGGAAATAGTAAGATTTCATTTCAACAAGTATTTTAATATTCAATTCCTGTTTTGGGGGCCGAAAAAGTTACGGGTTGGACTGCCGAAGAATTTTGATTGGATTTCTTACACGGGAGGGGGTTTTTGTCTTCCCCAGAGCATCCAGAAAACTAAATGTTAAGAAAGCATTAAAGACTGTTCTGGTACCTTATATAGCATTCCTTAATCCTTTCTCACTTGCCATTGTAACACCCGGAGTTAAAATATTTTTGCACGTAAAGAAGATTATTCAATAACGAAGGTACAAGTAACTTAAAAGCGGATGTAAATTTTTGCGTTTAAACAGCCAACCTGACTTGAAGATGAGTTCCATTGGAAGTGAGAAATAGAATCGAATATGGGTTTGAAGTGGAATGTGTTTTATTGTTTGGAGTAAGGAAAGAAGTCTGAATAGCATCGTTATGAAGCGTTCTCAAAATAACACAGATCTTCCCTCTTACACTGTCTTTCCTTCTTCCTGTCACACGTTTCTCTTTGCTAATACTTGCTGAGCTTCTTTCCAAAATATTCAATATAACTTGTAGAAGTGTTAATTCTCGCTAAGATTTCTGAAAATAAATTGCCTTTAGATAATTAAGTTTTTAATAATTTTGTTGAGACATTGAGCTACAAGCCAGGAAGTCGCGGGTTCAATTCCCGATGGGATCATCGGGATTTTTCGTTGACTTTATCGTTCCCGCCACGCTATGGTCTTGGGGTCGACTGCACCTCTTACAGAAATAGTACGAGGGATATTTCCTCGGGGTAAAGGCGGCCAGTGCGTAGGACTGGCGACCTTACCAGTTTTATGGGACGGTTTTCTAGAAATTGTGAGAGTCTCAAACTCCTGAAGCTCACGGGACTTGGCCAGGCCTGTAATGGGATAGCTTGAAATAATCTTGACCTTCGTATGGTCGTCTGTACAATGTCCTGAGCGTTATCGAATGATTTAGCGAGTCACACCTGGGTTACCATGGTTACTCCGCTGTTATATTTGCCTATTTTCAGTGGGGAACAAAAGACAATCCCAGCTACGATGGTACCACCGGGTGGCGTCAGTCCGATGATGGAATTAACTTGTGGTTTGTGGGTAAAATAACACATGTTAGTACGTGAATATCATTTTAAGTGTATCATATGAATGACCCTCTTCAGTGTAAGTTTGTCGGTATGCAAATGCACAGTGATAAATTTGCTATTATTTCCAGCAGAGGCGTCGCATCATCACCGCTGTTTTGCATTGACTGGTTGTCAAAAAACGTAATAGCGATAATAAATTCCTTTAAACCTGAAAGTCTGTTAAGATTTCATAACCATTTTCGGATTTTGAGACATTTTCTTCCAGGCATGGATCGTCGTAACTAATAAACTAACACTACAGAGACGTTCCTTTCTTATGTCGATATTCACGTAGCTGGTCAAGAGATTTTTCAAGTTTTATGTAAAACACACAAACACACATATATATATAATGTGTGCGTGTGTGTCTTCCTTACCTTTCTCAAAGTAAAGAGTGATTATTTCCCTAAGCTATTTTCAACTCTTGTTCTCTGAAACGTAGAATGAGTGTAGATTCAAGTCGGCTGGGAATTTTCCCCTGTAGATCCTGACTTTCGGATGTAAATTAGTGCCTTAAAATTCAGGGTTCTGCAGTCCACCATTGTTGGACAATTTATCCTGATAATAAAAATAAGTGTACAGCGTCCTTTCCTAAATATTTCCGAGCCAGAGGTCGTAATATCCCAAAATAATTGTATCTTCATCAACACCGATATCAGAATATATCCTGAATCTCGCCCGCAGATGGAGATTGTTTAATGGCGGATACAAACTACTTTTTTTCACTCTTTCGACGACTTTCTTATTTCTAAATTCTAAGATATATTTTATTTTTATTTTTTTCCAAGTGTGAGTAGATCTCTCAAGGAGATTTCTTTATGTATTCGAATATACAGTAATCTTCCGTTTTTCATGGTTTTTTAATGGCGATTTTGCGAAATTGTGGGTTCGCCCCAAGAATAAAAATACATCAATCGGACCATTTGATAGACAGAAGCACCAACATTTCGCGACATTCGAACAGGAATTCGAACCATGCCGCCTGATGTTCAAGGGCTCGGAGGAAAGAAAGAAGCAGCTCCCATTACAGTGTACCTGCAAATAAAAGAAAAAAATTTGAAATGCTAAAGCAGTGTGCTTGAGGGGAGGCGGTATATTTTCGTTTTCTACGGACAGCTTTGGAACCTAACCCCCGCTAAAAGCGATAGATGACCCATGCCCCTCTCGCCTGTAGATAGGCTAGCAGTCAGAAAGCTAAATACTTAAGAATACATTTTCCAAAATCCACTCTCAAATGCCAAAATATAACAATTTTTTTTCTACTACTTCACATATTGTTAACATTTCTGAGCCTTCTGTCATGTCTGTACACAAACACCCAAATTTCATGCGCAAAGTAGCACGTTTGACAAGGCCAAAAATAATTTTCCACCCCTGCGAAGGTAAATCCATCTGTAACACATTCATCTTTACATTTGAGTTCGAACGCCTCGGGTGTTAAATACCGGGCAAAATATCCTGAACACGATATTCTTGTTGATAATAACTCGCAGTGAGCTTCAAATATCCGGTCTTGTTTTAGGAATGTCAGCTCACTAGTCATACTGCGAAAACAGAAGATATGTGTGGGACATTTTGTTGTTGAAATCAATCAACTGCTGTTTATTCTCGACTTCTGAAGAGTCGCCTTTCTAATATACAAATTACGTAATCATCCACATCTGGAATTTTTTCCACCACAAAACGACAATGAAGATCTGTTCAGAAGAGATGCTTGCAAATCCGGTGCGTGTTCTGCAGTAGCAATTCCGTTTTGCCGTTTAATCTGTCAACCAGATCAAAGAAATTTCTGCAAGCAATTTTTAGTGTTCTTCGACAGGGTACCAACAATTACGAATTAAATATATAAATTCATCTTCTTGTACTTTTGAATAATTCTCATTTTAATATACAACCGTAAAATACGTTTGAAATTTGTGAAATGTAATATCAGACTTTCACCACGTTTTCACATGTAGTTTTCAAAATTGAAAGCATTTCACTTTAAAATTTTGGGCTTTTGTTTAATGTAGTTTCATTAATAATTTATGTGTCTAATTATAATAACCAACGTAACATGATCTAAAATCTAGCAAGGGCACGGTTTCTCTGCTTGTTTTAGATTATACTTATTTTTCTTAAATGATTGGTTCAGAAGAGCCCTTATCACACTTCAGAATCCAACTGATGAGGTGCCATTACAGTTCCAAATTCAAGAGTTCTTTCAGCCGTCATGCTAGTGTGCAACAATATTAGAATAACGAGGGACGCACGCAACCACGCAAACACGCAATCACGCACAGAAACACTTAAACACGCGCAGTGGTTACTGAGATTTTTTCATGATAAGGTGGTTGAAAGGTGTCCAAAATTTAAGTGTGACCTTTTAAATTCGAATTTCTTTCTTGAATGATTGTTTGCTCTGTGGATGTTATATTCACTGTAATTAACCGAATTACAAGGGTATGAGCCACAGGCTTTCGTTAGAAACAAAATTTCTTCAGTTAGACAAATTCCCTGCATTATAGGGAACAAGAAGTATTATAACCGTGTTCTTAACAGCATACCACTCTACCTCTCCGGACCCATAATATTTCATTTCTAACCCTCTTATTCTCTATCATTAAGATATATTTTTTTCTTAGTTTTACACCTCTTCTTAGGTCTTCCAAACGATCTCTGCCGTTAGTTTTGCATACAAGAACCGGTATGCATGTATCTTCTCTCCTGAGAGTGCTACATTCCCACCCCATCTTACACTTCCAGAAATGATTAACCTAATCATGTTTGATTAGAAGTATAGGTAATAAACTCCTCACTGTGCAGTTTTTCAAGCAACTTGTAATTTTCTGTCTCCCCTAGGACCGCAGATCTACCTCAGCACTCTATTCTCAAACACCCTATTCATTGCTCTTCCTACTGTATGACAGACCAAGCTGCTCAGCTGTGCAAAGCAACAGGAAAAGTTTTAAATTTTTATTTATATTAAAATTTCGGATAAGGAGGGAGAAGACGAAAGATTCTTAATCGAATTTTAAGCAGCACTTCGCGAATTTAGTCTTTTCCAAATTTATTCTTGCCTGAAAATTTTATTCTTAGTGGTGTTTAAAAATCAATGTCACTTTTTTCCAACCAAAGGTTGTAAAAAAACTTCAGAACTGGAGTACTTTCTTTCGTACGTTCTATACATATGGTAACGATACATTTTTAATTTTAATTTTTTTAAATGTTTGGCATCCTGAAGTGTTTAACACATATATAAATAAATAAATAAATATATATGTATAATAATATATTTTGTAACCATATACACTACAATGTGCTCATTTTCCCGGTCTTCATTGTAAGAGATTAAGACTAAACCATCTGTACGGTATAGATTTTCTTAATGTTTAATGTGGCTGTTTCACCTGCCTGGTTCAAGTGAAAGAGAATTGGCAATGTAAGGTGAAATGTTAATGGCCGTGGTTGTTTAAGGTACAAGCCACGAAATATCTCAATCAGCGTAGCCGTCTTATTGTCGAGATGCAAAAAGGGCACATTTCAAATACGAAGTAATAAGCTGACCAGGACGTGAATTTGTCATAAATTTCTTTCTGGAAGACGGGAATATTTGGGTACTTCACAACTTCATTCCCCCAGACATGATATAATGACCGGCAGAAGGTCACGGTCGGAACCTTTGTTGACATTTCGTAGTTTTCACTAATGCCAAGCCTGTGCTGCATGGGTGAATAATACACCGTAGGCATTAAATTTTGCGTAAAACAAATAATCTCTTCTTGTCCTTCACTTGGCCGTTTATTTGACCTCAGAACGCTAATTTATAGTCGTCTCAGTAATTCCTACAACTGGCACCGGTAGGAGAAGAGAATATCCAGGTGAAGAAACGATTAATTCTCAGCAGAATTTTAGAATAAATGAAGGAGACTTTTATGCTTCAAGCATTACAATTAAAAGACCCTTTTCAGGAGGCGCCGTATCGAATCTCGGCTCAAGGACTGGCTATCCTGACTGGTGTTTTTCTTGGTTTCTGTCAGTCCCCTTCCTGTCAATTCCACGAAATGATCTTAAAGCCTGCTGCAGTAATTTAATTGGGAGTTTGCATTAGTTGCAGTTCATGCAAATCCTACCGTACTGTATTTGATGGTACTGATAAGTCTCAGCGCATCTCACGATGTAGTGGTTACTGTAAACTTACCATATTTGTAAGGTCCTGTGTTCAATTCTCAGCTCGTAGACTGAAAATTTGACTGCATTTCCTCAGGGTTTCCAGACGCCTGCTGAAGTGATACTATACGAATTGTGGTCACAGTCTTCTGCTTCATGAACTTGCAAGCGACGCTATACGATGCATGCACATGTCGCAACTCTTCGTTGAATAACCTCATTCAGAATGTGAATTGATTGTTAAAGTAAAAATAGTTTGATTGTTTTTCTCTTCTGTATCTTTTCACTTCATAAATATTACTAGTTAATATACCTAATTTCATTGCGCGAAGTAATTAAGCCAGTTGTTAATCATTTGTGGTGATTAGGGAAATCTATTCTAATTTAACACCGAACAGGTTTTTATCCTCGTATTCACAAAATAATCATTGCGCCTTACCAAACCGTGTATTCATACACACAAGTGAGCCAGCACGTAAAATTTCCTCAAGTTACTGCACAGGAACATCAGTCATTATAATATATAAGTCTATTCAAAATCTTACTCAAGATGTATACAAAGAAAATATGAATGAAGCCGTGATTTGATTTGAAACTGATTTAAAATTTTGCTATTCCCAGGCAGGTTGCAGAAATTGGCTAAGTTTATATTCCTGCAGTTTTATTTATATTAATCCTCGTAGATAACAAGAGTAATATTTTTTATACACTTTTGCACAGATTGAGCTAGTTGTGTATGATTTGCTTTGAAAAACTTTCCCACTGTTGTAACAAGGCCAGACACGTTTAAAATTTCTAGGAATGCCCTTCACGTGGAGGATATAGATAGAATATAGAGGTTTAACTTATTCTCTAAAGATATTTTCCCAAGAAGTCATACGAACTGGAATAACCCTTTCGATGAACGTTTATTCAAGTGACAGTCGCGAGTAAGCTTATCTACTTTATTCAAAATATTTTGTTTTTAGTGACATATTGTCCTAGCTCTGTCTATAGGTTCTAAACATCTGTTGTAATATGAGATGAGCATCTAAATTGAAGGTAAATTGAAAAGCTAAGTGTAAGTTTTCTAGAGACCTTGGTAATCAGTGCTGGTACTTTGCGTCTGAAAATTTCTGGGAAAAATTTTACCTTCTTTGTTTACGTCCATGGTGAACTGGACTGAAGGTGATGAAAAAGAACGTATGTAAAATCTCCCGCCAATGTAGCCAGACTGCAAATAAGTATTATGCGTATTGGGCTACATAAAATATTCTGGAAAAGTGGTCAGACTATAAATATATATATATTGTGCATCCTGGATCATGTAAATTGTCGTTGCCATATGGCCAGACTACAAACGCATATTGTGCGTATTGGATCATGTAAATTATCCTGGCCATGTGGCCAGACTACAAACATATATTTCGCACATTGGATCATTTAAATTTTACTGGCCATGTGGACCGAATACCAAAGTGCATAATACATTTTCAGTCACGTAAAATACCCTGACCGTGTTGCCAGACTACAAATATACGGGCATATTGGACCGTCTAAAGTAGAGGTATAAATTAGTAAATTTATATGAATTTCAAAATTTTGTTTTATTTTTAAATCGATGGAATAATCATATTGCAGAAGCTTAGAATCGCTAACGGACCAACATATTATATGTATTTTATGGAATTCAGGCGCCCGTTAACATTTTCAAAAACTTCCGCCAGTAAACTTTTCCATGATATTGTACAATGCACTCCACACTCATAAAAACTTCAAAAATAAGTTTTAATGTAAACTTTCCCTCTACGTATAAGACGAGAAGGCATTCTTCTTCTTCTTCTTCTTCTTCTTCTTCTTCTTCTTCGAGTTTTCCTAACATAATGTTATGTACATTTAAAACTTTTTAAATGTATGGTAACATTTTCGCCAATTTTCTTCGCTTTGATTCGACGGTTATAATAATATGAAATGAAAGATACAAATTTTGAAACTCCTCGTTATTTACTTTTTATATACTGCTGTTACGTCGTCTCTTTCGACAGAAATTTCTCCCCCGAAATTCGTTGTAAAAAATGATAGCTTGAAGAAGAAATTTTATTTCTGTTGCTATTATAAGTATATAAACATTTAGACTATCACAAAGTTGACTGGTGAACAGTTGAAGTAACGTATGCAGTTGAAGTAACGTATGCAGTTGAAGAAGATTTCTGTGCAACGTCACAGTCCTTTTGTCAAATAAACCTGGAAAGAAGCTGCTTTTGCCAAAGTACATACGGACTATACAGTTTAAAGACAGTACAGAAATTTTTGAGAAGTAACCTAAGCTTCTGTTCCCACGTGTGTCATAATTTGACGTAAAATTCCGGTTGTCAATGCCCATATTTAGGTCTTAAGAAGCCTTATTGTTTAGTCCGGTGGTGCTAACTAAACCCTCTGAAGAAGAAACATAGCTGTTTTATATAAGGACTCAGTGCCTACCGCCCAGGAAACACTGTAAATCTCGGTTATACAAAATCAGTCTCTTAATGTTGGATAATGGAAATGTTGCTGTTTGTTCTGACAGCCGTAAAAAACACAAACGCAATGTGAGCACCTTGTAGAATTTTTTAATGCTAAAACTATTGTTACGTCAAGTAACCAATACTCTTTAAGAGGGTTGAATTTCTTCATTTTCCCCCCTTCCTTTAGGTTCATGAAACTTACTTTCAAATTTTTGATAAGAAAACGTCCTTTCCAATCCATAAAGAAATCTACCATTCGGCACTGCAAAACAAGTGTCGTCTAATGAAACACGATAAAGAAATAAGGGCTTAATTATCCATGTAAATTATTATTCTGAAACAATATTCTTCTTATGCATGAGTTATGTGTGTCGCATGAAGCAAAATTTACGTAAAAAATTTATTGATGCTAATTTTATTTGGATTTCGGGAAATCGAATATTTGAATTACCCCGAGTCTCAGCAAAACGAGGGGTCCTAAGAGTAGGAGGACTCAACTTGGGCTAATTTGCTACTCTTCTGTTACAAGAACTACTTACACTTCATATTCATATTTACATTTTGACTGCGTCGAAGATCACGTGCCGAAAAATTTGAAATTTTCACTTATTTATAGTGTATTCACCGAAGGATGTCCATCGACTGCCACGTTCAAATTACATGTTTGCTCCACCAAGTACGACGCTCGGCATCGTTTTCACTCAACAAGCGCTTAGACTTGACTCACACTTTCAGATGACGAATTCCGAAGCTCGAGACGCAGTTTATCGCCAAGTAATACGCACACTCGCCAGAAAACTAGACCGCATTTCTTACTCACATGAATCGTAACTCTGTAAAATAGACCCATAATGTGGAAAGATACAAATTTCAATCCGGAGCTCTGACAGGCTCGACGCCCCTTAATGTGCTATGACCACAACTGCACGAAGAATTTGATGCAACCTTGACCGGTCTGCGGTCCCTCCATTTCACTCAGTTTCTTCTCCAACGATTTTAACCCTTTAAACGCCGAATTAACGCGGACAAAGTTGTCCTTCAGGGTCACGTGCGCTGCAGAAAGGTCCGAGACGAAGTGAACAGCTGTGTGATGCGCTCTGTTTTTAGATCAGAGCAAAAGTTAACACAGTCTTATTCAGATCCTGCATAAATGTGATTTACTGCCGATTATCCCAGTTTATTATCCCAACACAGAAAACCTGTAGACAGTCCAGCTGCAGTATTTGGCCTGTCTTTTAGAAGTACGTTACCACCAAATACGTGTGTCCTTTTCCTGTCCCTCCCAAACAAGTATGTATACAGATGACGAATTTTCATGAAGCTGATATTAGTATCAAACTATGACAGATTATCCAGAAATGGTATCTTTCAAAGCCCTGTAATCTATTCCTGCATATCAGCCATGCCAAAATCTGAGGTTTAACTGACACTATCAAGCTTAATGAAAATCTGTGAATACTCTTGTGAAGAGAACAGAGAAGAGAGTATGAAGGGACGTATTTCGTAACGAGTTGTGTTTTTTGTCATACGGAGTCTCTATTTAGCTCTCAATGTGATAACTGACGAACGTTTTTGTGGGAATGTGAAGTTTGCGGTGAAGCTGGAATTTGGAAACACCCATTAGGCTTTGCACAAATCTTTGTCTTTCATTGCTCCCTGCAATGCAGAATTAGTGGGCTTCTGTGATTAACATTGTCTCTGCATATTTGTGGGTATTCCATTTCAACTCTTGAAGTAGCTGGCCGATGATTCACGAAATATAGTGTAACGATAATAGTAGATGGTACTCCAATGCCGTACTTTTCATTTCTCTAAAATCTGTAATAAACCAGGTGACTGACCGGCGTATTTTTGTGGCGGCGGCGACACTACCTTCACTGACACCCAATTTCGGAAATTACCCACAGTCATGTACTGTGCGAAAATAAGCAAAAATTATTACAGTAAGTTTTTTGTAGAATGTAAAATAATAACAAGGGGTTTTCGGTTTTAGAGCCATACCTAATGAATCATAATTCATGTTCCAATAGTTATTGGACCCAAACACATGGAATTTGGTACGGAGAGTGACTATAAACTGGGTCCTGCCGACGTATTATATACACTTCTTAAGCGAACAATTACAGAATTGACGACGATGCAAATATCGAGACTATAGCCTATAGCCTATAGCCTATAGCCTATACACCTACCATACGTGTAAAAATATGTATTTAGTGACAAGTTATTCACAAAATAAGACTGATGTTATTAATAGACACATAAATCTCTCTTATGATTTTGCACCTTGCATTTTGATACAATCACGCAATATAAATCAAAGAAATGTACACTTTTCAAATTAATGCTTTAATTAGATTTTTGGCGTCTTCTGCATGTTTCGAACATCACGGTTTCATCATCAGGAAGAGAGTTCTTGGAGACAGTTTTTTTTTTTTATTTTGCAAGTGGAAGGGTGTGTTCGAACACAATCTTCCATCTGCCAGATACTTACATAAATGCATGAAAATCGTAACACACAAAAACTGCGTGTACTGTCTTCCTAATGATGAACACGTGATGTTAGAAACATGCAGAATTAAAGCATTAATTTGAAAAGTGTGCATTTCGTTGCTTTTTGTTGCATAAATATACAGCTATATTTATGAATAAAATAAACCCATGTGTACATAAGAAGTAGTAGGCTTGTGAGTTCTGTTCGAATTTATTGCCTAATTTTTAAATTTATAGTCAGTAAAACAAGTAACTATGACTGTGAACCCGCAGATTTATTTTGTTTCCTTCTTCGCTACAACAAAACTGGGCCTGGAGTCTACACACGCTCCTCTCCAATGCCGCAGAAAGTAACGTAGGTGAAACGACGCAGTCACTGCTCACTGCCAACCGGTACAGAGGTGAACATACAGGTACAGATTTTCCCCTCTGCTTCTTTACGGCAATTTGCATTCACATAGTGAAAAATTTACCTTCTCTTAGACCCCACAGTTAAATAACCATACAGCAAAGAATTAATTAATTAATTAATTTAAACTGACCGTAACACCACAAACGAATAAGACGCCTATCGGTTTGTGTGAAGAACGAAATTGAAATTTGACTCACACGAACATTTTTATTTAGTGTGAAAATTATTTAAATATATTAACCGAATGTTATAAAATTTTATTACACTGGGAAATTTATTACTTTAAGTCAGTCGGCTGAATACCAACATTTGCTGTGAGCTGTTGGTCTCTTCTGACTGCACGTTAAGATCGACACAAAAAGTCAGCCAACCTCTTTCCTTCTCTTTACGTGCTGGATTAAAATCTTGGCTCAGAGACTGACACACTTGAGATATAGCTTTCGGTCTCTCGTAATAAATTCCTGAATGCCAATTAAACTATTTCCAAATCCTGTCCAATTCGCTATATAGAAAACATTACCTCTTTTGCATCTTTGTATTCTGAGTCACTGTCAGCGTTTTTAAGCGAATTATAACAAGTAAATAAAAAAATAAATAGGCTTGCTCCTCTTAATTTTTTGACGTGTTTCTTCGCTGACAGGAAACTTCTAGGTTTGTATTTTTACGCACAAGCAATGAAAGGATAATAAGCTTTAAGCTTCTCTCCTCTGTACAAAACTTGGAAGATTACGTCACGTGACTCTGTTCGACGGTAGAACGTATTCTCAGAAAACTGTTTTTCAAAGTGTCTTACTGATTAATTTTATATATAATTGCTGTAAAACAAAATATAAAATGAGAACGGGAATTCTTAACACATTCTTGGTGCTTTCATATACAACGGATATATGAAATTTTATGTCCTGCGACACGATTTGTGTAGCTGAAGAAAGGGAGCTGAATATAACGTCTCTGAAGAATTGACTGTGCAGTCTATAATTTTATCTTCATAAAAGCGCATTTATCTTTATTCTACTGAAAGACAGATCGATGCTTTATGAGAAATACGTGCGTATATGTTGTGTCAGTTATGCAGCACTCAACGTGCATTCGCCGTGTTACATCGTCGTCTATGTTTTGTGTGGCTGTACCATATTTTCCACATTATCGCATAAAGGGCAAAATCTTCGCAAAAAATGAGTTTGGATTTGCCCTGCATCTTTTTTCTACGACGTAGTTCTTCATGTAAAGAACCCGTTATTCTCGTCAGTGTTTTATGAAACATATTTTGTAGACAAAATCTCGTAAAATACAATAAAATCAAATTACAAAAAAAAAAACTTCAGCGGGAACCGACTTGTTCCGCGAGGACGGACGGACAGACATGGCAAGACTAATAATCGCGTTTCGCAATTTTGAGGGCGCGCCTAAAAAGTAAAAAGTGTTTTCCACGAACCAAAACTCTCAAAGACTCTTTTTAAACCCAGGCATTTTGGTTCTTTCTGCCTAATATAAAACTCTTTTAATCTAGACATTCCTTCTTATAATATTCGAAGTTGCCATGAAGGAAAACTAATCATGAGAGTGGATATTGTACTTGAAGAAAGCGTTGCTTAGAGTAAAGAACTTGAGTGGAATGACCGTGGAAGAACCAAGGACTTCTGAGTTGGAATACTAGTCTAATCTTGCCGGAATTCAAATCCTACCAGATAGGAACAAACACGTTGCGATATTTTCTAATATTCTTATTTAAAAGCAATTCATTGTTTTGCAATATTATTCACCTCACAGACTTAGTTTCCTGACTGACTTGTTATTTGTCTCATGACTGACTTTTAGGGTGAAATAGAACGCATTTTGTCATGGTCACGGCCACCATAAACAACTTTGCCGCCCCATTCGGAGCTCGGGCGACAAGAAAATATATCTCCTCGTATTTAGGATGGAAGTACTTTATTCCTGTTTCCTGACTTTCCTTCAAAACTATGCATCCCTTGGCGACCGCCAGTGCACCAAGGAGTTTGGGACAGCCGTGTATAAAGTGAAGTCACACACACACACTTCACTACTCTAATAAGTATTATTGCAATTCAAGGAGTCGAATTAATGTAATAGATGTACAAGTAGGACACCAGAAATAGACGATATTAGTAAATATATTTTTTTAATATTTTGTTGACCGTGCATCTCGATATATCCGTGTAATGAAAACCAACTTGATGTAATATTTATCTTCATTTTATTTTGTCAGTCAGCCTCTACATGTTTCGGGGATACTTGTAGGCCATCATCAGGAGGTATACTGCGTATATACAACAATTGGTACGTGTTGTGCTTTTCAGTTGACTGTCTGTTGGGCCGCCAACAGACAGTCATCTAAAAAGCACGACACGTACTAATTGTTTTATATATATACCTATACCTCATGATGATGGGCTACAAATATGCCCGAAACATGTAGAGGTTGACTGACGAAATAAACTGAGGACAAATAGTGCATAAAGTTGGTTTCATTACAGGGATTAGTCAATATCTTTATCAACCAATAAAATCCGTGGTAAGTGTATTTAGTAAATATTCATAGTCGTTCTAAAGATCAAGAAATTCTTTCCTGTGTGAAAATGTAAATTGTATGAGCATGTCCACCATTGGGCGCTACACTTGAAGAACAAAATCGAGACCAAATTCACATTAAATATGTCTTACTAACGTCCACCCATTTGCTCCTAAGACTTGAAAGCGGATTTGTGTCTGGAGATTTTCAGTTAACATCGTGTTTTTCCTTTAAGTTGTTTCACTCAAAGATTAAATTTTTAGTAATTAATTTAATAAGAAAATGCCTTCGTCTTCAATTAACCGTCTGCTTCGGCATAGAACACATAAACTCTGCATTAAGTATCGTGTGTATTTGAACTGCGTGTTTATACATCACATGGAACCAACTCATTGTTAGATACACACACACACACACACACACACACACACACATGAATTATATAACAGACGGATAGAGGTGCCGTTCCAAATCCTATTCATACAGTGTTAAATGGGTTGTGGACATAACTGTAGGAGATTATTTCCTAAGTCTTTGTGCTCACAAATGTTCATATAAGCATGTGTTTGATTTTGAACAGTTACCGAATTACGTCCGCCTGAAACTTAAAAGAGAGGGGAGGGTTACTGAAAAGAAATGAATGGAATAATATAGAGACATATTGTCTGATAAATTAAGGTATAAATTTAACTTCATGAAAGGAACTGCCTTTTGTTTACTCTGACCTGTACATGAAGCATATTTTCGTAATCCCCAGCCTTCGCCACAGTGCAACATACCGGTCCGTTGTGAATAGTGCGCTTAAATTGCAGAGATTATCCTGGAATTAGTTGACGTCGGCCGCCCTTTGTTCAAGTAAGCATAGCTTATAGTAACGCTACATGAGTTGTAAGCGTAGTTCACTTTATTGCGTTTACGACAATTAGAAAACACCCACAGCAAAATAACCGTTGAGAACAGGATCCAAGGTGATAGAAAATGTGTGAACACAAAGACCTAGGAGATAATCTCTTAAGGTATTGCCCACAACACAGGAAACACATGTATATCACTTTTACTTCAGCTTAAGTATTAGCCACAATTTTGATTTTTTACTTAAATATGGCTTGTTGTCCCAAAATACACATATATACGATAGTATACAAGGGAAGAACGAGAAAGGAAAAATCGAAGAATATAGGAGGGATATATATATTTCTTGAACCGCGCGAAGTAATATGAGTATTTCTGTGGGTCTTCCGATTTGCGAAATAAATCCAGGCTAAGTTACAGACCGTAGGCAAATATATCGTTCATAGCATAAAAGGTTGATTAAGTCGTGTATTCTTTTCTTTTCCGCTGTCATCAGTACAAACTTTTACGTCTCCTGTACTGCTGACAAGATGAGCCATTCAGCGAAAGAGGCTAAAAGTTGAAGATTTTGGGAGAATATTTCTATGGCTATTTACTTTCTTGTTTGCAGAAAGGTACATAACACGGTAGTTTCGGTAGTTTCAACAATTCAGCTTCTAAACTCAAAAGACTTACGAAAGGATAGGTTAAGTTTGAAGTAATGATAAGAATGTGCTTCACAATGCGAACACTTTGTACCCCGGTGATGAATTCCTAATGTCATAACCGTAATATCTGATGAATACAATGGATACACTACAAGTTTCGAATAACTTATGGAAGTAATTACAACATATTTTTGTCATTTTGTATTTATATGAGTCATCCCCCATCCTGTTGTCACTTGGACAATATTTTGGATTCATGGAATGTAGAAATGTACGTGTGTGTGTGTGTGGGGGGGGGGGGTGTGGGGTGTATGACAGTGAATTGGGCAATTTCTCGGTTTTCTTACTTTTGACCCTAGATCAGACTGTATGTTTTTATTTTATTAGTAGTAATTGCTGTGAAAATGCAACGTGTAAATCGCATTAGTGTGTTGCCACATTACGTACACAATGCAGCTATTTCTTTGGACTGTCTGGCTGTGAAAAATATCCTGTAACAAGCTCGCCAATGCACGTCTTTTGAAAAATATTTTTATAGGCAATATATATTCTGCTGTCTCTATAAATTTTTCAAAAATGATGTTAATGTACAGATATTAAAATATACAGTTTTCATGAAGAACATGAATGTGTAAAATATAAAGTAACAACATGGCGAACATATGAAACGTTTCCTTGGATTTCAGTAGGGTGTCAATAAGTAAATAAACGCAGCACCTAGACAAAGAAATTTCGGTACGAATATTAATCATAAACATAATGAGGGACAAGTTACGGTTTATTTTTTGCAAATAAACAAAGTGCAACATTGAAGTTGGCCTTACAGATTTCCTGTATAATGAATCTCTTCTTTAGTAAACTGGGTTAAAAACAGCAGTACACAAGTAGATACAGAGGACTGTATATCTGGGAATGTATATATATAAAATAAGGGCGATGTTATGTAGTAGCATTAGGATTCTTAGTAGAGTAGTTTATGGTTCTTAGGAGCTGGGCCATGCAAATAAATGCCTCCCCCCATGACCTGGTTCAAATGAGGCAGGAGTAAATTCATCGTCAACTGCAAGGCTGTAATTCTGTGTTTGACTTTGTGGCATAAAATGGAGAGCGATCTAAAATATTAAACTATGATTGATATATTACTAAATTGCAGTCACAATTTAATAAGGGTACTGTGTTGTACCAGACGTCTAGTACTGAAGTGAATTCAATCATAAATTTGGTGCCGGAAGGAGCGTAGCTTCGTTGAATACGAGTATATCTGTACAGGTAGTTTTAATTTGAACCGCTCGACTTGTTTTTGTTCAGTCAGAGTATCTTTAGAATCATGTAA
>Ga0136643_10003798_pt1 | contig 20526 bp, 7 predicted proteins | sample TergutLab28metaG_FD_96883 | JGI IMG/M metagenome (GOLD analysis project Ga0136643, IMG submission 96883) | Labiotermes labralis P1 segment gut microbial communities from Petit-Saut dam, French Guiana - Lab288 P1 (version 3) (version 3) | ecosystem: Host-associated > Arthropoda: Insects >...
CCCCTGTGTTACCGAGATTTTTTGGTGGGGCCGACAGTGGTAAGGTTATGGGGTTATTTTATCTACGATCCCCCCCCCTTGCCCCCCCCCCCCCACCCCACCATCATTTTCGACTTTCAACTCAGGAACGTGAAAAAATGTATTAATGTGTCCTATTTGTAGAATGTTATTGCAAGTAGTAATGTTTGAGTGTAAAAACGGTAAAATACCCTAATGAACATTATTTTTCACTGTACTATTTATTTATGAAACTTGAAAAAAATGTTGATACCTCGTTCGCAGTCGTGCATTTTAGGAATTTTATGAATTGGAGTGATATTTTGCTCGTATTGCTCAAATCACACTTTGTCCCTTTTATTGCGTCACCGAACACAGCAGCTGTATCGCACAGCAAGCCCGCTTCTGCCGAGACATCTCGTGACAGCTGTAATGGTCGGGGGACTTGATAAAAAGAACAGCCTCAGCTAGAAACGACACACACAGCTGGTGATTTGTGACGTCACCACACATGCCAGGTACGATGTGGGTCTGCATTTCGACGTTTGTCATCACCTCAAAAATACTCGGTTGCGTTTCTGTGTTGTCATGCTGCACCGGGAGTAGAATGAATACCTTGATGAAGGCTGCGTCCCTTTCAGAGACCAACGCTGTAGAAATGTTCAGAATTGTATGTTGGTATCCCAGCTCAGAAGTTCGCAGGACAGTCTATTTGAGCACTAGTGAAGTTAAAAAAGGGGCAGTGATGATTCTAGTGACATAATTCCACGAAAATGCTTTCGTTAGTTGATAGGTAAGAATTAAATGATCTTCGAGACCTTAGAAAGGTGCTTAATGTACAGTCTGTCTCTCGCGTCACGGACGTTACGTTACTGTGACTGCTTGATACGTGGTGTAGACTGGACTGGCAGTTCGAACTGGTCGGTGGGGCACAGCGAACGGTGGAAGTCATTCGACGAGTGTAATGCATCGGAGTAACTGAACTGCCGGTCCAGGGTCACGGAGAGCAAAATCCGTGTCCGGCATGAAGTCGTCGGGACTGTTACCCCGTGTCGACTGGTGGGTATCGGCGTTTGGCCAGCCGTTGTCACCGCGTCCCACAGAAACACCAGCTTACCAGCTGCACAAGCCTTGCCGCTCTGCGAACATCCTCCGTCTCCTCTTATTCTTCTTCCTTCTTTCTTTCTTGTTCTTTCTTTCTACTACATTATTTATTCTCCTTCTTTCTTCTTTCTTTCTTCTTCTCCTCCTCCTCCGTCTTCTCCTCCTTCTTCTCCTCCTTTTTCTTCTGCTCGTTCTTCTTCTTCTTCTTCTTCTTCTTCTTCTTCTTTAGGCGCTACAGCTTCAATCTTTGAATGTTTTGGCCTTCTCAACATACAATTTCCTCTTCTTAGGATCCTGGATGCAGTAAATCCTTCTCAACATATGATTTCCACTTATTACGATCCTAGATGCAGCTAATCCAGTTCTTTATTTTCAATTTCTTCATGCCATTTCTAATGCCATCTTCCCTTCTGTTCTTTGGTCTTCCTTGTGGTCGTATTGACATCGGTTTCCACCTATATACTTTTTTACCATTCTCTCTCTCCGCCATTCGATGTAAATTGCCAAACCAGCTTAATCGTTGTGCTTTTATGTGATTTATTATATTCTTATGTCTTATTAATTCATCTAATTCATCGTTTGTTTTGATTCTCCGTGTACCATCTCTTTCTTTTGTAGGACCAAAGATCTTTCTTAACACTTTCCTTTCAAATACCATTAACTTGTTTTTTACGGTTCCTTTCAAGACCCACATGTCACAGCCATCCGTTACTGTTGGTCTTATAATACTCCAGTAGAGTTTCAATTTTGATTTCTTGGAGACCAGTCTACTTTTAAAGAGAAATTGTTTGCATAATATACTTTATTTTGCACTGTCTACAGTATATGTAACCTTATGAGTAATAAACTTAGTATAAGAAATGATGGATGATGGATGTATCCTATACACATTGTTGTCAAAAGGATGAAATGAATTGAAATTGAAACAGTATGAAGACTTGGATATGTTGTGTTTATTTTAATTAGCAAGTAAAAGCTAATTTTTTATACTAACCACACAGTGTTACACATTACATCCACACAACAAAATTCACATGATCTTTGACATAAATAAACTAGAGTATAAAATCTAACATACACAAGATACAAAAACGCCACATGCAATAATGACTTACGAATACGTACTACACTAAGAATAATGAATGTACTGTATAAATAATGACATACTGTAGTCAGTTGGCAGTGGATACAGATATTAATTGTTAGGAACCATTTGGCATGTCACTAGTTCAAATAAAGTATTTATGTCAAGACAGGCAGTGAAGTGACAAAACCATACAAGCCACAGCCGAATTGCTTAGCTCTTGCAACTTCAGCTGTGGCAATTCACTAACAACTATAAGTACAGTTACTAAGATTGGTACTGAAGATACAGCATGGTTATATTGGGATGGCAAGATGCAAACAAATTATGTTACACAATTAAATACCAACTGATGGTGTTGTAAAGATCACATAATCACAAAATAAGCTCATTGATACACAGATATTTCATACAGTCTTCAATACAGTTTCATTAGAAAATTGAAGTATGATCTATGTCCAAGTGTTTTATGGACATCCAAATGTTTACTTCTTAAAGGCTACAATTTTCTGTACAAAAAGGTAAGGTTAGAAAAAAGGTAGATTTTGCCCTGTAACAGGCCATGAAGGCCCAGATGGGCAGTACAGGTATAGCTCTACTCTTTCTTTAACGTTGGCGCTAGGTTGGGATGGGTGGTTGATGCCAGACCTTGGCTGCTTTATCCCCAGGAAAGACACCCAGTATCCATTGTACAGGAGGCTGGATGGGTCTTCAGGCATGTCTGGAAGGGTAGGAAAGATATCGCCCTCACAGGAGTTCGAAATGCAGACCGTCCAAACTGTATTGAGTCACTATACCGACTGAGCTATCCCACCTGCCAATTCTCGCATAGGCAGTAAAATATTAATAGGTGTATCATAGAAGTAGGATAATGGCAAATTAAGCAACCCCATTTCCAATGTTGGAAGGAGAATTTATCTAAATATTTTAGAATTTATCTAAATGTTTTTTTTTTTTTAAATAGTCAAGTCTATTATTTGCTACTGAGTTTAATCTGTAGACAGTATAATACACATTAAATGTTTTTATATGACTGACCTACAATATTTCAGACAATGTTGGGTTCTATAAGGATAGGTCTATTAGAATTCTATTTTATTGTGGAAAGGAATTTTTGTCTTATAAATCCCTAATCAATACAATTGAAGTTTGTAGGTTATCCTAGTTATGAAGACTTTGATGATGGCTAGTTTTAGAGCAGTATTGTTACAGGACTCCTACTCAGTTACATTTATTTGTAATGTCCCATTTGACCTTAGAGTTAAATTAATCCAGTAATATGTTTAGATTCATATTCCTTACAAGTATAGTTATTTTATTTGGACTATGACTAATGCCGACTAATGTGCAAGCCTCTTCAGTGTATAATCTACACTGCTCAATATGGTCTGAAGAAATAAATTAATAGAAAGTGGACAGCTTTTCCTTTCATTTACACCCGACCCTCTTTTGATGCCCATTTTTTAAATTTTTTTTTCTTTAATGCCCCTTGCCAATCTACCCTGCTCTTGATCTGCAATCTCTCATTTTTAATTTAATTCCATTTGGTCAGCTGTATTCTATTATGCTAACCCCGTATTTCTGATGTGGAATATCATTTTTTATTTATGCATTTGATTTAGGTCAACTTTTCCAGGAACACAACTAGGGTGTAGAAAAAGGGCTGGGTGTGATCTAATACTGGATTCTCCTGAAACTGCTGAGATCATACAATGGAATTTGTAGAATTGTGGCTATGTTCTTCATGTGATGTTGCCTTACTATGTTTTGCCTTGCTTTAGCTACTTTGCAGAAATTTATATTGAACAATAATTCCTGCCATTATGAATTTTAATGAGTATATTTCATACAAATTTATTTAAAAAACTTCAGTCATCTTGTGACCCTTATATCTGCATGACCTTTACTAATTTTTAATTTATTCTATGTAATATAGGGAAAGTAGTTTAATTACAGAAAAATGAATAGATTAGACACAAAAAACATTATGGTAGAAACTCCAGTTTGTGTTCTCCATCACACATGTTTACTGCACCTGAAAGTGGGTACGAGAAAGCTGAGTGGGACCGGCTCAAGAGTGTGTTTGTTTAATGTGGCATATCTTTTAACACAAATTTTTGGGTACATTTTCAAATTACTAATAATACAACTGTTACATACTTTGATATGTGTGTTCAGTCAGTGAAAATAATTCTTAGTTATTTTACAATTTTTATTCTGAATAATATATTCTGCAAGCCTCTCCATTGTTAATCTGAAGTGACCCACCTAGCCCTCAAGTTAAACATAAATTTTCCACACATGCATTAAGGTCATATGCCTAATATTCATTTCTCAAATTTGTGATTTATAGTTTTTCTGTATAAGTAATTTATCACCGGAACAAATCAGGAGCAGCAACAATGTGTAATTAACACGTAGTTAACGCTTCTCATGTCTAGTGTTCTGCAGAGTTTAGTAATAAGTGTCTATCATTAAGCTACAGAAGTAAACTACAAACAATGGCTCTATTTCTGACTCATTGAACACTGAGGAAAGCACTGTCTAACACAGCATAAAATGATTGCATTAATTCTATATATATATATGTACTTAGAAGAAGTTTATATATACATGGGATTAAGCTGTAAGCTGTTGACATTTATATGGCAGTGGTATGGTAACACTCTCAGTAGAAACTGAGACATATTAAGTTGTGTTCTTAGGCCTATGGGGGAATGTACAAATTGGTAAAGGCAGTGAAATGTTTATCATTTTCTTCTTAACATTTGAAGTAGGGGAGATATAATTAAGTTTCTTATTTAGCCATGCATTTAACAAGAATGATCATACTGTCAAGGAGCGGTTTATTTTCTTGTATTTAGTTTACTTTCTGTATTCAAAACAGCTGTAATTACCATAAGGTCTTAAAAAGCTGTTCTCCACTCAATTGATGCTCTTCCTATACACTCCCCTATTCATTCAATTCTGCACACTTTATAATGAAATTGTAAACCTCAATAGATCTCAATTTTCATCAAAAAAGAACTATGAAGTAAGCAGAAATTTACAAAAAAAAAATTGAACATGAAGATGTACACTATATTTGAAAATAAATACCCCTTAGTATGAGTTAACTTCTTTCTTATCTAAAAAGGTAAGGTCTTTTTACATAACTGCACCAATTCACACACTAATGTTATCCCCTTTATGAACACTGTTTTGTTACAATGTGAACTGTCTTTACATTGCTTCACAGAAAATGTGAAGAAAAAGTGAACACAATTTTCAAATACCTTTTCATTCATATTATTTTGGTGTCACAGCCTCTAGCAATAAATAATCATCCAATAATGTTACATACAAAACTATAGACACAGCAGTTTCTGGACACAATGTCACAATATTGTGTAGCGTGTAATCACATTTGAAACATAATGTTGAGTATACAAATGTGTAAGAAATTTTCCATGTTTGTTATTTCTTGCAATGCTGACAATGTTCATTTCTTCTGTGTGCCAGACTGCTTACTGCTTTGGCACAGATTACACCTTAAATTAACACATTCACCCATGAAACTGATAGCTGGAGAGTGTGATAAACTTTGCTGGAATATATCACCACTCCTTCATATATAACACACATCCCACATTTCTGGCTTTCATTCAACAAAGCATCTTACAATACTGTTTCAGAATATTACAGTGAATGTACCATGTAATAAGCAATGTGCATGTCACCTGAACAGCGTTATAGTAACTGCTTTCCAGCTACCTGTGCAGCAGCTTCTGTTTTATTTAAATTGTCGGTGTCAATAGTAGAAGGGAACAGGGGAACATTTGGAGGGGGAATACAGTAATTAAATTAGAAAACTTTCTAGAAAGATAAAAGGCTATAAAATCATATGTAGGCACATGTAATGCAGAGCTTGCTTTTTAAAGTAGGTGGTGCCAGTACTTACGTCTTCATGCAATGTACAGGGTGAGCATAAATTATTTCTCTGATTACAAACATTTATTACAAGAAAACTACTGTATGTGGAATACAAACATTTTTTTTTTAAATATAACTCAAGAAGTTTTTTTACAACACATCAGTACATTTCAACATGTCCTTTTGTTGCACGGAGAACGTCTAATCGACAATCAGTTTCTCTCCACGTGTTCTCCAACATATGTTCAGTTATTGAAGCAAAAGCAGCTGTTATTCTTGCCTTCAAATTTGTAATATCTGGAACTGGTGTCGAAAACACTTTGTCCCTAACATACCCTCATAAAAAGAAGTCAAGGGGGGTGATATCCGGCGATCGTGGTGGCCAGGGTGTCGGACCATCTCTCCCAATCCACCTGTTTGGAAATGCTGCATCCAAAAATCGACGAACATGTGAACCCCAGTGTGGAGGTGCACCATCTTGTTGGAAAATTATCCACGGCTGAAACTCTTCTGGGGTGCAATGTAAAGTTTTCTTGTAATAAACGTTTGTAATCAGGGAAAGAATTTATGCTCACTCTGTATAATGTATCTCCCAAACCTCTCCTCTTTCTATGTAACCTCCCCCTTCACTATTACACTTGCAATGGACTAATTTTAAAAATGCACAAAAATAAGTCAGATGTTTAATGTGTAACATCTAGATACGATTTTATATTTGTGGTTCCGTGCATCGTAATTCTAGGTTGAAGAAATCCAACGAGATACAACAGTATGCAGATATTTATTTACTGCTGAATTACTCTACATGTTTCAGGCATCCATCGTGCCCATCATCAGGAGTACATAAAACAGTAGTTGCAGCCTCTGGTATAGATCATTCTATCTGGAGAGCAAGGTTCCTTAAACATGACCAAATAAGGACTCCTTATTTGGTAACGTTTGAAGAAGCTTGCTCCCCAGATAGTACGATCTGTACCAGAGGCTGCAACTACAGTTTTATGTACTCCTGATGATGGGCGCGATGGATGCCCAAAACATGTAGAGTAATTCAACAGTAAATAAATATGTGAATACTGTTGCATCTCATTGGATTTCTTCAACCTATCTAGGTATGAGTTTCGTATCTCCTTTCAGTGTTAAAAATGACAAAATTAAAATACATGTACCAATATTAATGTTTCCATCTCTGGTGACTATTTGGTAGGTGCAGGAGGCTGCACATTTGCCAATAGATTCCCATATCAATGTCTGAGCTGGGTGATCATCAAATGACCTCATGAGCTCCTTACTATTGCAGACCAATGGATGTTACCATTAACAACAAGGTAAAGAAAAGCTGAATGCTTCTCAGTATACTTTGTTCTTTTTATTTTTTTGGTGGACATATCATTCGGATAAGCCCACGCTATAGCAACCAAAGTGCCCTGCAGTTTCGCCATCTAAAATCACTGCCAACATACTTAACTGGCAAACTACGAAGGGTAAGCAAAATTCTTACACACAGCAACTGCTGTATCTAGCAAATGGTGCAAAATCCCGTGTGAGTACTAGCTCTGCCTTTACAATTACTTTGTGTTCATTCTTAAAGCTTACCTACAGAAAATAGCACAAAAGTTACTGTGTACAGTTCATACTATAACATGAAGTACTACTGTTGAAATAGTTGTTGATATGCTCTCCATTACTGCTGAATTTTTCTTATTTATACTTTTACTTATTTCCTAGTGTTAATTTTATTGTACATATATTGCACTTGTAGTTTGCAAGTGATAACTACTACACAAGTAATTTCCATTCAGTAGTTTGTAACTTTGGTACATATACTGCTCTATCACGCGGGGATATGCACAGTGTGCACAGTAATTTATAACCACAGTTGTATAACTGATGTTTTGGTTACAGGAAACTGTCACAAAACTCTTTTGTATTTGACCTTGTCTGTACCATAACACTCACTGTCAGTCAGTAGTCCACAACTTTTAGTCAGCATTCAGTTGTGTTATTTTACATTTTGGGACATTTTTAATTCCTTGTTTACTTGCATAATTTACATAACTTCTTATCCAAAAATTTGTGTCTGAGATTTGTGGTATGTGCAAGTATATTAATACTATTTTTCAGAGTACAGTAGTGAGAAAAAATTCAGGTTCTTTCATTTTGTATAATTTATAGTTATCCATTTTAATGGAGGATGTTTTCAATATTGTCCATGTTTCAGATTATTTTTGACAGCTTCCTATCCTCTGCTTGCTTTCAGTATCCAAGAAATGTTGCCTTCCTTATTGACTAGATCAAAGCATCTCAAATGAAAAATAACGGACACAAAAGAATGTTGTTGCTATTAGCAGGGAACATACACTCATACTTTGGCTAGCAGAGTCTACATGTGGTGACATCAATAGACAGACAGTCGGAACTTTCGGGTAATGGCATTATTTTAAGCAGTGCACTCGAGCACTTACACTTTTAGTTGAGGATTGTTGTTCCATAAAAAAATTTTCCAGGAACTCATGAGGAAATATAACGGTTTTTTTTCTTTACAAAAAAAAAAAAATTAGACAAAATTTATAGAATGTCCAGAAATTTGTGCTTTTGCACTCCATGCGGTTTCTTCTTAGTCACCGAGATGAAATTGAATGTTGACGAAATTTTTAACAACATAAATTTTCACAGAAAATGTAAGGTTAAATTTCTCCATGCCATGGTGCCATGTTGCATTGCAATGTGACCACATTCTCCATGGCAATTAACATAACCTATTTATTTCTACCATAATCTAGTAGCCCACGGTACTGACAGCTACATTGTAAGTACCAGCATCTAAAAGCAAATAGATGACTCGATTGTGAGTTCTTCCATCCTGTATAGCTCTTTAACTTCTTCCTATTTCCTTCTGCCTTAACAATCTATACACTGCTACCTTACCATGATCATCAGCATATACTTGTATTTTGTAAGGTGATGAAGCATTATTTTGGCAGTCTCCAAACGTCCATACAAATGGAGAATATATAAACAGGGTGACTGGTAATGTGTAATGTCATCAATTACAGGTAACTGACTTATATTCATATATATACCATGTATTTAACCAACAGTCTGTGGGTAGAAGTTGGAGGCAACAGTACAATATGTATTAAATTTTCTCCAAAATTCCTTCTCAGTAGTAGGGGTATGTAAATTATGTGAGGAAGTGTGGTAGTTAGTAGAAAACTACAGATTTCTTTCTTTTCTCCTTTGTGTGATGTTCAATGGAGTGACTGATCAGACAATTACAAGAATACACTTTTTGACATCAGAAATAGGGAGATGAAATGGTGTTAAAAACCCTGGAAGACAGTCATGATTGGCATTTTATTTTACATGCCCTTGTGTATAATTTTACTTGTGAATGTTCAGTGTCAGTGGTGATGGATCAGTGGCATAGATAGGCCCTTCCAGGTCTAGCATACAGTGGGCCCCAAAGTGTAAGTAATACTAAAATTTGTTGTGAGTTAGTTCTTTCAGACTAAATTCTGTTGTTTTGCCACCAGGTAGTATTCTGGATCTCCGTTATGAAATCTGGGAGTAATTCGATAAGAATTATAGTGGGGAGGTGGGATGTTCAATTTTGAAACCAGAAAAAATTTGACAGTTTGTCCATTGTAAATGAACACAATCAGACTTACTGGCAATAACTAGATTTGCAGACTATTTTTCGTACTGTACAATGTAACACAGAAGTTTTTGGTCTTTAGAAAATCGACTGCTTTGTAGTGCTAATAGCAACTGGTCAGAAGACACATATAGTCACTAGCACTTGTGAAACATTGGGATAATTCGACCTGTACATCATAACCGGAATCGGAGTACGTACTTGAGTTTCATACGATACAATTTTGTGCAGTTCAACCTCGATTATCCCTCTTACTGTAGTGCATGGTGCTTTATGTTTGAGGAATGGCATGAGTAAATAGTTCTTTATGACATCTAAACATAAGGCTATCATAAAACAAAGATAACCTACTTCTAGAAAACCCACAGGTTGCAAGGTAAATACTTGGCCATCAACCAAAATTCATCTTTGTTTATCATTACATCTGAAAACTGCAATTGAATTGTGATCTGCATATTTTCATTCTCAATTGCTTTTAAATGTAGGAAAGTAAAGGTTGAAGACAATCCACGATGCAGTATGACAGAATAAAATAATTACATAAAATACTGGAATACAATAACAAAGGGAACATCTTTAAGGCTAGTATGGTGGGCAGTGCTGGACCTTGCGTAAGGCACAGATGAGATTTATACATCCACAAATACAAATTACAAAAACTTTGCACATACATTGTGACAAAATTTGCTAGAAACTTGAAATAAAGTCATGAAATTCAGTAGTGCAGCCAAATGTGGGAACAGCATGCACAACAAGTACTTTTGTGTCGTATGATACCCAGAGCAGTTACGGAACACAGACATCATGACCCAAGAGTTCACAGAAGGCCTAGGAAGTGAGGGAAGTCAATAGTATCTTGTGTCTAGAGTGGAGAATTAAGTACCAAAACTTTGGGGAAAAGAAGCCTAGTAGTTGGAGGATAAATCGTATGGAATGATCAAGTAAGTGACATAAGTGATAAGTGATGTGACACCTTACTTCTTGTTGTTTAAGTTTACAGCAGAATTTACCTTGCACAGCCAGCCCAGGATAGAGCATATATAATTTAAGTACAGTTTATGAACTTAAATTTCACTCATACTTTGTACAGATGTCATGTTTTGTATGAATATCGTCATAACCCACACATGAACATCTGACTTAAAGAATATGAAATAGGTTTCTTGTACATGTTATAATACACAAAACTGCACATTGCTCACCTGGTGTTGGTAAGAAGACAGAGACTAAAAAGGGAAGAAATTTTAATCACATTCAGTTTGCCTTTGAATAATCTTCAGATATATAATTTGGCTTTGTTCTTTGTAATTTCAGCTATATTATATCCTGTTTATATTACTGCTCACAAATCGCACTGGTATGATTTACAGTTTTTATGTAAAATAGGTTCATAATAAACCATAACTTATGTTTTTTTTTTGTGGCACATTTAAAGCGTGGTGTAAGATATGGTCAAAAACCTCCAGATATCTGCCATTAGAACAATAAGAGCTTCTACTCTCAGCACTGATGTCCCATTATGAAATAATCTGTAACATGTATTGCTTGTTGGTAAATTTTTTAAATTTTCCCGCTGCTCATAACAGGCACAGCATTCAAAGTTACACTATAAATTTTGTCAAAGGACAGTTTGTATTAGACGCAGTTTAATTTACAAGTAATAAATATGTTCAGAGACTACTGATATTTATTCATCTAACTAGTTGGATAAACAAGGTTCCTTTTGAGCTAGACTGCACCATGTTGTTTTGCAACTGAACATTTTCAGGGTGGTTCTTATGAATTCCTTACATCTGATATTACTCCAGCAAAAGGTATCCCTGTATCCGATTTGGCAATCCTAATTGGCTTGTTTGTCCTGCCATGATTCTTTCTGGACCAACAGCTGATCTGATTGTTTTCCGACACATAAAAACCAAGTCTTGTGGCTGGGTCCAGTACCGCATCATTGAAATCTTCAGCTGGTAGAACACGGGGCCCAGTACTTTGTAACATTTGGCATGCCGAAACATTGTGCGCATCACATGTGCATGCATGCGCCCAGGATGTTCCCCCATCACTTGAGAGAGTAATGCAAGAGTTCGTTCACACTGTTCATCAAGTTTCCTTCTTCTAATGATGGATCGCAGGAACCATGTGAAAGCCGAACATTGCTCTGCATTACCGGCATTTTCACTTGTTGCATCATGTGTTCCTTGTGGCCACACTGATGCCCCACCATTAAGCAGCACTCTGGTCAGATCTATACTGTCATCCATGTAATGAACACTGTACGTCAGGAGACTACGACCTTCACTGTTGGCTGCATTCGGATCGCTACCGGCCTCAAGAAAAAGATGACTTAGCTGGGCTGCTTGATCAAATGCACCTTCCCTCAGCAAACGACGACCTGCTATTAGAAGTGGAGTGTTTCCTTCAGAGTCCATCATGGATAACAAGAAGTGCCGCTCTGAACCTACACCTGTCCGCCTTTCTCTTCGCATTGTTGCTAGTAGTTTCACTGCTTCCAACAAACTTGACCAATTGCTTTGCAAGTCACCTGCAAATCAGAAATGTGTATGTACACAACTTTGGTTTCATACACCCAGCTGTATCAAAGATTTCATAAGTCATCATCTTTCTATGCCAGTTGCATAAAAATGTAAGAGTAACAGAAATAGCTATGGTCATACAACAGGAATGCATTATACAGGGGCAGAAGACAAAACAGTGATGACCAGGATTCACGTCTGTTTCACTGCTCATTTCTCCGGCAAAAGTACTTCTGTATGTTGTCATATTGACATCTCAAGACAAAATTAATTGGGTGAGGGAGGAAGATGTTACAGCATCTGAATTCTGGGTCACAGAGTTAATCATAAACTAATGCAAAACTAAGGCACGGATGAGTAATTTATGTTTTCCAATAATTTGCTTATTTGTTTATCGCTGTTGAAATTTGTTTACTATTAAGCTGTTCACCGAAGTTCTCTAAGTTCAAAAGGAACATCTGTAGGCCCTCCCCCAATTTTGGAATGGTAACTTTATTATCAGCAAAGAGTAACTGAGGAAACATCTGTTATCCCAATTAATAGGTGGTCTCAATTATTTTCATGTTCTGAAAATTTCCTCCTAATGAAAACAGTCAGCTGTATTTTCTCAGTAGCACCAAAAAAATCTCAGATCAGGGGTGCAAAATTCCTGGATGCCAGGTCACTCTGGTGATTGGATTTTGTATAGTGATGCCCAATATTTGTGGGTCCTCAGTGCAGGACTTGCTTCAAGTCTGCCTTTTGGTGCCTAGAGCGTTTGCAAAGGCTCCTAAATTTTTGGAAAAATTTGTGCATCCCTGGGTGAAATGCTTAAAAAAAAAAGGACCTGTTCAGCACTGAAACAACTTTTCTGGATTATCAAGTATTCAGTAACGATATTGTTTTATACAGTGTGTCATTGCAGAAAATTTTCATGCAGAAGTGTTTTGTGTTAATAAAGAATTTAGGGATATATTCTGCAGCCCTTCAATTTCAAGCCCTCTTATTTCTTTCGAAATCATAAGGAAATAGCAGTTGCAGCCATTGACATAGATACTGCCACTGTGCTGGTAACCATGGCTTTTGTGAAGCAGAGATTTAATTTATATCACAAAATTCAATGGTCGCAATTTCTGTGGCTTCAACAGCATCTTTTTCTCTAAAGGTTCAAGTTCTCTGGGATGTTGTACCTTGTCAACTGATAAATAGTGACTGACTTTTCCAAAGATCAAAATTTCTTTATCACTTCTTTGATTGCACGCTGAAGATGTAGTCATTACAATCCTTTGAAACTTCAGTAACTATTAACCAGTCAACACCACGTAACAACCCAGAAGATGACTCTTCATAATAATGCTCTGAGAACCTCGAATCTCGTATCTTTGTCTGCATATTCATTAGGGTCATACCAGAGTTACTGACCAATGAATACATTATTGTTAAGCAAACTCATCGCCGAGTCTAAAGTACTAGGTCGAGAAAGCAGTAGGAGGGTTAGGTTTACCGAATTGTAGAACAGTAGAGAAGAACCATTAAATGAACTGAACAAACACAATACAAAGTAAAAAGAAAAATGATTCAAAGTTTTCACAGTAGGATAACAGAGCTAACAACTGTGTTAAAAGACTAATAATGACAATACATACACCATAAAACTTGGAACGATGTTACATTATGTGTAAATATGGCTGGGAGACTGAGGGGTTGGTTGTTAAATAATGCTCTTTGTGAAACTAGACATAAAAGCTGTGTGTTGCACAAAACTTTTACCAGCCAGTTTTCTGTACAGTTTGACAGAACCAAAAATACGAAATTATGAAATACATAAAAAAAAAAAGTATTTATGTCAATGAGAAAACTGTGGTTAATCATGAATGGTGATCAGGAGGAATGTTGGTGTCACACGGTATTGCTAACATATACTGTCAGTATCACTGAGGTTATCTGGACAGACAGTGGGTCATGTGTGGATGAAGCCTGTCTACAAAATAATCCTCTGCTTACCTGTTAGCAAGAGATGTAGGGATGCTTGGCATGTAGCAAAATATCTGCTGATGTCACAACTATTAGAGGAACACAATTTGTGGAGGAACAAGACAGAATTTGGTAACCCACATGCTACGTGGAGTGGCGACACACTGTCACATTCACATTTCTGTAAAATAAATAAAAAATAATAGCTTTAAATACATAAAGTGATACAAAAGTATTGTAATAGTAATGTATTTTGGCGGATATCTGTTACAAAGAGCAGTACAATATCCATTTTGAAACTACAGTTAATTAGAACATTTACACTCGGATTAAAGCCTTGCTAATTCAGTATGAAAAATAAGAACTGTAAATTCCCTTTTACCAGAAAGCTGTCTGTGACATAATAATTTCTGTAACATCTATTACTTGTATATCAAAATTACAGCTGTGTGACTTTATTTATAACATTTATGGCATGATGTACACAATGCATGGAATATTACAGATCATTAACATGTGGCATTAAATAATATAAATCTATTTCTATTCATTTATACCTACAACATACAACTGCACAGGTAACAAACTGTAAACAGTATAGGCACTAAATATTTATCTCAGTAATTAACCAACTTGATGCAAAAAATTTTTGTTTTACAATAAGTGTATTTCATGCCTCTACATGTTTCGAGCACATGTGCTCATCATCTGCATTGTATTACACAGCCTCTGGTATCATCACACCTATAGGTGTGATGATACCAGAGGCTGTGTAATGCAATTTTACCTCCTGATGATGAGCACATGTGCTCGAAACATGTAGAGGCATGAAATAAACTTACTGTAAAACAAAAATATTGTGCACCATGCACGAGACGGCCACCTATAGGTGTGACGATACCAGAGGCTGTGTAATGCAATTTTGACCTCCTGATGATGAGCACATGTGCTTGAAACATGTAGAGGCATGAAATAAAACTTATTGTGAAACAAACATGTTGTGCATCAAGTTGGTTAATTACTGACATAAATATACTGAGATGCAGCACGGTCAGCAAAATGTCAAAAAAAAAGCACTTAATATTTGTTTATAACTTTAGACAACTCTAAATGTCAGGCCTTGCAGATATTTACTGAAAACTATTACAGTGAGTAATGACATACAATGAGTGATTCGGAAACATGCTGTCAGCACCTTCATGATGTAAATGAATTTAATGTACATTGTTTGTATAGTCATGTGGTGACTATACAACTAATTATTAATTAATTGACTAATTTGTGTTACACTACTTTTAAATATTATTTTTTTTTCATTCTATTACCTGATGAGATTTCATGCTTGTTATGTCAGTATTTGCTGTGATAAGGAGATCATCTAACATTGGAACATTCTCACATGACAGACATTCATGTAATACTGAATTGCTACCTTTCTGATCTGGAAAGAAGCAGAAATAAATGTCACAAAATTATTAGCAAAATCACAGCACTCTTGTAGTTGATATTAAAAATATTATGAGAAAGAGAGTAAAGAGAAAAGTAGGGCAGTCCATAAGTGTAATTAAGCACCACACTATGAAGGCATTTGGGATATTGGAGGTATGGCTCCACGCATTCCTAACTTTCCTGTTTTCTTAAAGAGACTTAGTGTTTGTAAACTCAGTACCTATACCAAGTGGCTCTAAGATTGAAGATTCAAGTATTCGGATATGACAGCACCATGATCACCACATGACACAGTATAACGTCCCTAAAAACTTGAATTCCAAATTCATAAATATTTCATTCTACCTACCAACGCTTCATAACGGCTATTTGAGAAAGAACTATTGTAAATAAAATAAGCATAATTTTTCATAATATGGACCTTCAACAAACTCTATTTGCTTACCAGGTCCCTGTATTCTATTTATGGCCTTATGTTACAACCGACTTTGTAATCAGTATTAAAAATTAAATATTAAGCTGCCCTTTTAACGTTTATCTTATATCATGCTTCATTATTTTTTTAAAGACTAAGTTTAACTTGAATTTAAAGGTCCAGATCGTACCGCGCAGTAAACACACTTCCTCTCGGCTATAAAAACCAGTCAGTTAATGCTGAATAGGAAAATAATCTCTGTTTGTTCTGAGAGCCATACAAAACACATAAATACACTATGTGGACAGAGCATAGAATTGCATGTCAAACAAGGTGGTACATAAAGTAACTACTAGAATGTAAAGGGCTAATATTTGATTAGCCTAACGGTTTGGAATATGCATGTACAAGTTACTCTGTGATGTTGTACCAAATGGGTTTTATTAAGAATCAGTAAGGCTAAAAACTAGAATTGTCTGGCAACTCTTGGCCATTCTCCTATGTCGATTTTGAAACAGTTCTGTCCATCGGAATAGACGCTAATACTTGGTCACTGACGGACAGACGAATTTAATGATGTTATAATATAAGGCGCACTTGTGTTCACTGGAAAGAATGCATATCAAAAAAACAAGATCACCAACAGCTGTAAAGGTAATATCAACACATTGACAATAGCCGCACGCTTGCATATGGGCTAGTATATTTTGTAAGATTACGTTTATGTAATAGAATTTTCGTATACTGACAATGAAGCTATTACAATTACTAAATAAATTGTTATTTTTTTATCTTCTGGGAATTGTTAAAATTTCTGAATTATAAAATCGATCTTCAACCCACAAATGGCCAGAATATCCTGCATTTCTTATTTACACTCTCATACTGCAAATAAGGTAATATCAATAATGTTCAGCAGTGTTATTCGAACAAACCATATTTATTTAGTCAAATATAGCATAGGTTTTTTATTTTAATGCATCTGAACTTCATCAATATCAGACAACTAATGTAGGACATGCGAATAAAAATTAATTTACGTCCCTAATTTCATAACACTAAAAAAAAATTACGCAATAATCTGTTATGGACATCTCTTTTAAGAAATATCATTCAAATCTGACAAATCATGTAGGAGATATGGGCAACATTTCATTTATAACCTCATAAAGAGTACGGCTTTACCGGCACATACTTTCGTGACACCCACGATTACTCAATGTCATATGGGATATCTTCAATAACTAATTTTAACCAAATCGAATGAAAAATGCAGACAACAGGGTAAAATCTCATGCACGCCCCTTCGTAAGGTATGGCTTTCAACATATCGGTTTTGACGTAATTCTCAATTATTAAACAGCATTCCGTGGATACCTAAAACGAATTTTACACATCTCGGCCAACAAATATAGAAATTTGGGTAAAAATTAATTTACATCCTTTAGTATAGTGTGTCTGTCGTTCCGCCGAATTTCACGAAACCCACGCTTGCCCAACAACTTTTTGTAAAAAAAAAACTTCCTACGTTGCCCGTTGTATTTCATAAAAATCACAGAGTTTAGTCGCTGATACTAGGTCACATACGGGCTAAAGGACGGGCGTGGTCTCCACATAAGACCTTACTTTTTTACTTCGTAAATAAAGCATAACAACGAGATAAACTGAAATAGTTTTCTTAAAAGCTTCGTTCGATTCCCAGTACTCGAAAGTCGTCTGACTGCTGTTATTTGTGTAAGTCTACTTTCATGCGACTGCTGTTATTCGAGTAGAATTCTCATTCGTCTGCGGCAACTAGAATAACATTCTAAATAATCTGTTCGATAATTACATTTTGCTATCGTATTATTCGATAGTCACTCGTATCATTCGATAGTCACACCACAACTATCGAAACGTTCGGCAATATTAACCGTAATGAAGTTGGCGTATGTGTGTGTTCTTCCATCCACTAATCGGAATATACTTGTTGGAAAGAGTGCGCTTTAGTTAAAAAGGAACATTCAGAGCAGTTCTGGAACGTGAAAAGTAGGCGGCAAACAGCAGAAGTGAGTGTGTGTTACGCTTTGTTGGCTATTGTACGTCGGTCTGAATGTAAGCAAATCTTGCATCCATTGCATGCGTTAACATGGAATAGGGGTAATACTCATTTTCTTGTGACACTGTTTAGAAATCTCCGATCTTCTTTCACTAACATTTCAGAATACATAGGTAGTAATTATGAGTGGACATGCAAATGTGGTCATAACATACACCTTTCTTTTCGCGTATGTAGCTAAAAACGAAAACAAAAGGTTTATGGCTGCCATCACAATTCATCCAACAAGGTTAGAATCGCCAACACGTGTTATTCGAGTATTCTAGTTTTGAGGTGCGACATCCCCGTTGTGTATTAAATCACAGTGCACAAAGTGAGTGTGAAGCAGTCTCACTTTGTACAGTATTCCAGGAAAGTTAAGCTTAGAGGTCTCTCTGTAGTGAAACAGCAGAATACACAGTAACACAATAATACAATGAAATTTCACTCGTTATCTTAGCCTTATATTACGCTACATCACTGGCAAAGTCCAGATCAGTTGCAAATTCTAGAAAGCTGTTACAAAGAGTGACTGTAAATAACTGTCGTAAACGTGCGTGTAATACGACTGGGGTTGGAAGCAGTGAACTACTCATAGCTCCATGGAGCCTCAAGAGTTGGTAATCTTTGTCCCGAGGGTCTATTACCATGTTACAGGAGTGTAACACTGGTCTCTGATCTAATATAATTCCTTATTCTCCATCCCACCCTCTTATTTACGATTCGTTTTTACTATTATCATCCTATCTATTCCCAGTTTTTCCAAGTTATTCATTTATTTTCTTTTTATCGATATCCCAAACGTGTTCTTTACATCCCAGCGTGCGGGCGCGCCATGGCACAGTTGGTTAGTCGCCGGTCTCATCACGGAGGTCCGGTTTCGATTCCAGATCAGACCGTGTGGAATATGCGGTGGACGCTATAAAATACCTGCAGGTGACAGCGTCGTTAAATAACACACCAAACATCCATGCGTGCTGCATGCTTCGCACATATTTGATCATTTCATCGTCGTAATGCTGCATTTTGTGAAAAGTCTGTAACTATAGCGCAGCACCACATTAATGCAACCTTCTGCAAGCTTTTGTTCTAAGTAACCTGTTTTCAAATGCCACCGTCTATGCCATTCCCTTCAGAGGGAGACAAAATTACATACCCCCAAAAAGCAATGGGCAAGGTTTTAGTTCATATATTAATCTGTGAAGTTCAGATTTTGTCATGACGCGACAGTCCTAGTGGGCCAAGGCCTCGTCAATATCGAACCTTCACATTCATATTCAGACACACCACAAAATCGGTAGGACTTCTCTGGACGAGTGATCACTCCGACTCCAAGACCTCTACTTGACAACATACAACGATCACAAGAGAGAAAGTTTTATGCCCCGGCGGGATTGGAACCCACAATCCCAGCGAGCGAGCAGCCGCATACCGACGCCTTAGACCGCGCGGCAACCGGGGTCGACTTGAAGTTAGGTAGCAGATAGAAACAAAACAGTATGAGCTGGGAGATAGCAAGCTCTCAAATCATTGATGATATATTGATTTAATAACGCTGTTCCAAAATACTTTTGGCTCTAGGAGTTTTCGCAGCGGGATATCGGGGATTTCAAGAACCTAGGACTTACTGACCCCTGAAGACAATAACATTATTTTGACTCGAAACGTCGGGATCCAATGACCCATCGACGAAGCCTCATAAGCCTATAGTAGTAGAACAGAATTCTCTATTTCAACTCCACTATATTTAAAACAAAAGAGATCATGTACGAATAACATAACAATGAGGCGCGTTCGCATAACCACTGTTGCTGTGGAAAAGCAATAAGTATTAGGTATTCTGAGTGTGTATCTCAAGCCTTAGTTATCCAGCATGCATTGCGCATGGACCATATTATATAGTCGTATGTTACCAGTCCGACTGTACCATATTTTTCCACATTATCTCATAAACGACACGATTTAAAAAAAAAAATCTTGAACGAAAAATGTGTGCTGATTTTCTGTACAAACTTTTTCCGAAATATTTATTCTCAGAAGAATTCAGCGAGATGCACTAATGTGCTAAGGTCTTCACGTAATTTTTTCATTGTTACACCGTGCATGTTGTCGAGTTACTCAATTATTACACCAACCACTGCACATACATAACATTTATAAAATTTACACATTAAAACATTAAAAACGCTCCGACATGTTTCGGTCCTAAGACCATCATCAGGGAGCTATACAGGGTGTCCCAGGAAGAATGTGCCAGACTTCGGGAGAGTGTTCCTTATGTTAAAGTATACCGATATAACCCAAAACACCTATATCCAAAGTTAAACGGTTACGGAGATAATGGCCAGA
>Ga0136643_10003805_pt1 | contig 20512 bp, 12 predicted proteins | sample TergutLab28metaG_FD_96883 | JGI IMG/M metagenome (GOLD analysis project Ga0136643, IMG submission 96883) | Labiotermes labralis P1 segment gut microbial communities from Petit-Saut dam, French Guiana - Lab288 P1 (version 3) (version 3) | ecosystem: Host-associated > Arthropoda: Insects >...
AAACGTGTATTGTTGATACTTTATTTTACATTTAAACATGTGAATAAAGAAAAGACAGAACCCCCCCCCCAAATTTACACATCATACACAGAAATTCTGTACACATAGTATGCACTGCATGAGAACATGAATTTTTAAGCATATATATAAGTGTAGGTGGAAACCCGCTTTCATTACTTAAAGCTACATATTCTTTAACAGAACAGACACAAGAGGACCCTGATGACCCTGAACCAGCAGGTGAAGGAGATATCCAAATAGGATACTGTGATTACTTGTACAGCCCAAGTATAGGAGCAGTAACAAAAAAAATTGCCTATAGGAACTTAGGTCAGAATAGGTACCATCTGATAAAGTTTTCGATAATTTGGCACCTCTGTAGTCCTGTGTGAGTCAGGATAATGGATTTTTGCTCTGGTTATATTGTAAGTAATGTCAGTGCAGCCACATATAGCATGGTGAATATGATTGAAATGAGTTGTGTGAACTTGTAACATAATCTGCTCTCTGATTGCAGGGATATTTGACTGCAACAAACGAACATGGAGTATCTATACAGATAACCCAAAGACAAATAAACCAATTGTAGTTTTGCCTCTTCAGTTGAAGTCCCCATCCAAGTAAAGATATTTGTAACATGTGTAATGTAAAGACCATGACCAAAGGATTCTGGAAGTGATTCAGCATAGTCTGGTAGATAGTCAATGTCACATCCCAGAATACCAGTATTTAATATTCACAGCTTCAAGAATCTCGGTGCTTATTTGCAACATAATATAGTACATGTTCTTTATAGAATTGTTTTTAGGAGTGGAAATATAATTGAAATGAGGCCACAGTTAAGTACATCACAAAAGTTCTGGTTTTCCTCAGTCCCTCCAGGTCATGTGCTGCCATCCTTTATTTGCAATATCCTCCTATGATTTGATAGTACCACGTAACATCAATATCAGTCAATTCTCAATAGCAGTTATTACTTAAAAATGACATTAAATTAAATGTATTCATCTATAAAATAAGGTTGTTACATGGAAAGAATGGAGCTGGAATTATGTAATGAGGAGACAACCAGTGCTGTGCTGTGACATATGAATCTGAAGAGATCTTAGTTAAGAGGTGGGACATCAAGAATGTTACAATTGAAGATTCAAGTCTTTGGGATATGGTACCATGTAAGTTGATGTGTTGTTACCAACATTTCATAGGAGCTTGCGGCCTCCATTTTTAAGATTCAAGAAGTCCAAGAAGAGTCTTCTTGGACCATGAAGATGAGGCAGGAACCTCTTCCAAAACATCATTGACTACCATATATACCAATCAACATGGTGCCACATCCCAGAAGGCTTGAATCTTCTTCAACACTGCTGTGAGAGCATAGATTGTACAATACTACATTTGTAATTTTGATTCTCTAATACATACTATTGTATAGTTGATTGTTTACCAAAGTACCATCAAACACATTCCAAAATCCTCTTTATTTAGTCTGTCAGTTCACCCCATACGTTTTGAGGCTATATACTCAATTTTCAAATGCTTCATGTTATCACAGCTGCTGAGATTTTACATTAAGTGCATGCAGGTTACTAGCATACTTTTAGTCTCTTAAGCTTCTTTTCTGTGACTCATACTTAGCTGTGATAAATATGAAATGAGTCTACAGGCTTGAAATATGTCACGCTAATTGAAAAACTGAATACGCAGGATTGGGAGTTGTATTTGTACCTCGTTAAACATGAACATTCCATTTGTAAATGTTTTAATTTATTCCACAGTAAAGGACATTCAGCTGCGTGGAATGGCTGAAGTTTGTTTTACAGTTTACATGCTGTGTCATTTCACACAAATCTAAAGATCCTTAAGGACAGCAGGAAAATGGTTAATAGGAACAGCTTGGTCTGAAACTGTCAATATTGTCATTTGGCACTCTAGTCAGAACAGTGGAGCTCAATTTACACCTATTCATTACTGGGCACTCTGTATGTGTGTTTTTTTAAATATATTTTACCCTTAAATATTGTAAAAAATCCAATATTTAATCAATAAGAACTAATCTGATGGTAGAAGGTTGTCTGTTAACAACTGAAAGTTATTCACCTGGTACAGAAATTCCCCATGTCCCAGGAATAGTTTCAGAGTCAACCTTAGTGCATCCAGAGTAATAATTCAGCAACTTTAGTGACAGAAAAGTATTAATTTTTCACAGTTTATACATAAATCACTATAGTGAGGTTCATATTTTATATCTATATTTTATGGACAAACAAACTGAGAAACTGCAGTAACAAAAGACCAAATACTGATTTTAAAAAACAACGTTACTTCTCCAGACCATTCACTGAATATATTACATATAAGTAGTATAAAACAAGACAATGCACAAACACTGTACATGAATACACATTTTTTCTAGCTAACTGTACCAGGATAATGTTATAATGCAGTTATAATTATGCAAGAACTGTAAAAAAAAAGTTGACAACAAAGCATCTCACAACTGTACAAGTTTGGTTCCAGTATAACAATTCACAATTTACAAACACCAAGTATAGCCTTTTATTACTCTTTCTCTGTATACAATATATTCTGACTTTCGCAAGTCATCTTCAGTGGTTGCAGCATTTAAATGTAAATAAACCTTGCTAATATGCATGAGCATTAGTTGTGAAAGAAGATAAAACTGTTGTAAAGAACATAAAAATTTTGCCTTTGTGGATCTATAGTTGTGTTGCTGTCATTTAGTTTATTTACATGCCCTTTTATTACTGTGTTTATACTGCACTACTTACATTGTACTTCATATTACTGTCCTTCACCCTCTTGTGCCAAAATTAAATGCCCAGTGTGATGTGTGGCAGACCAAAATTTAAATGGGGGCCACATAATGAAGGCCATGATAGGCTGTCAACTATAGCTGTCATTCACTGTTTTGAGCACCACACTGTGTGACTGGGATACCTGGTATTAGGTGCCAAAGGCTAAGCCTGCATAAATTCTGTTGGATGTTTTGCTTGTGTTACAGAGTTTGTGTGGATTGTTAGTGAACTGTTTACTATTGCTATGTATACAATTTCTTAACCCCCACTTGTGTTTACACTTTTAACTTTGTTACATACAGGTTTTAATACATCCTTGTGTAGTGTGTTGAATGACAAACTGGCCTGTCCTGTATACTGGCAATAGAAAGACTGTCATTATGCCAAAGTGTTTGTAAACTGTGAATGGTTCACTAAATAAGAACATATCACTCACACACACATAACATTAATGAGAATATTTATAAAGTGGCTTGAAAGATACACCACTTTCCAGTATGTGCCCAAACATCTGTCAACACTTCTTCTTTTCAGATTTATTAGTGTGACATCATAAGTAGGTCACCATGAAGTTAGAGCTGTAAGAAGCCAACACTAGAACTGCATTTGTTTGGACTGTAGAACAGGTAGGGCAGTGCTGAATGTAACTCCAAGTATTGGAAGTCATAACACATATTGACAGTCCAAATCATAAATCAACATAAACATTAACGAATAACTGGGGTAAAACTGCTGCCATAAACTTTGGGACAACTCTGTGCCATTCTGGGTGGCCACAGAATTTAAGAAGGAATGCATAAATGTACGACAAACATGCCAGCTTGGAGCTCTTGTGGGAGTGGAGTATGGAATGTTTGGTGGGTAAGAGATGACATGTGGAGTTACGAGGAGAAAGTTGTATGCAGTGGCTGGGTAAAATCAACGGCAGTTGGAGAGAGTTGCCCAGGTTATACATGCTTGGACTGGTTATGTGATCTGGCTGGTTTCAGAGTGGTCCCTCTACAGTCAGTGCATGTGGAACATGAGGACTGATTGAGATGACAAACGGAAAACAAAATAACTCAAATTGTCATATATAAGCTTCTCTCATTCTCTGTCCCACACTACTTCTACAGGACATCAAATTTATAGGACCACCTGTAGCCACATGCAAAACTTGGCTTTGTTTGAAGAATTGGTAACATGTCCTACATTGGTGTAATTTGTATGCAGTGTGTATTGTTTTTGTTTATGTATGCTATCACACAATGTTATTTCTGAAAGAAATCAATCAATGACAATATGGACCCTTCAGAGGAAACCCATTATTTTCTCCGATATGGTATGGAGTATGTCGTCTTTGAGATTATGCATGCTTCTTAGCCATCTGTAGTTCTGGGAGTTGGAGTCCCTAAGGTTTCATATAGTACAATGAAAATGCATGCAAAGGTCCAACCCAAAAGGCTGTCCTCAAGAATCTACATGATACTTTTAAGGCATGGTAACTTCATTTTGGTTATCCATATTAGTCATGACAAAATATTTGCTCAAAGATAATCACAGTCCTCAATTTAGACTATTATGACTACTTCCATGACACTGCAATTGGTACAGAATAAACAAATCAGATAAATACATACTTTGAAGAGTAAGCAAAATAAGTCATTAGCAGCAGGGTTCTGATTAGATTACGTAAGTGTGAGAGAGAGTACTTTCACAAGTGGTTGGTGCTGTGTGGCTTCTTCCAGCACTTGCTGTAAGGTTCCTAGTGGGTTCACATACATGGAAAGGGTTGTGCCCAATTTGAAACAGAAAGTATAAAAGTGTAGCACAACCTGAAGATAATCAGCTGTTCCCTCAGCAAGGTGCCAGTTTCAGTGAATATGGTGTCAATGTTTGTGTTCCAATGACAATATTTCAGTCTATCAGTACTTTAAAGACATTAACAGAAAGCTACTGAACACATACAGTGACACGTGAAACTAGGCACACTGGGAGAACAGTTCTTAGCCTCATCCACTGGTACATGGGGGTGGAGAGTCAATGCTGCCACTTCCAAATCCACCCATTCTTCTCCGGGGAGGTTGTGGAGGCCTGAGGAATAAGGAAGTGTAGTCAATTTGCTGATCAACACTACTGAAAAACAATATCTTTGTGCTGTTTGAATGTTCTTTCATGGCAGATACAAACCCATTCTTACAGAGCTCAGTTGCAAGGCAGTCATCACATGACACAATCAGAAAATAATTTACCCTGCATTTCATTAAATACACATCATATTGCAGACTGTTTCAAGTTGTGGACAGCTTCACTGATTTCTATGCTGCATAAACTTTCATTTTCTGTAACAGCCAGCTTTGTCACAATTGATAAAGGTTTATTTTTACCAGATGTAAAGTGGTGATCACAATTTGACACTGCACCCAAATGAAATTACTAGGAAACTTTTAGTGTGGACATCTCAATACAAAATTTGGCAGGTATTCAGTCAAGTACTTTTGGAGATGAAATATTTTCAGACATGTGCAGAGTCCCCATTAGTCTTCTAGTGGATGTTCTTTAAACAACGAACACATGATGACTGCACTAACTCCTTAAAAGAGGTTTCAAGTTTTTCCCTTATGGGTATGACAATGATCAGGGCTTCTACCAATCCATGAAAAGTAAAATATAAAATTTATCTTGGAGACAGGAACAATAAAAAAGGCTGTATGTTTACAATGATTAGTACAGATAAGTTATATTCCCTAACTGGCACTTTTTCCAAAATTACTTGATACAAATACACTGGTACAACAATCATAAAACCAGGAACAGTTCATGTGTTAACATCATTCTCAGTTTCCTGCGTAAACAGGTATCCATGCATATTTTTCAAGTTTTTATTAAAACACCAACTTTCTGAATTCTGAATTTATTTGGCTAGTGTTTCCCTATGTTTAAAAGGTAGTGTAGCCGCCACAGTGTTCTTATTAAGATAGACACTCATGAAGATTCCGTTGGCAAGGCCAGTGAACAAAGTTTTACAGAAGCCAGCAAACAGGTTAAAATGCTATTAGGACAACCAGGTGATTAGTAGAGGGCTGCCTACTCTGACTTAAATTACTTCTTACCCGGGTCCAGGCCTGTAATCTCGTGTGTATCTGCTACCATGTCTATTCATGTCTGGGTTGACCAATGTTTTGAAGCTGCAGTTCAAAAATGTACTAATTAGTATGCAAATATTTCAGTGAGTATACATTAAATTCAAGTGTGTGTGAAAATATGCACCATGTATATATTCCTCTAGAATTATGGGATCATGTCAAACTTTGGCAAATGAGAAACGACAATTCCAAACAAGAATGTGATGCCAGTGTGATTACTTCTGGGAATAGCAGGATGAAATATGTTTTACCCTGGAAATCTGTATGGTATTTCTAAAACCCACATTGAATAAACCATGTATTATTCCACTATTACAGTCAGTTTTCTTTATATGTGCATTACATTAAGTAAATGTTAAAAAAGGGTATTTTGTCTCACCTGTGCCTAAGTCTTACAAACTGTCTCGTTCCTACAGGTTTTACATGCCATAATGGGTATGCACTTCACTTCTCTCCCAGTATGTGCTACATTCCCCACCCATCACATCCCCAATGATTTGATAATCCTGGTAACATTTAGCAAGGAATTCAAATTTGAAGCTTGTCATCACATAAACCTTTCCACCCTCCTAGGTACAAATCTCCTCCTCAACAGCAAATTCTCAAGCCATTAATTTTCACACCCACACACAACATTGGACAGCATTATGGTTCTGAATACTGTAATCTTCATGTTTTTAGACAGCAGTGAGACCATGATATGTGGGTCCCTATTACCATGGCATGGTGCATGCTGATAATATATTGACCAAGCAGTCACAGAGGGCAGACTTGGGGTGGTACTCCAGCTTCAGGTTGTAACACAGGCTAACAACCCCTCATTGTAAATAATATGTTATGAAATGCTTTATAAGGTCTCAGGCTTGGAAAGATCCTTTGGAACAACCTAAGCAACAGCAGGGACATGAGACTTGGTACTTGCAATGTCAGGAATCCCTATGGGGCAGAGCCATTCAAAACAGTTGCAAGAGAATTTGCAGTACATAAATTAGCTTTTGTGGGAGCACAGATCAAATGGGAAAATGGTGGTACAGAATCAGCAGAGGATTACATTTTTTATGGAAAGAGAGATGAAAAACATCAGAGTATCAGGATTTTTGTATATCAGAGAATCAAATGAGAAGTTAAGAGAGTAGTTTTTCTTAGTGGTATGTCATATGGATGTAGAGTGCTAAGAGGTTGCTGGTGTGATATTAGTATTTTGAATGCACATGCCCCAGTTGAAGATAGAAATGATGCCTTTGAGAACAGTTTATATAAGCAATTTGAGCAGGTATTCCATCAATTCCCTAAGTACCACATGAAAATTGTTAAAATTTCAATTAAAAATTATGAAGAAAATATTTTAAAACTGGCAGTTTGGAACAACAATCTATAAGAAAGTTGTATCACTAATGGTGTTACAGAAGTAAAATTTGCCACATCCAAAAATCTGTTAAGATCACAATTTTCCTGCATCAAAACATTCATAAACATACATGGACCTCTCCTGATGGGAAGACTCCCTGATCACTGCCTGGTGTTTGCAAAAGTTATGATTTCATCTTTTTAACTAGTTTACTTCTAAGCAAACCAACTTACTACTAACTGTAACTACAGTTATGTGAATTATAAATTAGTACTTAATTTCATACTTACTACATAAATACAAAATTAAAAAAACCCCAGAATAATGCAATTAATCTTGACAGACTCCATGGAGATCTATCTTCAATTACTCCATCTGAAAATATGTACAACAGGAAAAATAAATGCCAGGCTTTACAACGTCTATATCTACTAAATGAGATTTGAGATCCTCACTAGTTTGACTAAAGAATAAGCAAATTCTGGGCTGTTAATGCTGTGTAGTGTAGTAGAAATTTATCAAAGTAATGAAGTACTGGTTAAATTTCTTGTATCCCAGAGACTGGCATTCTACAAAGATTATCTGTTTTATCTTCATCTGTGCAATCAAATCAATTTGATGCAGATAAGGCCTGACAGATTACAACAATGACTTCCTCAAGCCAGTACTGAAATCGGGTTATGTTTATGAAACACTAAACACTGGTGGAAGTTAATGACTTAGAGACAGGGATATGTCAGGCTCTTGTAATATGCTAAAAGACAATGCCAGATAAATACAAAGAAGGCAGGAAACATGGTTTATGTTGTAGCACTATTAAAACACTGTCTTTACGTTAATCACAGAGCTCTCAACTACACTACCCAAACCTGAGATTTTCCACTGAGCCACAAAAATTTAATTCTGCATTTCTGATTACTTGGCTCCGTAACTGTTGTGATTTTAACTATGACGTATCGAATAAAAAGTCTCCTCATACCAAAGGAAAAGTGGCAAGACGATCATGAACTGTGAAATGAAAAGTATATCACAGAACGATGTACTGTACTACTCTTTGTGTCAAACGATTCAAGGAGCAATGCAAATAAAACAAAGTGACAGAGAAAGAGGACATGGCCTGAAAACTTCAGTTAGTATAACTTGATCTGGGTCACGATTTTGGCCCTAGGCATCCACTAATACGATGCATAAGTGCTACCCATTCCACTAGGCTGATGTGAAGACTATATGAATGTTTTCCGACGTGTTATCAATAGATCATAAATCACAACTTTTTAGCTTTACTGTCCAATCATAAACATTTTTAACAGCACTAACACTACAAAGTGGCAATTATTCGAATAGAAGTCACAATACACTCGTGCAATGCTTACTTGAAGATATGTATACCATTGCTTTGCTTCAAATCCTTGCAAAATATATCACGTAACGCTTAGACGGAATAAAATTTACTCCCTCTACTCGCACAACTCTCACACCACCACGCCTCCTCTCGCACTGTCATCAAATTTCAACATTGGTATGTCTGAAGCAGTGACATATCGAAATCATACGTTACCTTATCTGTGGTTATTCACGCGAAGGCCATCTGATAAATCGTATCCCATTCATGCAACTACGATAGTACTGAATTTCTTTCAAACTTATAATGTATAATGTATTATGTTTTTAATGATGAATTGATATATTAAATTAATTGGCCCATTTATTACATCTTACGTAGAAGCATAATACCAATAAATTTAATTGTCTAGTTTCTTATTATGTAGTCTCTCCCATACAGTTGGCTATATGTTCCGACCACGGATCGTCTATCTGTCCCGAAGCCATGGATTACAGGTAGCAATGGTAAGATCCATCACAGCAGATGCTGTGTGATATGTGGTGTGGCTGATTTGCGTGGAATTTTAAATGTAACGTGCAGAGAAACGATGTACGAGAAAAGTCACAAATTATCAGCAAATTGCAGAACAAATAAATGTCTGCCTCGCTGAGAGAGTGTCTGGCTTTAGTGCTTGGATAGGTACTACGGTACTAGGGCAGTGATGGTAGTATGGGTTAAGGGACAAACCAGACATGCTGTATGATATTCGACTAGGTTAATCACATATTGTGAATTAACCCAGTTGTATGCTGTATAAAATCCGACTAGGTTAGTCACATATTCTGAAGTAATTCAGTCTTATAGCTCGATGTCAAAATTTTTTTAAATGGTGGCTAATATATGTACATTATTTTCCAGGTACCAAATGTTATATCAGATAACAGTCCTTGTTCAAGCTATGTTGTGGCTGGTAATGATGGGATATTTCAGTTATGTAACATTTAGAATTCTTCAGGCTTGAATCTTTAACAATATCAATGTGAGAACCTCAAGGCTTGCAGTGCTCATGCAGTGGAATAACTTCGGATGTATTCTTCACCATATAGTATGGCGTCAAATTCAACAGCAGCAATGCCATCAAGTGTTGGACAGACTTCACTGTCTTTGTCTAATAACAATGCAAGTTCTGCAGGACACTTTTTCCATAGAGGGATACAGCAATCACCAGTGTTCAATCCCTTGCTTTCTAACCAAGGTCAGGCATTGTATAATGGAGTTTTCAGTACTCAGACAGGATACACTTCACAAAATTCTTTTCCCACAACAAACTTTAACAGTTATGGTCATGCAGAGCCTCCCCCTTGGATAGCAGAAACTCGAGTTACACCTGCAGTGAGCAGCACTTTGCAACAGACAGAAAGAGACAGGGGTAATAGAGTTCAGTATTCTGAGAAAACCATGTCATGTAATGGTCAGAGTTTGTCCCATACATGTTGCAATAATAAAGTAGGAATTGCAGAGAATATTGACATCTGTTCCCCAATATCTGCAGGAGCATACAGACCGATAAGTAAGGAATTATTAAGCTTGCAATCCAAGAGTAATAACAGCCTGGAATCTCAAGGCTGGTTCTGCAGCCAAGGCATGACAGGATATGGAACCCAACAGAATCAAAACAATCAACAAGTCAGTTATAAATGCAATGAGCAGTTTTCATCATGTTCTGTTTCCCAGATAAATATGATACTGCAGGAGCAGCCTGATCCTAAACATTCATCAGATTCTACTTTTGATCATTCACAGCATGAATGTCAAAACGCAAATAACCAAACCAATCAGTGTTCTAACAAAGGTTCATTGAAGTCTGTCTGTGTTGAACAAAATAAAGAACAAAGCATCAAATATTGTAATCTTCAGAAAGTACAACAAAATCAACAATCTGTGGAACATATTCAACCGCCTGACCTATTAAAAGATCAGAATGGTTACATGGGTCCGTCATCACTGTATAGTCCTGCCGGTGAGCTCCATGAGGATACACTTTATTCTCAGGCATCTCTTGTGTTACACATGGGTAGTGATGGTTCTCCTAACACCGGTCATTTTCAGAACCATTTGGTTCCTTCAAAAAATCAGAACAATATTGTAGATAATAAGGCATATGCCTTATCAACAGTTGTACAGCACTTCCAAGAGCATGGCCGGTGTGGCCTGGATGCAGGAATATCGTGTGATGTGATGGATAGTTGTCTTCAGACAGATGTCAAAGTTGTGAGTGAGAATTCTGTAAATATATCATCTGGTAACCAGTCGGTGTTCGGTGTGCAGAAGTCGGCTGTCAACTGCATGTCAGACTGTAATGTTACTATCACCGATGGCATCGATTTGTGTTCAAATACCCAGCAGTTGCAGATAGAATGCAGTGAGGCTGAGAGTAAGGAGAATAGCAGCCAAGAGTCTACCAGTATCACTGGTGAGAGTGACATAATTGTAGAAGAGAGTGAAGAAGAGATGACAGAGAGCGAGGTACTATAGTTTGATGTATAGCATGTTGTATTATGCTGTTTGTCAGAATTTTTATTGCTGTATGTACTTTGCAGGTTTGGCCACATGAGTTCTGGAAGTAGAGACAAGTTGCACTGCACTCTTTGTGGGAAATATGGATAATGTGGGTAAACACTACGTGGCATTTAGTTAGAAATTTCTGCACAGACAAAGCAAAGGAAGCAGGAGCATTGTTTTGATGGATATAGCTTTTTCCCATGTGACATTTTTTGGATGTTTTTGCAACACATTGTCTCATAGATACTGCAAAACCTTAGGGTTGCACTGTTCATATTTTGTCCCTATGAGGGTAAATTCGAGATACATAATTTTATGAATGTTTAAAACACAGTCAGCAGTCCGTCACTATGGAACAGATGCATATGACCTTGTGAAATGGAGGTGATGGACCATTCTCCTAAGAGGACTGTTGCTGCACTTCAGGGCTGTACCACATTTTATCACCTATGGTGACCTTCAAAAGGAACCAAGGTTTTCTGTGATGGGCCTGGCATCTGCTAACATGACTCTGCTATTGCTTCACTTTCAAAGGATGAGAAAGAAATTTTAGTGCAATGCACTGCCTGTGCAGATTTTGTGTCCAAATGCTTTAAATATGATCCTGGAGGTCCCTGTCATCTCATTTGCCAAGCCACAGGTAGTGATACCTCTGTTTTTATGAACATGTTCCTTTTGTTCAAAACTAATGAAGGAATCCTATTACTGACTATATGTAGCATGTCCGTATTATGTATCCTTAATTTGGCAGACATGTGTTGTATTGTTTATACTTTCAGATTTTGTCTAATGTCCTTGTTTTGGATCTTGATTCATAGCCAGATCAGTTCGTGAAAATATAACTCGGTAGTACCTTGTTACAGGATAGTACTATGTTGATAATTTTTGTTTACAGATTTCTATTGAAGAAATAAAGGGTACAGTATTTAGGGAGCAAGAACCTGCCACATGTTTGGTTTGCAGCCTCTCGGCAGATACCAGCAATCAGTTCATACACATGCAGGGTGATTCACCTGTGACATCAGCATCCCACATTCCCGTGGTAACCAAACTAGCACAAGTGGTATTGGATAATCACACACAAATTCTTAAACTCCAAAATGAATTCATGTGTAGACGTTGCCTCAATTTGATTGACACAGTTGACTGTTTGGAGACAAAATTAGCTGCTGTAAAACAAGATTTAATACAACTATTTGAAACACGGCAAGTCTCCTTAAAAGCCCTGGAAAACTGGAAAGTAAGTGATGATGTTACAGACAAAATTGAAGAAGAATCAAAGAGCTGTAGAGATATACCCCAATCTACAGACCAAATAGAAAGTACTTCAAAAGACTTGTCTGTAGATGAATTAGATACTAATACTGACAAATCATGTGAAAATGAGGAAATGAAAGATAAGGATGATGACAATAGACAAAGTGAAGAATTTGATGAGAAAGTAGTAACAGAATGTCAGAAGACTGACACTGTTATTTATAAAGAAAATTCCTACAATGAGGGCTCTGTATCAGCATGTGATGTTGCTCTTGAAGTGGATATGGCTTCTGAATTAAAGGTTCAGTGTGATGTCTGCAGTAAGTCTTTCTCAAGCAAAGAATATTTAAATAAGCATCACCAGCAGCATCACACCAAACAGTTTAGCTTCTATTGTGATCGTTGTGGTAAGGGGTTCAGTGTTCGATGTGCACTGGAGAACCATCTGTTACTGCATGCTGGAGAGTTCCGTTACCAGTGTGAACTCTGCGGAAAGCTTTTCATTCAGCGTTATTCTTTGGATGATCACCTGCGTAAGCATGAGGGTCGATTCCGTCTTACTTGCGAGCAGTGTGGAAAGGGTTTTATGTGTCGTAACTCCTTGCACATCCATACACGGACTCACACAGGAGAACGCCCCTTTGTATGTCAGCATTGCGGTAAATGTTTTAGTTCCAGCTCGAACCTTGTGACTCATATTCGGGTGTGTTCTGGGGATCTGCCATTCCATTGCAAGCAGTGTAATAAGAGTTTTGCCCTTATGGCACAGCTAGGTGCTCATGTTTTGTCACAGCATGAGGGGCAATACAAATTTAAATGTACAGTGTGTGGCAAAGGTTTCATAAAAGATTCTGATAGAAAAGTTCATGAAAGGTCACATACAGGAGAAAAGCCCCATAAATGTGTTGTCTGTGGTAAATGCTACAGTAGTTTGGGGAATCTCAATCAGCATGCAAAACGGCATAATGGAGAGCAGCCTTTTAGGTGTTTGGTATGTGGACAAGGTTTCTTGCGCAGGAGTACTCTTGCTGGACACATGAATCAGCATACTGGTGCCCGTCCATTTAGTTGTGATCAGTGCAACAAAACATTTATGGCAAAACGAAACCTATATGCGCATCGTAAATGGCATGCAGGTACCATTAAGCGCTACACCTGTACCATATGTGGAAAGTCATTTAATCATGGTCTGCAAGTCCACATGAGGACCCATTCAGGTTATAAACCATACACATGTTCAGAATGTGATATGGCCTTTACCGTTAGAAGTACCTTAAACAAACATGTGAAAAGTAAGCACCAGAAAAATATGGGCACACGGTTTGAAAAACAACTCTAACATTTTACGTTATCATGTTTTGTTACAAAACAGCACGTGATATTGATTTATGTCTCTTTATTTTGAGAGATGTTAATAACAGTGGAAATTGTGTGTATGATTTTTTGTTGAAATTAATCAACTTCCATTTGAGTTTGTTCTTCATCATTTTCACTGTCACTGTCTGATCCTGAGTCCTCTTCACTGGCATCTGAGCTACTGTTTGATTCTAACCATTCTAGGCTTGTTAGATCATTGTGGATCAGTGTTTTCCATTCGTCCAGTTTGTGCAGATCTGGAAATTAAAACATAGCTGAGAATATTTTCATTGCTGTACTGCTCACCACAGAGTGGGCAACATCATTTGTGCGTAGTGACTGATGATGCTGCCTGCTCTGTAGTGCTTAATCCACTGTTAAAAAAATGCTCCTGTAAAATGCATCCAGCATATGGATAACTAAATTCATAGAGCCGAGTTCCTGCGAAGCTGCCAGTCACATGGCTTGACAAATTCCCCTTCCAAATGCAATTTTTGTTTCCATTTACCATCTCTCCTCTACATGCTTATGTCACATCCATCTTGTCCTTGAGTACCTTACAGTATTTTTGGTTGAGAATAAAAATTATAAATGCACCTCACTCTACAGTTTTCTCCATACTTCTGTTGTTTCCTCTCAATTTGGTGTGTTTTGTTCATAAGATAATTCAGTTTGGATTCCTCCCTTAGGATAAGAGATCGATGGTTCACATCCGTATAAAACAACAAACAAGATTATGGATCTGTATGTTTTTATCTATAAGATTTTATGAGAGATGGGACAAAGGGAGATGCTGTGCTGAAATGTAACATGCATTGCTGAATTCAGTCTACTCTTACTTCACTGTGAATTTAAATATGATTTGATATTCTTAATTCCAGACGTTTGAAATTTGCCACATATTTGAAGGATCTGTTACATTCACATTATGGTTTTATCCTTCATTGTGAGGGAAGACATAAGGATTAGTCATTGTATAACAGAACATACTGCAAGAAAAATGTGTAGTTAGTGCAACAGTACTTAAATTTATGGTTCTAGATCAAATACCAGTGCCTCATGGACAAGCTGCTGTTATTGAGGAAGAAGTTTAAATTAAACTTTTGTTCAAAATATGCCCACAGAAATCATATGTTTTGGATAATTTTTTGTGTGATATCCTGGCAGAGTTTTGTGTGGTCATTATCTACAAATTGAATATTAACTTTCTTGTTTTATCATTTTAGAGGTAACTTTTTTGAAGACTTAGGCCATGTTTATTAAAGTTTGCATGACATCAGGTTATAAATATGTTCACAACCTCTGTATGAAGCATGCTTTGTGGAATTTGAAAAGCAGATGACTCCTGTGATTTACTCTTCTGAGTACAGAAATAATAGAAAAAAGACATTACTTTTGGTCAGTCTTAACAAGGCTGCTTGTTTAATCTTGTAGAAATATATAAAGGACTTCAGTAACATCTTTTTTCATTTCTTTCCCTCACTGATATATGTTGTGTAAGTGGTTTATACTGCAAAATTGGTCTACATCGACTGTGCCACATTATAAGTGTTCCATTGATGAAGTGATCACTATGTAGTACCAGGGTGGTAGATAATAGCAAATTAGTGAATGAGAATAATTGTTCGTAAGGCTGTCATAAAAAATAATCAATTTCATGATTTCAGTATAGCTTATGGAAAAGTCAGAAAAAAATGGTTACTTTTGCTAGTATGTGGAAATTAAATGATACCATGGCACAGTTCAGGACACTGACACCACCGATCACAGAATGATGCTTCATTTGGGATTCACCCTGGATAAAGTGGCATTAGTGGCTGAGTACTTCAGTTTTTTTACCTTCAGTCATCATGTACTCACTTCAGTTTTTTTACCTTCAGTCATCATGTACTCAAAGCTCTATACTCATGTCACCACTTTTGGGATGCACAATACGCCCAACCACTGAGAAAATTACTCCTGACATGTACAGTATGCCGAAGCCACTAATGACACTGTACCTGACGTGCAGCAGGCCCAGCCAGTGCCAGAATTGTGCCTAACATGTACAGTAGGCCCAGCAGTGAGGAGGTCATGCCTGACATGGGCAGTACACCCAACCAAAGATTGCACTGCTCCTGGGATGTGTTATAGGCTCAAACAGTGAAGATGTTACCTAGGATGTGTGATAGGATCAACCAGTAAGGATGTTACCTAGGATGTATGATAGGCTCAACCAGTAAGGATGTTACCTAGGATGAGTGATAGGCTCAACCAGTAAGGATGTTACCTAGGATGTATAAGCTCAAACAATAAGGATATTACTTCAGATGTGTGATAGGCTCAACCAGTTAGGATGATACCTAGGATGTGTGATAGACTCAACCAGTAAGGTTGTTACCTAGGATATGCGATAGGCTCCACCCGTAAGGAAGATACGTAGGATGTGTGATAGGCTTAACCAGTAAGGATGTTACCTAGGATGTGTGAGAGGCTCAACCAGCAAGGATGTTACCACAACCTTATTTCCCCACTTAGTACTTCTCTTACCTGGTGCTTGACTTGACTCGACTCGGAATAAAGAACTTAACTTGCAATTAACTAAAATTAAGTTGACCAAGTAATATAAACACTGTGTTTCATACCTAAAGAGTAAAAATCTGACAGAGTAAACTGCTTATCCCCATCCTCAACCAATCCTCCATACAAGTAAAGGATACCATGCTTCACAACCAGTCCACAGTTCATTCGAGGTGATGGAGTGAACACATGTTGTGCTCCTGAGCTACTTTCTGCATTTTGCTGAGATGATGCCACTGATGTAGCTGGACCCACTGTTACTTTAAAAATTCCATCATCTGATACCACAGCCTGAGATGCTAAAGACACAGATGGTACCTATAAATTAAATAAAAATGTTGTGAGAGAATAAATAACATGTTAGATCACTATGGAAACCTGCTAACCAAAAATGAAGATTCCTTGTGGAGAGCTGTAAATAAGCAGGTAGAAGTTGCATCTGTGTTATAAGCATCATACCATTTACATGTATAGCAAGGACAGAAGTAAAGCTGTGTGCATTATAGGCTTCTGTATTAGGTGGAGGTGAGTAACTGGTGTCATGCTCCTGCTGCTTCACTCCTGAACAAAGAGTACCTGATACTAATGTATCCAGAGGCTTGTGGATTCCACAGCCAGTCTGGACACTGATGGAAATGAGAAAAGGCATCTTTTTCTGGTGGGAATCAAACCCCAGTTGCCTACTCCACACTTCACTGACTTACCTGTCTTGATTCAAGGAAAGACATGGAACTGAAGTGAAAACTTTTAAAGAACCTTGCTACTGTAAAATTCTGACCCTTGTGGCCTTCACACAGATAACATTTCATTTTATTACACCAGTCCCACATATGTTTATGGTATGAAGTTCTTAGGGAGGCTGTGTAATACATAATAGTGTAGAATAATTTGCTGGAACCATTTCACCATTTCTCAACAGTCCCTTACAAAAGTTCTATGAAGTAAGCTAGAAAGTTACTTGATAACAAAAAGTCACGTAGTCTATATAAATAAGCTGATGAATGATTAATGCAAACACAACATAATATATGCAATCTGAACTAGTACCAATGGTGAATGAAATGTTCATATAAGGAATAGGAAAATCACCACCCACCTTTCCTGTTTCACTGTCGTGTACATCCTCTTGTGATCCACTTATTTTCATTTCATTTAATGCATTATCATAATAATCATTTTCAGCATCACTGCGTAACTCATTTTTCTCCTTGCGTCGTCTTTTGTGTTTCTCAGAATCCTTTTTACCAGACAGTGTAACTTTAAAAAGATAAAGTGTTATATAAGATATTTTCCTGATTACTCAAACTCTTTCTGTTGTCCCAGACACTTGACATCAAGGTATAATGGTTTGCACTTTCTCTTTGCATATAATTGAAAAAAGTGTCATTAAATAAGTGAAGAAACATGACCAGCTATTATACTAGGAATTACAAAACTGTCTAGATTTTATTTGGTGGGAAGTTCAGGCAGTGTCACACTACATATTTACGCAACTTACTTACTTACTTACTCCATGGTGCAGAGTCCTTCTTGAAAAGCTAACTGGTTTGCAGCTAGTCAAGAAATTCCCCGCATTTTATGGAACCCAAAGGTTCATTACCGCACTCACAAGCCTCCGCCACCCATCCCTATCCTGGGCCAGCCCAATCCAGTCCATATACCCACATCCCACCTCCTGGAGATCATTCCTAATATTATCCACCCATCTATGCCTAGGTCTCCCCAGTGGTCTCTTTCCCTCCAGTTTCCTCACACAGCGAAATAAACTATGTATACTACACTGTAAAGCCCCAAATATTTCATTATTAACATACCACTGCTACCAACATAAATTTAGCAAAATCATGTGACGTGTCATTCCTGTTATGCAGTGTGGAATAAACTAATTAACTTTAATAACAAAACATTAGTAGAAACAAGTTATGATGTCTGCACATACTCTGCATGAACTAAGACTGAATCTGATACACTAATGAGCACCATCACAGTATACTGGTAGTGGAACCCAATAATTCAACAGTACTAATTTCGAAGCCTGTAATTAAAATCCCAAGCCAATTCCATCCACCTGAGAACTGCACAACCTTACTTCTTAATATCCATGTGACAGTCACCACTGCATATCACTGTCTTCTAGATTATCACTTTTTCACATCCTTTGAAGGAGTGTTTGTTCTGTGTGGCCAGCCAAGTGTGAGGTGAGAGACATAGCCCTGAACTTAAGATTGAGGACATGATGACATGTTACCTGGGCAGAAATACTTCACACCTTGGGGGGGAGGGAGAGTGACAGGTAAGTATGATGTAGCAGTGGTGGAGTAATTAGTACAGAACAACAATATAACTTGGAAAATAACCTGCTCCAATGCCAGTTAATTGTGAATCTCGGCTGCTGTCTTACCCAAGTCTGAAAATGAGGGTGTGTGGTGAGATGCTAGTGCCCTACCTGCCTGATCTGTGGCATAGCCATTCCCAAATGTATCCCTACCAAAATTACATATGAATTTCTTCCCCCCCCCCCCATTTAAGCTGCTTGCCCATACCATATCAACCCCCTTGATTTTACTACCCTAAAAATTGTAGACATATGAGAAATGCATACAGAATTTTAGTTATAAATCCTGAAATGAAAGGGGCACTTGGAGACCTGTATGTCACTGGAAGGATATATTAGAATTAAAAGGGGTATGTTGGTGTGGACTGGATTCTAATGGCTCTTGTATATTCGGGAATTAACTTTTAATCTGCATAAAATGCAAGGAACTTCTTGACCAGGTGAGGTACTATAAACTTCATAGGAAAGACTCTGTGCCATGGAGTTAAAGTACATTACCTGTTGCAGCATGAAGTTCCTTGTAACAGGCAACATTGCATTCAGTATGTTAAATACTGGATAGAACACTCACCTGTCCACCACTGAGTTATATCTAGATCCAAGACATGAAGGTCATTATAGAATGTCCCTGCTAGGTCTTCTTCACTCTCCTCGACATCCCATACTCCACCAAACACATAGGCTTTGTTGCCAGGTGCTGTGGCTAAAGACATGCTACACCGTGGCGAGATGCGAGTCCCAGACTGCTTCACTGCCACCCACTTCCATTTCAGTCCCGATACATCATTCTCTGCATGAACAAAACAGACATGAATTATATATGTGCTCAAACTTGCTAAGATTTTAAAAGACCAGTCACCAAAGATAACAGTGTTCTCTGTTTATTATTTCTTAGCACAATATGCCCCACTACATTTTCAGAATAGTGTAAATTATGAAGTGTAAATAAAAAACAAGACAAAACTGTATGCTTTCAAATGATGTGTAGTAACCTTGTGTGTTGCGGGTATGTCTGCTGTACACAAGCCCATCTTTCTGTTTGTGACATATCAGTTGTACATTCATTGAACAAATTCTGATAGAGTATCATATTGAGTTTCACTGGAGCAGAACACACACTGACACAATCTCTTCGAACAACCAGGATAACCATTTAACATGAAGACTTTCCTAAAAATACGAAAATTGGGCTGGCCCAGGATAGGGACAGGTGGCGGATGCTTGTGAGTGCAGTAATGAACCTTCAGGTTCCGTGAAATGCGGTGAATTTCTTGACTAGCTGCAAACCAGTTAGCTTCTTAAGAAGGACTCTGCACCATGGAGTAAGTATATGTATTCCTGGTAAAATCAGAATACAGATGTTTAGATGCTCAAAGAATGAAAACTACAACTGCTTTTATGGTTACAAGTAGAAAAATTGGTGCTTGGGATTATGCATACAGTATGGTCCAAAAGTTTAGGACAGATTTTTTTTTTTAAATCGAAGACACATACTTTTTTTTTTTATTCAAAATAAGCTCAATTGGCAAATATACACGCGTTTGCACAGTTGTACAGTTTCTGAAAAAATGATGAAAATTTCTCTTTTTGGACCTTTAATTCATCAGTTATGGCTTCTTGGATCTCAGCAACATTCACAAAGTGGAGTCCTTTTAACTTCATTTTCAACTTTGGGAATAGAAAATAGTCAGGCAGAGATAAATCTGGAGAGTATTGGGGGGGGGGGGGGGGGGTGAAAGGGGTGTGAAATTTTTTGGGGGAAAAAATTGGGAAAAACCTCCCGCTTTGGGGGGGGGGGGTATTTGTGTAAAAAAAAAAAAAAACCAAAAG
>Ga0136643_10003806_pt1 | contig 20510 bp, 12 predicted proteins | sample TergutLab28metaG_FD_96883 | JGI IMG/M metagenome (GOLD analysis project Ga0136643, IMG submission 96883) | Labiotermes labralis P1 segment gut microbial communities from Petit-Saut dam, French Guiana - Lab288 P1 (version 3) (version 3) | ecosystem: Host-associated > Arthropoda: Insects >...
ATAGTCATTCAGAAAATACGTGAGCAACATACCAGGAAAACATGAAGTCAAGGAAATCCAGAAAACAGCCATATTGGGCACTGCACACATACTTCAGAAAGTACTAATGTAAAAGTACAATAGATTCAACACTGGAACTTACTATATAAGCACCATGAATAGTAACAACAGAATAGCTACAACACTTTATTCCCTAGGGACATAGTTTGTCTCAGTCATATAAGTACAAATACCCTGCATAAAGGAGATGATGATGATAAGTAGTAGTAGTAGTACCACTAAGCAGCCATTTGTTTCTAAGTATATGAAACACACATTTATCCGTGCAGTACCTATCTCTGAGACTGAATTGCGTCCGTCATGGAATTAAAATAATTTACCACGAAAGTAGAGCACATAATACCTTCTGCAATGTTTCCGTCCTGGACGGGCACCTTCCTACTAACTCCAAGAAGAAAAAGCTAATAGTTTTTCATCTAGTCAAGAACGTCTCCGCATTTTATGGAACCTGAAGACTCCAAACCATACTGACAAAAGCCAGCCACTTCCACAGCCACATCAATCTAGACAACTCCCACCCATCCTGTTTCTTGAACATCGATTAAATATTAGCCTACCATCTACGCCTAGGCTTTCTATTTGGCTTATTTCCCTCAGATCTCCTCATTAAACCCTGTATTCACTTCTTTGCTCCCCTTTCCACATTTCCCATCCATCTAATTCTTCTTTACTTGATTAACCGAATAATATTTTGTGAGTTGTACAAATCATGATTCTCCCCAGTATGCAGTTTCCTTCAGTTCCCTGTTACCTCGTCCGTCTTAGGCCCAAATAACTTCCCGAGCGCCCTCTACGCGACACACCCTCAGCCCATATTCTTCCTTCATTGTGAGAGACCAAGTTTCATGCCCATACAAAACAACAGGAAAAACGTGTAGTTATGTTTATTTTAATCTTCATATTTTTGGATAACGTAGGAAAGGCAAAGGTATCCTGAAATCAGCCTACTCTTAATTTCTCCGTGAATGTATTTGTATTCATTGGTGTCGATCCCCAATATTTACACGTTGCCAGCCCTACAAAATATGCAATGCTCTCCTCTGCAAAACACAAAATTACCATCAACCACCGTCATAATCAGCCTCGCTGAAAATCGAAACTGTATTGACACGATTTGTTTATGTTTTATTCTGCAAGTGGTTACGTGTTATCAAAGAGGCTTGTTTGCAGATAGACCTAGGTTACGGGTGTTATTTCTACCCGTTGTTGAGATCTTCACTCTTCTCGGATGTTACGCGCGTAAATCAGCAGTTACCGACGTTTCGGGACATCTTATCGGTCCCATCTTCAAGAGTCCTTAGTTACCGATGTTTCGGGACAGCCTATCGGACACGCTGCTCTAACTTTGTTTAACGATTCTGTTCGTCACACATGTTCATTCTACAAGGAAGAATACCACCATTTCTTTCACATATGAAAGATGTCAAAATATTCTTTGGTTAACTGTTTTATACAGCAATTAATATACTTCCTGTTGATAGGCCAGTAAGGCCAGAAACATTGAGGAGTTTAATGTTTTTAAAAATGTTATTGTGAATCATCCCGTGACAGTTGTGTGCTTTGTTAGCTAAAATTGTATCAAGATTAACACGCATCTTCTACTTTGCTGCGTAGAAGCTGGTGCATCGAGTGGACCATTGGCTACTCGTAAGAATGCGTGTAGTCACGCCTACCCTTACCCTCCTTCCAAACATCATCATTGCTTGGTGTTTAAAACAAATCTATTAGTTTGCCGTTATTGATGTCCAATACTGGGGATTTAGCAGTCAGCAATGTTGGGTGGCTCGAAGCGTAGCCTCGGAAGTTTCGTTGCAACCAATCACAGCGTGCTTGACGTCGAGCACGCGAAGCTAAACTGTACACTTTAAAAGATAGCCTCATTGTGAAAGTTGACGCTGAAAAGAGTTGCTGTGCGAGTTAGTTGCGTTTTACGTATCTCCTTTTCTTGACTTTACTGAGACTTTCGGTTCATTGAAATCAACAATGGCAACGAAGGATAAGGTGAAACACACTTCACGCTAAGTATAGTAGTTGTAGTTAATGTAGTTGTGCAGTTATTAAACTTCCCTTGTCTTTCCTCTGAAATAGGGAAGTGGGGAGGGGGGAATACCCAAACTCTGCTGTGTTGCCCTGTGAGTGAAATATGTGTATTGGTGCGAATGTTGGAGGGATATACTTCCCCTAAGTATATTTTATCATGTGCAAATGGTACGTGCCAGTCTGCGTTTCCTGTTTACGTGGCAACTGGACAAGAAATATGAGGAGATGACTTGTGGAATAATGTTGTATGCTGTTCACATTAATGAAAGTACAGCGTCAGTGCAGGGATAAATCTTGGAAAGCATGGAAATGGAAATGGTAGAAAATATAACGGCAGTACAGTTCGTGTAAAGTGTTATAAACATGTACAGATGTTACATACATCTTAAAGATTTTGGGTCTCAGAGCACAGAAGAAGACCTTTGTCTTCGGATGCATTCTTAGCATGTCCATCAGTACTTAATGAAATTTATTCTGCCTACGTATTGCTTGGTTTTCGTTTATCGGTGTATCAGCAGTAGCACAACCTTATTTTTAATTAGTGTGTCACAGTTCTTAGGTCTTGATGCCGAATTTGGCGATAGTCGTTTCACGCTATTCTTAGGACGTACCAAAAATTTAATATGTAACGTGGAAGTTTGGAAGGGAAAGGGTAACCACCGAAACCTTGTCCATTACAGCATTGGTCACTTGTTTTGCTGCTAGTCAGCTTGAAAAGCTTCCGACGCTTGCGGAAATTATACCATTGTTGTGAATACGCGTAAGCATTGTTTGTAGAGCAATGCAGTGCGTTATATGCCAACACGTGTATAATGTAGTTTATATTAATAAGCAGTACGTTATTAGAATATATTTGGTATTAATAAGTAGTATGTTATTGAATGTGCTGGGTTTGTTCATTTTTGAAACGTTTACTACTACTGACGTCATTCAGCCTTGCGCAGTGTATGATCACGTACCTAAGGGTGTAGATCAAGAAAGGACTCTGTTTCATATCATGCCAAGTTCTTTCACAACGTTTCAGTCGTCTGTTTCTTGTCTTTTTGCCCCCGAAAGTTACCTATTGGCATGTGTATACTGACGCCGTGGGATATCGTCGAACGTGGAAAAGGCTTGTCTTGCAGTTCAGTTGAAATATGACCATAGTTCCAGATACTAGCCAGCGAAAGGGTTACTTCCAAGACGGCTACTATTTAATTGCATGTTTGAAAAGCAAATACAACTGTTATGACACTGTGGCGTGTTGTGGACAAAGTCAAACGCGGCACGCGTTTATAAGCTGTGGAGAACTCGTTGTGCAGCATGGTGACCCGCGCTAGGAACAGTCCGCATGAAATTATTGATCGTATGGAACTACTATAATACAAATACGCTGCTGATCGTGCCTGGTTCAGTCGTGCGTTAGTTCTACCATGAACGATATTACGAATTGTAGGGTTCATACTGTTACATTGTAATGCATACTCCTGGTGAAGTCACTCTGACAAAATTATCGCCGAAAAAATTCCTAGCAAGTGTGCCCCATCTGCAATGAGCTCCGGTGTTTGGGGAAGGGTAGCAAAAATTAACTCAAGAAGGTCGAGTTTGAAGAGTGAACTGGCATGGAAAATTACCCAAAAAGTGGTGGAGTATAAAGATGTTATTAGTAATGATATTTGTGTGAAGATGCACTTTGTGAACATGAGTTGAATGACGTGAAAGAAAAATTGCAATGAAAAAGTGCTTATTTGGCATAAAAACGAGGATCATGTAAAGTGCTAGCACTAATCTGCCCCCCCCCCCCCCATTTAAACATAATTGCAAATTACAGGATGACTCTTCTAATGTCGAGTATTTTCATATGTTTCCTATACCACATTAAACAACCCTGTCACATTGGACCTAACCTTTTACTAAATTCTTCACTGTGGTTGGTACACCCGATTGAATTAGGAAGCTGTGCTGGTTAGATTCAGCTGTAACAGTGAAGTGGCAAATTAAACTCCCATTCGTCTGCCCTGTAGTCTTCCTCATAAACTGAATTATTTTTCCAATAATACTAGTAAATGTGACAAATTTTATCCTTTGCTAACCATGTTAATGAGGTGGACAGAATTTGAAATGTAAAAAATATTGGCGACCTTGGGGTGCGTGTGCATGTAAGTTGTGTGTGTGTCAGAATTTCACATAAGGTTGGCAGTAGTTTAAAATGAGATATGGTCTTCAGTATTTGCATAATAACTCATAACTGTTGATGGGATATAACTTCTTAATTATTTGTATGTAAAAAGTGTCCATGTAAGTTTATTACATGCTCAAATATTCTTATGTGGAAACAGTAGAGTGGTGCATTAGCTCTGAATGGTGTAATGTTTTAATTAATTTGAAATGCCAAGAATGGATCTATTTTAGGGTTTGTGTTATAGGTATTGTGTAGTGTAGCAACTCCTAAATCTCATAGGTCTTCGCCAACTGTTAATCTTAAATGTCCAGAGTTTGTGGTAGAGCATCTCCGAATGTTGATGGTAGAACGTAACTGAATGTTGCAATAGAGGGAGTGATCAGCACAGTGCTTCACATTGTAGAGTTGGTCAGTCATTCCAGTCAAAAAAGATCATTATACAGAGGCTGAGGTTTACCTATGAATACTGACTTATGCACACTTCCATTTCCATAATTTATTAACATATTACCACTATAGCTCATATCATGCCAAACAGCAAAAATGCATGCATACACTTTTGCCAAAAATCACATGTTAGAGTGGGAGTAAGTGTGCATTTAATTGAAAAAGAGTGGCTGTGCTGGGATTTGTTTTAGGGCCTACTGAATTTACTTTGTAATATGTCAGGCTTTTCATCCAAATGGGATAATTGGTAATATCTATAGCCTATTTCATGCTGTATGAATTGCAACAGTTATGGTAAATTAAAAGGTTTTAAGTTTGAAAGTTGCTTCTTACACAAGTTGAATTCTTTTACTTGCAGATGTCCAGTGACAGTGTGGAGATGAGGGAGATGGCAGCTCGTATTTGTCGTGATTATCTTCGTGGCTCATGGAAAAAGATTACAGCCCAGGATATTGTTCTGAAACGCATTAGGTAAATCACTCCAATGTTAGTCTTTTTACTGCAGTAAATACAGGAATATCTCTAGACAGTGCTTGTGTAGAGTGAATTTGTGCATTGTAGGTAACAAATAGTAATAATTACAACACTGTCACCTGAAGTAATTATGCAATTCTGGAAAGGAATCTGCATGTATTTTTATTCTAAATGTTTGAAGTGAGTAGTTGGTGGTGAAATTGTGGCTCAGACATGGGGATCTATGTTTGGAACCTCAGGCCTTTGTGAGAGTTGCACAGGATAAATTATTAAAAACATCTTATTAAAAAGAAATGCAGGCATTCATAATAATCCACAAGTCACAACTGACATGGTAAGAGAATTTGGCTGTCACTGGGAAACTCCATCACATTACATGTGATAGTAAGATTTTATCATGAACAGAATACAAGACCAGGCATATTAAGACATACAGCTAAACAGATTGATCAGGAAATATTGCCAGAAGACAAATTAATAAGAATTTCTCTCTGGTGCTATAAGTATACACCAGAAAGTATCATAGAATAAGAGAAAAAAAATACTGTAACTGAACTCTGAACATTGGTAGATAAGTAAAACATTGTTTTTAAATGGGACATTATGTTGTGATGAAGATACAGGCAGTCACTTACTCTCCTACACAGTTCATTTCTGAAATGTGTGTGCGAAAGTAGAAATGCACAAAAAGTTGAGTAGTAAACTTAGGTGTTACAATGGGGGTTCCTTTCCTATTGCTTAAAAAGTACATGAAAATCCCTGTTTATGGGCAACAAACACAGTTGTAGCAACAACTACGGTACATTAGTGCATCGATTCAGCCAAGGATAATTGTCAACATTCCTGCCATCATATAACACAATATCCTCCATAATTCTGATGGGTATGTAAGGGATGGCCATTGAAACTCACAGAGCATTAGTAACCTTAACAGCGTTGTTTAAAACATTTTTATATGTCTGCTTTACAGTACAGTGGTCATATTCTCCTTGCAAATTAAATATTGGCACCATCATGATGTAGGCTAGCTTTCTTCTACCAGATTGTGTTACCAGAGTAAGTGGCCAGGATAGTCAACGGTAAAGAACACAAAGCCTCACGAAAATCAACCAACATGAAAACTCAACCGTCCACACTGACACCAAAGTTGTCAGTAGGGTTACAAAATGTAAACAGTCTAAATAAACATTCCAGAATTATGTCTTTCCCCAAATTATGCTTAAATCACGTACATCTTTGGACATTTTTTGAATGCTCAACAATCCTAGTGGGCCTAGGCCTTCTCATTTATGAGGATTTATGATCACACTAAGGTGTGGATTACACAGGGCTGCTGTACAAACTAGTCACCAGCAAGTTCACTAGCAGCTTTTAAGCTTGCTGGCAACTAAATCTGAGAGAATGAGGGTAAAGTCTGTTCAACTCTACTCTCTACTCGCTGGTTGGTATACGATCCCGCTTGTAAACTTGCTCAATGTAACTGATATCGCCGGTAAGTACCTTGTGGTAAAACACTAAAATTCTTCAATACCTCTGGAATGATGAACTAAAGCACTACTAGCTGACTGCTCGGCCTTTTAATTCCTACATGTAATAGGCATGGCAAGTTTACTTGCTGCTGGCTCACTAGATGGCGACTGAACTCACTGGCTAGCAGCGTGAAAAGTAGCCTCATGTAATCCCTGCCTTAGACTATACTACCCTCCATGGGACTCTAGATGAGTGATGGGCTCATCACAGAGACCTCTACATGGCAACATACAACACTCACAAGAGACAGACACCCATGCACCTGCTGGCATTCGAACCCGCAATTTCAGCAAGCGAGCGGTCGCAGACCCACACCTTAGACCATGCAGCCACTGGGATTGGCCTTTCTGGCATTTAGTAAGCACAAAATACGGTTCTGGTTTACAGTGCCACTGAGCGATGGCTCAAAATGTTTTCAGCTGTGTACGTGAGTCCAAATTTGGCATACAAAAGATGGTTTAGGGGTGAGAATTTATGAAGTACAAAAGTGCGGGTTGTACGAAAGTTGAACGTCTGACAGTCGAGGATACCCTGTACATAAGTATAGGAAAAATATTTAATTGACTTATTTTTCCAGTACTCACAAAGCACAATATATTTGATGTTACATGGTCATAAGGTTCATCATCCCTGTTGTGTTTCTAATAAACAATAATGGAGTAAATTTACTGTCTAACACAATTATGTGCTGGAGAGATATATATTATATTATTATTACATAGAGAACAACTACATGTTTCGGCGCTTGATAATGGCCATCTTCAGGATGTACATGAATCACTTAATAAGCAGTTATACAAACATATATATATGGGCTACTTATATGTTACATGGGTTGACACCACCTAAGTATTACGCACATAATTAATGTATCTGTTCCTAGTAATAGTGTTTGGCATGTAACATTAAAATCCAGAAGTATAAGGGCACAAGAAGAGGCTCACAGATTCAGTCAATAATGAAATATAAATTTACCCTTTTTGTTTGCCATTTTCCTCCTCAGAGTAGTCCCTTTCCAAGTTTATGCTATTTGTACAGTGTTTTCATTGGCCATTGCTGTCAGCACCTTTTGAACTGACATTCTGGAACTGAGGATAGGATGGTCAGTGATTTTTGCTGAAATTCAGGGACATCCTGGAAGCAACACCCTCAAAGATGCAGTTGCATTTTTGGAAACGAGACCAAAACATGAGGGGCCAAATGAGGCGAGTAAAGAGGGTGGGGGACGATAGCCAAATTTTCTGCACCCAAAATTTGCTGTGCTAAAAAAGCAGCGTGCACTGGTGCAATGTCACGGTGAATCAACCACTGTTGGTTTGACTATAGTTTCAGATGTTTTTGGAGGATTGTGTCCCTCAGATGTTGCAAAATTCCCCAGCAGTAATGGTGATTAATCATTTGACATGGAGGAACATCACTCTCAAGGTCAAAGAAGGTCATAAACATGTTCTGGATGCTCAGCCTGATTGCCTGTAATCTTCAACTGAATTTTCCCCATGTGGCATTTAAAAAAATCCCTTGAAATCCCTTCGCATTGTCAACAAAATATGTTTTGAGCATCTTTTGCATTTCTGATTCAGTCTTCCAGAGTTTGAACCAAAGCTTACTCAAACACACTGTTCTTGAAACTGAACTTTAGAAAATCACTGTTGTCGCTTAACATGCACAACAGTAAATGCCATTGCAAGGAATGCAGAGGGTTATGACTGTAAAACTCACTATACTTGCCCAGAAGGTATTGATACTGTGGCACCCAATGGCAGTAAGCTATGCTGCTTGCTGATCTTGCTCCCAGGGGCAAGTTCAGGGACTGTTGGATATGTCTTTGTAAATCAAATCAGCATACGAAACAAGTGATAAGCATACCAGTAGTTTTGTCTGCAATTGTTGGCCCTGCAACAGATTTTGAAATTTCTAAACATGGAAGTAGGCATTACTACAAGTAGAATGAGATTCAAAAGACAGCACTGCTTGGAACATGCCATACTGTCCACTGGTCTTCACATATAGCTTCAACAACATTTCTAATTGCTTTGGTAAAGCCTGCAGTTGGAATCAAATAACCTGAGTAATGCCTGATGCAGGGTACATAACAACAACATTTAGCATGGGAAAGAACATTACATGTAGCATAAATTGTAAATATAGAATAGCTGCAGAACTATATACCCTAGAAACATGGCTGGTTTCAGGTGTGTAATTGTCAGTACCCTGCATAATGTTGTAACTGGTCTCTACTGTATTGTCTGGCAGATTTTGTTGAAATTTAGTATGGGAGGAGACTCTCACATTTGCATTCTGTTCCCATTTTTGAGTAATCTCAGTGATGCTTGAGGAATGTTGCTGATAGTTTGATGTAACCCTTCTCATTGTTGCAAGAGATACATGTTGGAATTGTGCTTCTGCAGCATGTTCCAGCATTATAATATGGACATTTTGGGTTTCAGGTAAATAGTTGTATTAAGTACAATAGGAATGGGGGACCACAGTAAGCACAGTGGTTAAGGTGCTGTGCTACAAATCAGAAGGTCGCTGGTTCAATCCCAGCTGGTGTCAGTGGATTTTTCATCGACATAAAATCCTTCCGATCGCACTATGGCCCTGGGGTTGACTCAGCCTCTAACAGAAATGAATACCAGGGGCATTCCTGGGGGTAAAGGCGGCTGGTGCATAAGGCTTACAAGCTTACCACCACCCTGTGCTTTGTCATGAAATCTGGGAACCTTAACTTCCTAGGACCCTCTGGGCCACTCCAGGCCTGTAACGGGACTGCCTTACCTTTACAGTAGGAATGAGAATTTGTAGCCACGTAAGTTTATTGTAAATGTTTCTGTGTTCTGACAGCTTTGGTATTGTAGTGATTATTTGATTGTTTGTGCTGTATTTGCCTGAGTGAATTACAACCACAATTTCATCTTACATTCTTCGGATTCCAGTGTGCTGCAAAAATTGTTTCAGGCATGTCTTAAAATGGTGACATTTGTCATTAAGGTGTTCTGGCATAGTTGTGAATTATTCATAGCAGCATTGGGAGAAATTTCTGAAAATAAACTGTGAAGTGGAAACGGTGAAATTAAAGCTTTCTGGGATATGAAACTATGTCAATTCAAATCAGTATTTAATATCAACATGTCAAAGCTGTCTTGACAGCTGTCTCTCTGCCTCTAAGATGGAGGCAGCTGGTTTCTTCAAATTGTCACAACCTATCTACAGAAGATGGAAGTAGTATTTCTAAAAATTGCCATGATAGCCTCAGATCTTACCTAGGTGGTGGCAGAACAAAAGTTGCACAAGATTTGCATGCTTTCCCTTTTACATGACAACTCCTTTTATTCTTTGGATGAATACTTTGAACTTCAAAAAAGTTAAATATTTACATATGATTTGGATAGATATATGAAAGTTTTGGCATGCATGTTTCCTTATGTACCCTCTGTTCAACAAAAATCAAGTGGCCTGAAATTTTTAAGTCCCAAATTGGAAGTCGTGACGTACATTTGCCATCATAATTCGAATCATTTTACTTCCCACATATTTGTGCATTAGTGGCGTTTCTCTCTCTTCCATTCAGTACAATCACTCATGCCGCATATATATTAACCAAAGACACCAACACATTTGCTTAATTTAATGCGGTGAACTATCTTCTGTTTAGTACCTACCTTCCAATGTTCGTAAGCATGCCTCTATTTTATTATACTAAATAAATCGTATTGTGTTGAAACCTCAAACATTGTACTGGACCACATGATTGTTGTACACCTTTGTGTGGGTTTCACCTCTTGGTTCCCAAAAATATGACTATTTCCATATCCATATGGATTTTGTAATCCTGTATGGATCAACGGAAGGTAAATAAATTATATGATGTGATACTGAAGATGTTAATGTGATTCCTGTATGTGTAAAAGTATCTTGTATGTAATTTGAAATGTTGTTTATAAATGTAGGGTTAGGAGGGATTAAATTGTGGTGGCCACTTGTGACACTGTTCGTTATCTTCTAGTGGTGGCCTTAGCAACTGGCTGTATCATGTCTCCCTTCCTGAGACACACCCCCCAAAATCAACAGAGCCATCTCAGGTTCTGCTGCGACTGTATGGGCATGTGCATGGCACAGAGAGAGCTCTGGAAGGCCTCATCACAGAATCTGTCATTTTCACTCTGCTGTCAGAAAGGCGGCTGGGTCCTAAACTACATGGTGTATTCCCTGGTGGGCGCATCGAGCAATACATTCCAGTGAGTTTCTTATCATATGTACCTTCATAAGTTATGCACAGTGGTTCTAGATGTACCTTAATTTACTTCTCTTCTAAGATGTCGTAGAACTTATCCTATCCTCATTCCATATCCAGCAATACATTATATTTATTACCCTGCTGACAGTTTTGTCCCTTGATGAACTTAAATACATTATGTGCATCAGGTCTAATTACATGTACCCATGCTTTAATATTTCTTAAATATTTGTGTATTCTACCATCTATGATAGAAAATCTCCACTTCCCAGGATCTGTTGTTGGCAGAAAAAGCCATCAGGCTGAGAGAGCAGTTATCCTGATTCTGGGATTTTGAAATGTTATAACCATGAAGAGTTTCAGATACAATTTGTCACATCAATTACAGTGTGAGAGCTATCCTGTAGTGAAGTGAAAGGAACATTCAGTTGAATAGCTTGTGGTCTGCTAGTTACTGGCAGAATTATATGAATTTTCAAGTAAATACTCATTTCCAGGCTCGTCCCTTGAAGACAAAGGAACTTGGTGATCCTCGGCTTAGTGTCTTGATTGCAGAGAAAATGGCAAGCATACATCAAATGAATATCCCCATTAATAAGGAACCACGATGGTTATGGGACACTATTGATGGGTATGTCACATGCCAGGTCTAACTATTAGAAAAGAGTAAAGTAAGGACTCTTGCAAATTTGAATAAAATGATAATCTGTAGTCACCGATAGTGATTTGACCATTCCCTCTATTTGATTTTGTTCTGATGCCACTATTCGTGTGAGGAATTTTAAAGTTTCTAAGTGTGACTCTGGGTGTATATGGATTGGATGGGAGAAATACCTAATGGAAGTTGTACAGTGCTGGAAATTCTTCTGAAACATTCAGAACACACATTATTTCTGATATTTAATGGGAATGGAAATAATGTTGCTGGAATGTTTGTAGATGAATGGTGGGCATTCATAGTTTTCTTACTGTTAACTTACTGTACTGGGGCATGTTTTCTTATACATGGGATCAGAAAAGCTTTCTATACAATTCAAGCCCAACTTTAGATAGCATGGTGCCAAACTGTAATTTCATGATCCAGGTTTATGTATTGTATCAGTTTCTGTTTCTTTACAGACAACTGGTGTTTATAAAATGTGTTCAAGTGAGACTCTGAATCCATATATTAGTAAGATTAAAATTCTACAGGCATGAGGGCTGTGTATTCATGGTTCTGTAGGCTAAAGTTTATGTCTTCATCCTTTGGGTTATGGAAAATTGACAGAGCCTGGTTGTTTAATTTACATAAATTATTGCCTCATACAATTTGGGAAAGAGTGTAAGATTCTGTTGTTTCGAGAGAGAAATGCAGCTAAAATATGACAATAGAATATTCCCACTCACACCTTCCACCTTTTCTTACAAGCATGTTAGTAACTTCACTCCCATGTTTTTAAACTCTGCATGCATAATCTGACAGTTCACAGTGCTTTCTTAAGGCACAGCCAGACACTACGGTAATAGGGATTTGAACATTTTATGAAGCGTAATTTTGTTGTGAATTGTGAACCTCACCGATCTGATCCCCCCTCCCATTCTCAGATTTTGCTGCAGCAGATTGTTTTGTATACACCTGTAGACCTGTTTCCTAAATGTGATACGTAGTGTCATCCAGGAACAGTACATACATTTTTCATTTTTACAGATGGCTGGAGAATGTGCAGGCAAATTTGGAAGACCCAGGTGTAGTGGAGTCTGTAAATGAAGCTATAGTGCACAAACTCAGAATGTTCAACTTGCCTGCTGAGACAAAATGGCTCAGGTGAGTGGATTCTCAAACACACATTCATTAAAAGTTTGCAATGCAGACATACAAGTAATAAAGCTGAACAAAGATGTTTTGTGTTTGTTTAATTTACTTTATTTTACAAGTGAAAAATTCTTTTCCCACATGGATCATGGCGTATCTCAAACAGTCAGTTGCTGGTCTCTCACTACAGACATCCAGGTTCAATCCCAGGCTTGTCTACATGGGATTTATGGTGGACAAAGTGGCACTTGGAGAGGTTTTCTCAAGGGTACTTTAGTTTTCTCTTGTCTTTATCATTCCAGTATTGCTCAGTATTCGTCTATCACCAGCACTATAAGCTTTGTAACTAACATTGTCATTAAGTAATGCACACTGTTCTCAATCTACTTTGAGCATAGTAACGGAATGCTTAGTGTTGTATAATGACAGGCATGATCCTCAGAAGGTTTGCATGTAATTTGTCTGTTTTTTGTGACTCATTTTGTGGATAATGTGTGAAAATAAAAGTATAATTGAAGGGGTGAAGTTGTTACACGTATGACACAAAGAACACACTGAAGTGGAAAGATTAAATGTTTTTGTACTGAGTAGGATACAATACCAAAGATACAGTTGGAGGTACTGTAGTCATAAGACTGGAAAACTGAATGTTTGTAATGTGAAATGCTGTAATACAAAAATTTAAGATTGAACATATCTTAAGCACAGTCCAGAGGTAGAAAGTATTGTAGAAGACCTCTAAGGATGTGGGCAGATTACAGAGTTTTGAGCCAAAGCAGATTAAGAAATTTCACTTATGATGCGAGAGGAGGAGGAGAAGAAGAAGAAGGACAATGTTTTTGTTAATGTGTCTTACTAAATGGCATTCATATGTTGTACTTTTTTATCTATGATGTTAAAGTTGATGTTTTCTGCTGAAGTTTCCTTGCCTTTCTGCATCATGCAGTGTTATCTTGTATATGCAACTTTTGTTCTGGGCAGAGTTTTATCAGTACTCTACGGATTCAAGAAAGTTCCATGGACAGGAGGATTTGGAAAATTCTGGTCTGTATTTGAAGTGTGTGGCTGCATGCCCTAGGTCTTCAGTTCAGGACTGGCTTTATGGGGTCTTGTTAGTAGTCAGCCTTAGTTGTTTCTTCTGACAGTGTCAGGGTTCTCACAGTGATTCGGAATGTATCTCACAGTCACCATCTGATGGATGTCAGTTACTGTTGTAGGAATGAATGTAATGTTGGTGCTGCCATCTGGGAAATGGATTCTTTCACCTGGAAGCTTTTTAGGTGTAGTCTTTTGAATGTGTTTCATATGCATCAGAACTGCTTGAGTATATATTCCACACTTCCAAAATTGGAGGTTTTCACAGCTCTGTTGATGATTCAAGTCTTCTGGGTTATGATGCCGTGTTAATTGGCAAATAGTTCCTGGCTGTTTTATGAAGCTTTCTTTCTTCATCTTCAGGCCCTAAGCAGTCAACTGTGTAGACCCTGAAAATGGAGGCAGCAGGCTTCCCTGATATGTTGCTCGCTCTTCACCAATTGATATGATGCCATGTTTGACTAGAATTGAGTCTTAATTTAACCTTTAGATGCCTAATGTCAACTTTAGTTGATGTACCGCACCGCTAACCTTCAAAGTTGCATTTGATATATTTATTCAACAAATATAGGTACCGAATATTTTAAACGTGTATACTCTCCATTATTTTCTCTTCAAAATGCAGATAATTCTAACGTATTTGGTTCCTGTATTATTCACATTTTATATACAGGTGTGCTAAAATTAAAACTATAATTCCGGCGCCAAAAGGTTAATACTTGTTAGCATTGCAATTAAGTGTTTGGAGTACAAGTAGATCACAGAAACAGTAAGAGGAAAACCTTCAAAGTTTCTGTGGTATGTACGTTTTGGAGATGACTTTGCCTTTGAAAATACAGCAGTGTCATTAACTGATAAATGTTCATTTGTTGTGTAATATATCATATACATATTGATCTTGTCAGATGAAGTTCTCATTTTCCATAATTGGTCATAATTTTCATCCTTCTTGTCAGGGTCACTTTTGTTGTCACTAAAATATAGAAAATCTATGTATATAATAAAATCTGTCTTGTGTCATTGTGTTTACGTAAAAGGCACTACAAATTGTTCTAGTGTGGACCAGTAAGATATCAGTTTAATCATGTGATCAGCCATGTCTGCAGACAGTAGATAAGTGCACGCACATTTTCTGTGTCCTCATGTAAGGCAGTAGTAAGGGTCTTTCGTCCACCATGTCTGAGCATTGGTGATATAATCTGTTCGTCTCTTAAACCAGCAGCTGAATTATTTTGAGGAAGAAGAGCATGGAAATGCTAGTGGGGTAGAGTCTGCCCCAGGGTTTTCCAAACATTTTTGGTCACAGAACACTTTTTATCTTATTTAATATTTAAGGAGCGCGTGTGTTTTGGGGCCCTTCATTTATAAAATAAAAGTCAGTGCAACAATATATCTTAGTAACCAAATGAAAGGTATTTATAAAAATCCTTTATGAACAGTATCTTAAACTGTGATGATACATGCTAAATTCAAATTTAATTTTTTTTTTCTTAGAGCACGTATATTATCATCTTGCAGAATACCAGTGTTCTGTGGAACATGGTTAGGGAAATGCAGGTCTGTATTAATATGGGGTGCCTTGTGTTGTGTCAACCCATTTTGACAATGATGGCACCCCTCCCCAAGTTAATAAGTGTACTGTACTTCAGGTGTAGAAGGTTGTTAATGCAAAGTGTCAGCTCACCATTTTTTATGTCATTAATGTCATCCGTGTCAGTGTCATTCTGTGAAATGTGGAAATCTGTTTGTGTTCTGATGAATGTGCGTTAGGGTCAGATTCTAATATCAGTTCTTCTTTGTCTTGTTCAGCAAGTTCTCGCTTGTAGCCATCCTCATGTTCCAGTTAGAAGTAATGAAAGTGCATGGAGCACAGCAAACTGTGTATATGAATTATTTAGTGTGACTAAGCTGCAGTTCGCAGCCATACATATTTCAAAGCTCTGATGGAAACAAACTGGATTTTTGGGTGGAAGACGGACAAAAATGTGAAACTGTAATATGCAAAAGTCACATAACGAATCCTTACAGCAGAATGAAGGAAGTTTTGCTTTGGTCTTGTATTGGTCCATTCAGTTTTAGGACAAACAGTTTTGGATTTCTTTCTTGCCCTGTTGCATTCAAACGGAATATGAACTGCTTCAGCTGACCACCATTCAAGAAACAGAAACAAGATGGTGAAATAGGCGAACCATTCTGTTCAAAATTAGTAGCAGAGTGTACCCCATATATAGTACTAGTTCCCTGAAATGGTACTTTCAGGATCTACAGTATCAGGTAAATTTGAAGTAATTTAAAAGGTAATATAGGCCAAGCTGTGTGAAAATAGGTGGTCTGTTTCAAAACTTTAAGCAGGAGTAGATAGATTCATGCTTAACAGTGTGCTTTTCAGGCACGTTCGCAAAATTGTGAAAAGCAGCTTAGATTTGTTGTATCTGTTCATCCTCACGGAACAGCTTGGCTCCCATTGAACAGATTTTCATTAAATATGATGATTGCAGATTTCTTGGTTATATGTCGAGCAAATTCACGTTTGATAAAAATCTGAGCAGTATAACTGGTATTTTACATTTATGAAAATGTCGTGCTGAACTCCCTTTAGAATGCGAAATGTTTCAGATTAAAGTTGTAGAGAAAATCAAAACACACATTTTATGTTCAATAATTTTTTTCCAAAAATTCATGCCGTCTTATGGGATAATTTGGAAAAATATCGTAGAGCCAGACAGGCTACAGATGATGCATGTGACATAGAAAAGATGATTTGCATGCTGGATTTCTAAGGCAAGAAGAGAGACACACAATCATAATATTTCATGTATATTGTTTCATAGTTGATTAATTCTGTCTTATCTCGTAAGGTGTTTTGTGGCAACAACAGGACAGGCAATGTATGTATAATGTTGAATGCACATTCACTTAATCATTGTTGTGGAAAAGCAATAAATATTACATATTCTGAGTATGTTTGTAGCCTTAAGTTATCCCGTGTACAAAGCACATGTGCGTTATCATATTATAGTCTGTGGTTTGTCTTCTCTGCCGTAGTTTTCCACATTACGTCATAAACAGCACAATTTTCAGACAGATTTATTGCATTTAAAATGCTAGTTTTGATTTCCATACAAATTTTGTTTGAAATGTTTCTCTTTCTAAGAAGAATTCATTGAGATGCTATAATAAATGTGTATTGGGTTTCAAACAAAATACATGTTCTTCTTATCAGATTTTATTGATACTTGAATTTTCGTGAAAGATATTCATAAAATACCCAAATATCAAATTTAATGAAAATCCAAATAGTGGGATTAGAGTTGTTATGGACTGTCAGACAGACAGACAGACATGACGAAGCTGATATTTGGTTTTTGCAGTCTTGCAAGTACAGGTATAAACTGGGAAAATTGGCAACTTTCCTGTCATTATGATCTGTTCACCCCAATTGTACATCTGAAGAAGGCCAGGAACAAAGCAACATTCTTGTATTTCAGTGCAGCATTTGTGTGTAATGTGTGAAAAGAGTGCAAATTAGTTGGAATATCCTTGATTTCAAACTTTCGCCATGTTCTGAATGTTGTATGCTTTCTTCTGGGTAATTCCCTGGCGTCTGAATTTTATATGCCGACATTTTGGAACACTGTCTGTTCCATCTTCATATGTAGGTAGGTATGAAGTATGACTGGATTGAGAAAAGTTGGAGTATTTATAAAGGAAAAGGTTTGGCTTGAAAATAGCCTGAGCCAACAGGAAGGAGGGTGACAGGTTAGGGGTGGTTCAGAGTGCAGAAACAGGCTGTGGAGGGTGTGAAGGAGAAGGGCGTGTGCCGGGGTGAGGTCAAACTATTGTGTATTAGGTGGTTGTCTCCTTTCCTTAAGCTTGTGTAGAAGTGGTTTCCAAGATTCGCTTAGGGTCAGGCCATCTTCTCTGTGTGAAGTTGTGTGGGTGCATTTAAATTTCAATAGCTTCCCTGATGAGCCGATCCATGTATCCGGTTGTAGCAGAAAGGAGTTTTGTGTCCTGTAATTTGATAATGCGGTCATGGTTAATGCTGTGTTCTGCTACTGCTGATTTGTCTGGTTTTTCCGAAACTGGTACATATAATTGTGTTGTTTCCAATGATTTAAATTTATCTTAAAAGCATCATTGTGCAACAGTCCATATTTTATATATATATTTGACAGTGATATGTAACTCAGGAACAGTACACACAGGATACATCACTTTGTTTCCACTGTGAAATGATTACATGAACGCATCACAATATTACGTTGCACATAAATTGCCAATATTGTTACCTAGTTGAACTTTTTCGCTTGAAAATATATGAAATGCAGTGGATTATACAAATGCGTGCAGAAATGGGCATTTAAAATGCCAAAAGCCTCTGCTGTCAGCGAGTATCACTATGTTGAAATTTAGAGGCCATGTCCTAGAGGTTAACAAATTATGCACCCTGTTTTGCGTAAGGGCAAAGCCCTTAGGCACACAGGGTAACTATTCTGTACTGTTGATGGATGTTCATTATTGATCATTATATGCATTGCTTACATTGTAGAGATTACATATTAAGAGGAGACTGAAATTAATCTTGCTGCTCAGCAGATATTAGATCTCCGATTCCAGTGAGGCTGGCAGCTGCATTTTAGTACTTTTAACTCTACTGCTGATTTGCTGTTAGCCCAGCAATGCTTGCTGTATTTCACTATAAAAAGAGGACAAATGATATGTGTTCATTCCAGAAGTAACAAGATGGCGAAATGCAACATGTAGTAACGGGTGATAGAAGTTACATTATCAAAGTGCATTCTGATAGATAAATATAATTTGATTGTTGCAACATTACTATGCGATTATGGTAAGATTTGGTGAAACACTGTAAACAACCAGCCTCAGATAGGCTAGGAGAAGTGTTAACTTGGGTGTGACAATATTATAATAGAAATAACGCAGTGCTGAGTTCCCTGGACAATATGTATGTACCATTACTGTAGTTGTCTATGTGGTCAGTGAGTAATTACATTTGCATGTATTTAATTTCACCTGATCTAGCCACATTAATGTAAGTTACATGTTCTCCATGTCTTTTTAGCAAGAAAGAACTGGTGTTAGAATTGTGCTGTACATGGATGTGCGTGCGTACTGTTAAACTCATGAGGTCTGAATGTTACAGGAAGTACCTTGGCAGCTTACAATCTCCAGTAGTTTTCTGTCATAATGATATGCAAGAAGGCAACATATTGCTGTTCTGTGATAATATGACTGATGAAGAGGCTCTGCTGGATCCTCGCCTGGTGCTGATTGATTTTGAATACTGTTCCTACAACTACAGAGGGTTTGATCTCGCAAACCACTTTCTGGAGTGGACATATGACTACACTAATGGCACACACCCATACTTTACTGTCAATAAGAACAACTATCCAACACATGAACAGCAGGTAGGTATGGTGAGAGGGTAAGGATAATTGGAAGAGAGAGAATGGAGCAAAATCTGTGCGTGTGATTGTGGTCAGTATGCTTGTGAAGAGAATAAAAAATGTTTTTGTTGTAGATTTTATTGTTTTCAGGCTTCTAAGATGACTTGTTGCATGTACAATAATCCTGCTGAGTCATGGTGAACAAATTCTAACATTCAGGTACCTAATATGGGATATAAACTGAAATTGTGTTGCTATTAATTCAAGTTGCAAAGAGATTAATTCAGATTATATTGCTTTTATACTCATATTTGTGACCAGTTGTGGTTTTTGTTAGTGTGTTGTTATTGGGTAGGAATTGCATTCCTCTCAGGTTATGTGAGTGTATTTAATGTGGCAAATCTTAAGTCAGCTTAGTTAAATTACATTGGAAATTAGCAGGGTGCTGATATAAGCAAATGGTAGTATCTACGCCCAGGTTTCAGGTGACCGTATTTTCTTAACCATTATGCATTTTGAGAAAGAATGAAACATTGCAATGAAGTGTTAACTCTAAAGGTTTTTAAGTTAAAATTCTGCTGTGTCATCCTTTAGGACACAAAAGATGATATAGCTAATAACTAATGTCAGCCCAGACATGCCTCATGCACTGGAGGTAATGTTTCAGGAGCTTTAGTAATTTGTTCAGGTTCATCTGGATAGACAGATAGATTAAAGAGGTGACCATAAAAGATTCTTGCACTGAAACTGGCATTGATCTGTTTGTGTTTTAATTAGTCAAAGTTTACCATTTACCCAGTACATATCGGCCTGTACTTTACCACTCTTTTACATAACCCCACTAGAAAAAGGTGTGTAACGAGGAAAATTTGTAATGTCGGAAGGCAAGTAATAGGGTATCTCAACCTCATTTGCTGCCAGGGAAATGTCTTATTTATTAAATCACAAAAATTGTCTTGCTACAAGATGTCAAATTTCTCTTCAACCTGTGGGAAGGTGAAGTTCTCCAGCACATCATGGTAAATGTTTCCAGTGATCTTGGCTTCAGCACATATAAATGTCATGTAAGTCTTTGAATAAAGGTTGACCAACTAGATGACACTTGCTTTATTATCTACTGCTCATCATGTTTCAGATGTTAATACGTCCATCTTCAGGAGCTTGCGACTACTTGTTGCGTTGTGTAGGCTGACTTGAGGCGTGCTGGTGTTATGTAGCGGGATTGTCTGTTGGTGATGTGGTATCCGAGTGTAGGCTGAA
>Ga0136643_10003808_pt1 | contig 20507 bp, 14 predicted proteins | sample TergutLab28metaG_FD_96883 | JGI IMG/M metagenome (GOLD analysis project Ga0136643, IMG submission 96883) | Labiotermes labralis P1 segment gut microbial communities from Petit-Saut dam, French Guiana - Lab288 P1 (version 3) (version 3) | ecosystem: Host-associated > Arthropoda: Insects >...
GGATCTTTTTGAGGAAAAAATCAGTAATTAATAAGAATAACAGTTGTAAGTCGTACAGTAAATAAAATTATCATTACTGTAAAATTTATGTAAAGTATTACTTCGAATTTAAGATTCAACTTCTTTAAAAAAAAAAATTTCCGAAATGTAAATTAGGTAGCATCTTAAATTCGAGTTACTATTGTTCGCTCTTCGAAGGAAGAATAGCATCTCTAAAAGCGTAGCACATTTTAAGTACAGTGAAATGAATTTGTTTGCAAAAACTTTTTTCTGAAAATCTCTTTTTTTTTAAAATTGGGAGGCCAACTTAAATTATTGGACGACCTAAATTTGAACTAATATAGTAGTAACTTCTGTTGAAAATTTACATGAATTAGGATGTGTTTTTTATACTTCGTGACTACTTTTGTAGTGTCAACTGTCCAACTGTGGGAATTTTGTTTTCACTTTAAAATAAACCGTTTGACGCCTAACGACCCCTATAGTGGTCGTACCGCACTGCTAACCTCTAAAGTTGAATTTCATATATTTATTCAACAAATATAAGTACTGAATATTTTAAACATGGTATATATTCTCCGTTTTTTTTTTCTCTTCAAAATGCAGTTTGTTTCATAATTCTAACGTATTTGGTTCCAGTTTTATTCACATTTTATATACAGGGTGTGTTAAAATTAAAATAATAATTCCGGCGCCAAAAGGTTAAATATCTTTTTTCTCTGCCCTCCAGAAGGCCGTAGAATATTTCGCCGAAACGATGGTACCTACTTACTACCGGCAGTTCTCAATACCTCACAAGATTATTTTTCTCATAAATATCACTGCACCAACTTTAAATTTTATTCACGGTGAGAATTTGTTTAGAATTTCAAATTAATAACTAGATCGCATAATCAAATGTTCGGAATTTTAAATTAACTCTTTTGATTTTCGTAACACAAGACGAAGATGGCACTGCATGGGTGCCACCTGCTGCCCATAAACCCTGCGACAGGAAAAGAGCCTGTTTTAATATTATTTTTCAATTCTTATCGTTGCGGTATATCTAATGCCTTATGTAAGTTATAGAAAGTAATATCGAATACTTATAGCATTCCTCAGGGTAACACAAAGACAATTTTTGCATACGAATAATGCAATTTTACCACGTGTTGTTTTGTCACTTTAACCTTTCGTCCTTTTTGCTCAGTCAGGCGCAAAAACGAGAAAAGAAGAGCAAAAGACAGTAACATTACGTTGCAACACTGAATTATTCATGACAAGGGAAAGAGAGAGTAGTAGTTGTGTGATCTAAGCTCATTTCTGCTGTACCTTATTATTCATTGATAAGTTCCTTGCCTCCTTCTTCGGACGTAAAACTGACCCTTGACCCCAGATTGCGGCTCTAGAATTTTTAGAATACTTTCTCTGTCATAATTCCGACATTGGGCGCGGCTGCACCTTTCTCATTCTCCTGTTTTTCTTCAAAACGAAACAAAAACGGGTAAGTAGGGGAGATAAGGGAAGCCTGAATCTCCCACGTTACTGAAAGATAGCCTATAATTAATGGTTCTGTGGAAGGTAATTCAGAGCGAAGCGTTTCTTCGTCTCTGCGAGCGATTTCAATATACAGCTGTATTGCCAGTATTCAATACATTATTGGCGTACTTATTTATCTAACAAAAAGCAGGATTACTGTACCAACATGCTGTGTCCTCTTTACTACAACTCTTGAAATATTTGAATGGTTTTCATAACACTTAATATGAATGTTATGTCATATACGGACACACAAAACCCTTACTTTCTGATTCCCTACCATAATTAGTAACAACATAACCGATGCCTGAAATCGTGATGACTCCATCGGGAATCGAAACCGCGACCTTCCTGCTTGCAGCGCTGTGCCTCAACCAACTGCGCAACCGCGTGCCCCAACGCTCGTAGATACGTAGAATTATAAATGTATGTGGCAGGATGTAAGGTGTGATGTACGCTCGGAGCTGCATTTTCACAATAATCTGCTCATATCCCTGTTAGTTATATACGGCTCGCACTAGCTGTAAATTATTTTTGTGTAAATTATTATCAATTTTTAATTAAAACCTCAGAGCCATGAAGGATGCCTGAAAGGGACTTTACAGAAATCTGGGATTTCATACTTAAATTAGCTTTATGCGAGAGATACGTTTTTGTCTGTATTGGCTTGACGGTCGGTATTTCTAAATCGGGGGTCCATGGTAGTTTACCATTAAGTACGTTAGAGTCAAAGGTAAAATCATCCCTGTTCATGCCTGGAGAGGCCCTTAGTTTTCCAGGAGGTTGAGGCTCCCATATTTCCAGACAATCGGTACATGAAAGTGGTAAGGTTGTCAGCTGTAGGCACCAGCCGCTTTTACCCTGAGAAAATATTGCCGGTACTCGTTTCTCTTAGAGGCTGAGTCGATCCCAGGCAATAGTGCGGCTGGAAGGAGTAAGTCAAAGAAAAAAGATTACAGTGAGAGGTAAAAATGTATAAATGAATATTGACAACATCGAAAAAATTATATTTTAAAAATGACGAGCCTCTAGTGTTCTTATTTCCTCTTAGCTACTGAACAGTACGAGGTCAAGATTAGTACTTGTTCGAACAGTCTAGCTACGTTTCTCCTCAACCACCTTTACCGATCGCAATGCTTAGCTTAGTTATTAAAACTGAGCCTGTTGTTACATACAGGACAATCGAGAGGAATGGCTGACAAATGAGACCTTCGGTGTGGCCGAAACAGCCTGCAAATTCTACTTTGACGCCGCCATTGCTGCTGCTGCTGCTGCTGCTGCTGCTGATCTGTACTGACGTCTTCTTGTCCTTATTTTATTCATTTTTTCTCTTTTATTTTTTTTTGCCACGTTTCTCTGCAATGTTCCATTTCATTACATTAGTCACGTTATGCATGCCGGTACAAGTGGTCGCGCGGTCTAACGCTTGGGTCTGCAACCGCTCGCTTGCTGGGATTTTGGGTTCGAATCCCGGCCAGAGACGTACTTTTGTCTGTTGTGAGTGTTGTGTGCTGTCAGGTGGAGGTCTCTGTGACGAGATGACCACTCGTGCAGAGGAGTCCAATTGACTGCGGTGTGTAGGTGTGTGTGATCTAAAAACCCTAAGTACGTTGAGGCCCTGGCCCGCGTTGGGCCGCTGCGCCGAGGAAAAAAAATCATGCTTTTCAAGCGTTTTTGATCTGTGTCTAATATTGGGCAAAAAATCTAAGGCTTCCGGGATGTTATACCGATTCGACTCGAATGTATTTACTACAATTTTAAAGGGGCTTAGTGCCTCCAACTTAAATTTAAGCAATCCGTTAACGAAGGAGGCGCCTCGCTTCTCCGTGACACCGCAAAAAAATTTAACAATCGACACATCGTCACACCCCAGAAGAACTGCACCTTCACCAAAATTGCTTTGAAAATTTTAAATCTCGTAGTTATCCCTTCTCCTGCTTAGATATGGCCCTGATACCGCCACTGATATTCGTTCTCATATGAAAGTAATCTTAGTTTTGATGTCTTGCAGGTTTATAGGCTTACGCCGACGTTTCGGACCAACATATTGGCTCCAACTTTAGGGTTGAAGAAACTGCATACATACAGACGTTCAATGTCACTATATATCGTCTATAATAAAGTTAAAAGTAGGCCTGAAGGTAAAGCTGTTTCTTCCCTTCATTAAGCTCCGTGCAATCAATACAAATTGTAGAGAGGAACTGTAGCTTCATTCATTCTTGTTCTCGCCACTGGATTGAGGTGAATGGTCAGATTCAATTCCCGACAGTTTTACTCACGACTCCCATGGCGTAAGTGGTTGGGCGGTCCTCAGAGACGGTACGGACACACTGGTAACCAACCTGCTTTGCGGGTCTTCCATCTCGCAGCCTAATAAGCGGGATTGGGACCCAGAGGAAGGTGCAATTTGACCCTGTTCAAGAAAAGAAGGTGTACTGGGGGAACAGATTCATATTTCCACTCATTCTTAACGTCAAAACTTGAAGATGGGTGGTTAACATCGCAACTCGGGTGCTTTACACCCAGAAAAGGACACAGGTACACATTGAATAGGAGACTGATTGGGTTCAGAGCCGGATGGACAATTTTTAAGAGGAAATATACAGGCACTGTAGGGGTTCAAATCCCGGACCATCCACACTGTAGCTAGTCGTCATACCAACTGCGCTACCCACGGTACTTTTTTTATGACAGTTAATTTAAGGCGCAACAGAAAGGTGTTGAGACAGACACACAGTACATGTTTGATAAATCACGGTTAGCAAGCATGCCTGTAATTTAATCTGCCCTTCACTGTTGTATGAATGCAATTCTGAACTCACTGTGTTTCAGGGATGCAGAACTTGTCCATCTCCTGTGCTTTGGTGTGCCTTATCATTCTGGGATCATCGGCACTTGTTGGGGTATTTGGCGTGCTGAAGCACCAGATCAGCGCTGTTCTTGTTACGGGCGTCATGTATTTACTGGCAGGTCAGACATCGAATTGCTTCTTGATTATTCTTACATGAAAATGTTTCAAATGAAGTGCACAAGTGGCTGATACCTCGCTTCGAGACGTAACAGCCTGAAACACGCACAGCAGTGCATTACACGAGGGCAGAGTACAACAGTCAGTGAAGTGGCACCTGGCTTATGACTAGGCCTATAGATTTTAAGATAAGATCACTACAGAAAGAACACAGACATCAATTCTAATGTGTGCCATCCCCGTTGTGTTTTGTACAAAAGTAAGGAGTTAGGTATGTTAGCACTTACAGTCGAACACAACTATATTTGCTTTTATTACAAGGAGTTTACAACAACGACATGTTTCGGCCCAATATGTGGGCCATCATCAGGTTGTGGTTAGACTTTCAGCTTAGGCTATACTAGCATGCGTGTGGTGGTTCTGGGGTGTAATGGGGCGGGTTCGAGATCTCATTATATCACAGAGTACCATGGTCCCGGGTGTATCTGGTTGGATGTCGTTTTTTCTTTATTCTATATCTCAAGACGTGTCCCCACACAAGGAATATTATGTAACAGTGCAACTAACAAGTAGTAACATACTCAAGACGCGTCTCCACACAGGTGAAGTAGTACAACAGTGCAAGCAACAACTCTTATCTACACCTATCTACATTGATATAGTGAACCCAAGTTACAGTGACCCACGTTTCCCAGTGCCACCAAATAAAAGTGTCATAACAGCGATACATAGATGTAAGACCGCAAGACCCAAGACAGGGAGAGAAGAACTTGGATCCGCATACTGGACAGCTGACCCACACCGCCGCAAACTGCAGGTAGCAAATAAGAAGTAGCGGGTCACGATTCACCAACTGGACTGGCACACTCCACCTAAAATCCACCCCCACCACACGGGCAAAGCTACAGTCAAAAAAAAAAACAAAGACCAGCCTCAACTCAGCTGCATAAGCACAACCCTCGGTCAACATATAATTAAACACGTTAGAAAGTGATAAAGAACAGTAACAGCCACTTAGCGCCGCAACACAAGGCGTAACTTATATTATTCTCATTGACAGAACCTATTCTTGTCCTAGCTTAAGAAATTATACTTATACATTATATATTATATTATATTACACCCCCTAGCATAAGATATAGTCCCTATGGGGAATAAAAAAAAAACGACATCCAACCAGATACACCCGGGACCATGGTAACCTGTGATATAATGATATCTCGAACCCGTCACATTACACCCCAAAACCACTACACGCCTAAGCTGAAAGTCTAACCACAACCTGATGATGGCCCACATATAGGGCCGAAACATGTCGTTGTTGTAAACTTCTGTATATTTTAAAAAAAATTTGTTGTGTTCGACTGTAAGTGTTAACATACCTAACCCCTTACTATAACACAGACATCAAATTTGGACCAGCGATCTCTCGCGATTGTGTAATGTTCTTGGTGTGAATGAGTGGGCGAGCGACACCCGGGTTTCCATTATTAAGCGGTTACAGCACTCGCGATAGGGCTGTGTCTGTGTGTGACGTAAAACAGGGTTTTGCATTATTATGAGAGAACGTGGTTGCTGTGTGATATCACATGTCCGGTTCAGATGGCCTTACCTCCTGAGGAAAGGGAGAGGGGGAGTTATAACTTGAATTTTATGTCTCGCTGTTATATGACAGCGCCATTTATAATTTGGATGTAATTAAAGACGAGAAATGCAGGGAGCGGGTTTGCAATATAATCTAAAATCAACCCCCAAAGCGAAGAGATTTTTGAGAAAACTGATATGAATTTCTTAAAAAGGGTTGTGCTGCGTGGAGTTTGTGGAACTCAGGAATTTAATTGCGAAAACTCTGGGAGATAAATTTTTGTCTAAACCACACACTTGATGTCAGAAATAAAGGGTTAAAATGACTTTCGGTTATGAAATATTTCTATCATATACGATTCTTCTTGAGTAGCTGAAAATACCACAACTCTTCAATCAATTTCCAGATCAAAAGCTAGTACCATTTTCTCAAGAACCTACCACTGAACTCCGCCATAAACGAAATGAATTTGTCCCCTGCAAAACAATTATTTATCATCTATTTTAATATTATCCCCTCCTGAACGCTCAGGTTCCCAAGTGGTCTACTTCCTTCAGACTTCATTATCAGATTTTGTATGTCTATTATCTCACCCACTCACAAGAAACGTTTTGCTCGTCTGGAACAGTTCTGAGGAAAGCAGTCACCACCATTGCAAGAATGTAATTTAAATCGAAACCTAGTTTGTGCTCATTAGCGCATCTTGTCATTTTATAAGTGACGACCAACATTTCGGGGTAAAATGTTACATCCACCTGCAGGGCACAAGGACTAGGTCAGTGTTTCTCCAGAATGTTGGTACTCATGTACAAAACGTCATGGAGTTGTAGTTCAGAAGAAGACGTTATGAGGTGTAATCGATTTAATAATGTAACATCTCGTGAAGACCTAATTCTACGCGTTTTCATACCATTTCCTGGATACAAATGACATCACATTCCTTGACCATTCCGAATTTATAATATTTCGACAACCATTAATGTTTAATCATTGTTAGCTATCTGCACTGTGACAATGTTCCATTTCAAAAGGCCACATTCCACGTTCATTCTAATGTTTCAGTATTTTGACAACTATTTATGTTTCGGAAATGTTCAAGATGTTTCACCCCGACCAGCAACCAATTCAAGAAGACACATTCCTGGTTCATGTTCAGTTTCTAAAATTTTGACAATAACTCATGTTTCAGCAACGTTCGCTATCTTCACTCTGACCATCATCCATTTCAAGAGGCAGCAGAAGCCGGAGAAGACTGCTGCCGACTGTTTGCTGAATGGCGGTGGACTGTCCACTTTGATAGATGGAGTTTCGCCGTCCAGTTCAGCAGTGTTGGCGCACGTGCAAGTCGACTCTGACATTTTCACAGCCAGAGTCTTCACCACATCCTGGAGTTTGGACATGGGCTGGGGAGGTGTTACCCTCTGCGTCCTCACGAGTGTTCTCTGGATCCTGTTGTCCAAGATCATGAGATACAGCCCTTTGTCCATGCTCTTTACATAATAACTAATGTGACCCACAGGTTGGACCTAAACCATGCTCTGGGTATAGTTTTAGTGTTTACTGGAAGCTCTCTAAATGCCTTTTGGGATATATACTTCTGTGTTATTCACAGATTTATTCTTTTAATTTTATACTAAGGTGTCCAGTTACTGCCGAAAATGATCACAATGCCATACAGATGCTGCTGTCTGTTATATTTTCTCACGAAAATACAACAGAGAATACTCGTAATAATTGTCACAACAGCTAAAAATATAAAAGTGTTAAACTTCCAGATGTCACCACACACCAAAGTCGAGACGTAAATGTAAACAAAATTAAGTATATGAATAGGGAATACCTCAAAGTTGGCAAAGGTAATTAATAATAATATTAATAATGTGGAATAGACAAGTTGAGTATAAAATTATAGCCTATGTGTTTTCAGGGGTTGCAGTGTACAGTATATTACTCTGATGACGAAAATAAGAGCATACTTAGACCATACTTCTTAACGATACGGAAGCTGTGGTGTGTATGGAGTAGTTCATTTATCTGTATGAAAGGAACAGTTTTCGTAATTTAGTAGATTTCTAAATATAATTTAAATTTCATATCGCTGCATTGGCGTGTTGTAATCCTTAAAGGAAATAGTTTCGACATCTACCCCTGATTATTGGTAGTTTATTATTAAGAGTCACATGTGTTAAAATACATTTGTAGGATTAGTTGAGCAGTTGCCTCCTATTGGTTACGTTGCTTACAATTAAGGTTGGTTTTTTTTAAGCCGAATATTGTCGAAATGTTTAAGGAAACATAGGATTACACATAGGTCTACAGATATATAGCTCGCGAAAAATTAATTATTTACTATATTAAATTTATTGCGAATATATTAAGAATACCGAAAATAAATTTGATCTGGATGAACACAATGGAAATCATTCTTTAGGCACCCAGATCACTGACAAGGATTCGATGTAATTAATGAGGAATTGTAAGAGAGAAATGTTTGTCACACTTTATACGAAAATTCTGCGAACTAAAATACAAAAGACAGCATGGAGTTTTGCGAAGGGAATACAGTGATAAATAGTACAAGAAGATTGCACAACTTGTATTCTAGTCTTCGAAAATTTCGGCAAAGAATTGCCAGTCGACGGAATTTAAGATCCCAGAAGTCTCCAGACTACACAATTGGAATTGCACCTCCCTGAACTTCAGTGTAGAGAACTGAACCCTTTTTCTTTTCAGCTTCAAAATTAACTTAAAAATTTCAGGCTGCAGATAACAACCATTCGATTACCCCTGAAAATTATTACAACCACACTCATTTTATTGGTTTTTGATAAGGGATTAAAGTATATTTGTTAAACATGACATGAAGGTACTCGTTGAATCATGTTCATAGGTACTGTACATGGTGTCAGCTGTAGATAAGATTACTCGTGTGATAGAGATATATATTGTCCGTGATGTTCAATTTCCTGCATTCCTGCATCTTGTATCTTCATACATTCAATTTCAGAGAAGAGAGAAAGAAGGAGCAAAGTTTATGACTGCGACTATTTTCATGTCGAATTAACCAATAAATTAATTTAAGGTAAATGCAACAAAATTATAGACAGTTATCTCCATCGACTAAAATCTTCACAAGCTTGCGATCGGTTACCTAGTCAAAGTATTTCTCACATTTTTTAGTGCCTAAACGTTTATTATTGTGCTGACAATAGCTTCTAAGCTATATTTATTCAGTCTACAACTTGATACTCTATTATTAAGATCCATTTTAATATGAAATGTATGCTCCGTTCTGCTCTTTGTCTATCCTATTCATTATTCTATTATACACTGTATACAGGTACTACTTGAATGCTGTTCATAACTACGTCTCATCAGCTGTAGATAATACTGCTTGTGTGAAAGAGGGCTATAATTTGCATAATGTTAATATTCCTGCATTCCTGCACGCTTTGTATTAGCATGCCTTCAGAGAAAGAGAAAGAGATAAGTTTTGTGAATCCGAAGATTTTAATGCACATTTCATCAATACATGGATCTTAGATATATCCCTGAACATTATAGACAGTTCATAATCTATAAGCTGCTGATACCACTTACAAGTTTTATGTTGCCTCAAGGTTCATTACGGTCCTCACAAGTGCTCGCCAAGAGATCCATTCCTGAGCTGGATAGAGCCAAAATACCCCCCCCCACACACACACACACACATCAATAAATGCACGCAATTTGTACAAAATCGCATATCATTCACATACATGAACTGTCGTACACGTTTCGGCGATAAATCGCCATCCTCAGTGCGATGATTTGAAGCTGAAACTTTTAGAAGACTTCATGTATACGGATGATTTGTGATTTTGTAAAAATTGTGTGCATTTTTTTGTGTCTGCGGATGTTTATAGGCAAAATGTACGGGAAGAATAAAAGTAAATCAGTCAGATCCAGTTCGTGGTATCATATCCTATGTGTTTAAGTTTTATTTCAATACCAGCACCCTCAACCACGACACTCTATAACCCAGTCTCCCTGCAGCAAGCTAAGAGGACACTCATCCCAATCTATTTGTCCCTCAGCATTTTCTTAACAGACGATTCCTAATAGAAAACGTTGTGTAGATTTAGGTTTCTGTGACCGTGCATCGTGAACGAATTGTGAAGTGAGAGAGAAAACCAACAAGATGCAACAGTTAGATGTTTATTACCAACACTTTCTCAACATGTTTCGGGCATCATTATGCCCATCTTCTGGAGACCAAGACGTATGTTACTGCACGTGGTGTGCTGAAGATGGGCATAATGATGCCCGAAATATGTTGAGAAAGTGTTGGTAATAAACATCTAACTGTTGCATCTTGTTGGTTTTCTCTCTCACTTCCCAAGTTGTGTAGATATTCCACTGAAGTTTACTAACACAAATTACCATTCCTTTTATCACTTCTGTACCCGAAATCACTCCAAACCGACTGCTTATCGGAACACCGTCCTTCAGTGAGAATTTCTTAACTGAGAAACTGAATAACTGACTAACTAGCTAAACTAAACAAGCGAAACTAAACAAAACTATACTAAACTAAGAGTATTTCTCGGCTTCCTCGATTGCCAACCTCTTCTGCAGGTGAAACTATCGGCCAGGATCATCCACAACACGCCGTTCTACGACTGACCCTGATAACAAATTTGGCACTGAATAATTCTCTGTGATGGTTCTGTGACATTCTTATAAAACCTGTTTGTTTGGAATAATTATAAGCACATTTAACCAAATAAAGTCAGGTGTTGGCAAATTTTTTTCACACCATATGTGATTAACCTTAAATATGTTACATTAATAGTATTATACAAAAATTTACATATATATAAATATATATATATATATATATATATATATATATATATATATATATACATACATATCATTGCACGCCACCCCTTGACCCAAACTGTCACTTCTTACGGTGTCTTAAAATTTTTTCGTGTGCATCTTATTGAGGTTGAGTTTCTGGAGAACCGAACTTTCGTACACATGGGAGGAAGTGTACTGTATTAAAAGAATTGTGTAGGAGAGTAATGTTTCGTATTTCTTTTTCTGTGACGCAACATCTCAACTCGGGCGTAGGCGGTCTCACTGTTGAGGTTTCTAGATCTCTCTCTCATACACACACACACACACACACACATGGTAGGAATCATCCGAACGATTCATCATCGTTTCTCTACGATTTAGTCATCGATGGTTGGTCAAAAACAGAGAAACGAACATACAGGCGTCCTTTTCCACTTTATAAAGAAATATCACTTTTAATTTCCGACCAAATAAAAATATATTTATGGACACATAGGAAAAATAATATACATAAGAATACAGTAATCCACCTTAGTAAACAAAGAAGTACACTCTGGTTAATATAACTTATTACTTTATTTAATTTGGAAGACAAAATTAGAAAAAGAAAAATAATTTCGTTGTAATTTATTTGTTTTTCAAAAATCGATTTTGTTGAAGTACTAGCTTATAAACACAGGGCTGTTTGGGATCGAAAAAAATAGTATTTTTACGGTACACTGAACATCCAAACACACTTCATCTGGACAACGGAAGGTCCATATTCGCAGTATTTCTGCTTGGAAACCTACATGTTCTGGAAGCTCTGAAGGGAAGCCAGTATGGATCCTACAGTCCACATAGAGTATTTCCTCTCTGGAGGAGCAACAAACTTGCATGCGAGGTGGACAGTACAGTACAAGGGCTGTGATGTCCTTCTTCAACCTTTCAACAAAGCCAGGGTACATGGTGTTACCACCAGAAAAAACTAAGTTGGCATACAAAGTTTTGCGGATGTTTATTTCACACTGCATGATGGAGGTACGTAGTATAAGTGGCATCATGAATACCACACGATTCCTTTCCCAAAAAGTAAGGATGGCAGAGTACCTCTGGGCAATGGAAATTCTCGTTACCAATGGTTATCACGTCACCATCAGGCAGTTCATAAGATTTCTCCAGTGAGCTGGATGGAACTTCAGTTTCCATCTCCTGCTTAAAGTCAAGAGCTACATAACATAGTTTCTCCTTGATACACGTATCACGTACAATTTCTCGCTCAGGCGTAGTTGTGAAGCTGTAGACACCCTCTGTCACATTCTGCACGAGGTATTCTGTCAAGTCACAGCCAGCCAGATTCAGACGCCTGGTGGCGTGGTTCACAGCATAAACTTAGAGCGTGAGGAATAAGTTGCACAGTTGATGTGACTTCGGACGTCAACAAGACAGGTTATGTGCGTGTAACGTAACAATGTGGCTCGTTCACGTAACCATTATTGCAAATATGCGTTCATGGTGTACTGTCGAGCTCCATGTCAATGTGAATAACACAGAGACATTCAGTGCTGTTCAACAATTCTTACATGGCGAATTTATGTCGCCAGCAACGATAGGAAGTACTAAGGTATTAATGTAATATACACGATATTTTTGTCGAATTTTAACCAAATTTAGAATGTCTCGACAGATTTTATAAAATCCCTCACTCTCAGATTTTACGGAAATCAGTCCACTAGGAGTCTCGCTGATGCATGCGGACAGACGGACATGATGAAGCTTAAAAGACGATTTTCATATCTATGTGAAAGCGCCTTAACAATGTCCGCAGCCTCTTAATATTGGGCATTCACTGACACGAAAACTGTAGAATATGAAGCTAATTCCCACTGTTTTTTCAGAAGTCAAACGTCAGCCGAGGAAAGGTGTTTCATTATATATTAACAGAAACTGTGCACAATTTACCTTCATACATGATACATTTTGGGAGACACCATCACCAGAATCCAGCACAATATCAGTCGTTCTGCCAGATGCATACAGAGACATCACAGCTCGAATAGCTACATACATTGCAGGAGTGCTGAAGTTTTCAAACATGATCTGCAGCAGTGGAGTACGCATTCTCTTGCTGCATCTACTGAACATTAGTTTGGCTACATGCACCCATGTATCAGGACCGATAAGAAAAAACAATTTAACATACCTCGGTAATTTTTTCTCTGTTTGCTTGTGAGTTCAGAGGTGCTTTTCTCAAAAGGACTGGGTATTCTTCGGGTGCTACATGAAGCACGTTGAGGAAGGTGTGGTGCTAGATGTTTACAATGTCGTCCCACTTGGTCACATCACCATGCTCAATGGGATAGTTTAGTGTAACAAACACTTTCCTGGATGGATAGTGCTGTCTCACCAACAGAGTTATTTTTCTGACCAGTGCGTAATCTGTCTGAAGGACAATGTGGTAAGGTTTTGCCTGAGTGTCATTATGAATCACGCGATGAACGTATGCGTAGTGGATGTATAAATCCACCTAGTCTTAATTTCAGTAGTAGATATAATGTATTCAGCAGCATTCGTCCTTGGAATAAGACCCAATAGCCTTCAGATAAGCGGCTGTTTCGACTCAAGAACTGGTCTGGATGAAGGGAAGAGAAGATACCTTCCCTGCCAGGAACTGAACCCTGATCACCATCCTCCATCCCTTAGCCAAATACCCACACTGACTTATTTTATACACAAATCAAACGAATAAATTCCCGATCGACTTAAAATTTTAAGTTTCCTTGAGACACAGTGGCTCCACGGTACATAATATTGTAATATACACGGTACATAATATAGCAATGTACACGGTACATAATATTGCAATATACACGGTACATAATATTGCAATATACACGGTACATAATATTGCAATACACACGGTACATAATATTACAATATACACTTCCCAATTTCGAGATTTCAATATGATATTTTGAGGCAGTTTATTTCTCACATTTCTTCCTTAACATAATAATACATTTTTATTAATAGTTTTAGTATTATTAATCCTAATAAAGCCACTGGTAACGCAGCATTATCTGTACTGTATTTAGAATATTATGAAGATTACTGTTGAATCCTTTCTCTTAAAGAAGGTTATCAGATGCCAGAAATTTAATTCTATTAAACTCTTGTAATGTTTTAAAAAAGACTGTCCTATAGAGATTGTACATGATTTAAATAGCTGTCAGTCAGCAAGTTGAATACTGATGTACAAAATACACTCCACTTCAAACAAAAAATATGCAATTACTATATATCACATTGGGATTTGGTGTTGGACAAAAATATAGTTGGAACTCTGCTACGACAAACACACAGGTTTAGGTGCCAATGAAATTAAACATGTTCAGCCATTCAGTGACAGACAGCTACAAATACGTCACACAGTACTGTAAAATTCTGCTCAACTGATGCCAAAGTCGACCAACAATTGATGGGAACTTTGTTCGGGGTGCTTCATTGTCTGCAAATCCAGCTTTGCAAATTCCAGAGCCATTGTCTATTACAAGTGTAGTAGCTTTAATGTCACTCATGGTTAGTGCTTTAGTGTGCCGACTATTGTCTATTAAAAGCAGACATTGTATAAAATGAGTAAGTGCATCAAATAATTCTCTAAATGAAAGGAAGACTCCGTCCCGTTACTTCCTGCTCCAGTACACAGCTGAATATTGCAGAACATAGTCTGAAATCACCTTCGTTATAACAATTGATATTTATGGTTTACTGAACGGCATTTACGCTGTTCAGCCATGGTCAAAGAGTAGTAAATATTGGATGCAAAATTATCATCATAGACAATGGCAAGAGTCTGGGGAAAAGCCGAAATGCCAGCACAGTCCATCCCCACACACATACATGAAAATAAGACCTCCCGAGTACCAAGTTGTAATAATATCACTTGACAGTCACTTTAGGCGATACTATATCAATTCAGCCTTCCACAAAATTGAAATGTCAATATAAACAAAAAATCCCATAGTGATCTTGAACAAGAAATGTTTCCCAGTAGGAAATCCACTAAATTCCATTGTTGCGTGGCTTGATACATATATATATAATGCATACATAGTAACTTAAAGGACACGTTTTCTGAACCACCACATCTTTCAGGTATATGAAAATTTAGACCATCTGATGGAGGTATCGGCAAATGTCTTACAATCAGCTGTGCAATACACACCAAGCAGCAACAGACAGTGCAGTCTGGATGGGGTTGCTAAACAAGGACCGGTCCCTGAGCATCTACAGAAGGACAGATCCCCTTTTCGTACCCTGTTCTGAACATGTAGTCCATGCTCCAAACGACTCTGTGCTCTTATAGAGCACCGAATGGCTCTCTACAAAGGGCCATTGAATCACTGGCACCAGAACCAACCATGCCATGTGTGAAATAAAGGCATTATTATTTTCAAATAAAAATATATCCAGCCTTCCCGTGTGTTGTGTGCTTCATAGTGACAAATTGTCAGTAATTTTAATTGGGAAAACTGCAAAATATACAAAATATATAAAACGAAAAATGTAAAAAAATGTTTAAAATCTTATATCATAATGTTATTTAGCCTTTCAGTGAAGCAATGTCCATACCGCTGGAAGGTGGGAACACTGCTAACCTCGAGAGTTTCGTAACATAAACTAGAACGCCTGCTACTAAGAGAGAAAGTAACCTGGTCGTGTACGTATATTCTACGAACATGTAACAGTATTTCAGTCGTCTTCGTAATTAGTAACGTTTTAGTGACGGGCTGTGTGCACTGTACGGACCTGTTATTTTCACTTGTCGCCGACTTCGGTGCACAGAACCGTCATTAAGGCATTTACGTGTACTACAAATTTAACATCCCTTTGTTTTGGGCAGTGGTTGGAACTTGAAATCCAGAGTCTTTGAAAAGTTAAACACCCCAGGACAATTCAATATATTTCAAAAACAACAAACTTCAACATTGTATATGTCTGTAATTTAAAGGCAGAGATTCTCTTCTAAAGAATCTACACTTATTCCAAGAGAGGAAAATTGTAGATGCACGGTGTCCACTTTATCGTGTCCCCGACAACAGCATTCTCGCAAAGAAGGTGTCCGTCTGGATATCTCATGACAGCTGCCGTGTTCAGAACAATAAAAAATGTAAACTTAGACTACAAATATGTCTATAATTTATAAAAGCGCCTAAGTCAGACTTTATTGGAGAGAAAGATGTTTCGAGTGAAAGTTATGGCGAGGACGCAGACACTAATTTTACGCCCAGAATGCTTTTCTTAAGTCTCTTGATTCTCGCAATAAGCTGACCAACAACACAAGTACGGTGTTTCGAACGTACTTCAAGTTGAATTTTGTCTTTTCTCTTGGACGATATTTAATTCTTCTCATCAGAATTTATAATTTTACAAATAAACCTCCAGATCTAATTAAAACACAACACACTACCCTAAGATAATCTTAAATTTATTAAATTCTATGTAATCTCCTTTTATCATTTACTTTTCTGTTCACATTTTATGCTATACACTTTTCTCTAGGGCGTCTAGGGGGTAAGTAAAAGAGATAAAACAGAAGGAAAGGACAGAACTTGCCAGAATTCTAACGCTGTCCACAAAATTCCTAACCCTGTAATTAATATATGATGGCGGTCTTGCGGTTTATAACATCCCGCCGAACACAACGTGTCTGTCACGTGATACAATAACAGCCAATCCAACAGGTCGTTTATCATAGACTAAGAACTGAAATTCACACTAGTTGTTAATCTAAATACACATCTTCACGGACAGATTCAAGGTAATCACAACGGTGTCACTGAAATTACACGTAATCTGGGATGTGTAGGTCGAGCCGACTGGTAACTTCTTACCGACGTTTCGAAGTATCGTAATGGCGTCGGCTTGCGGTTCAATCAGTCCACACTTCATGGATTGCCACGCGGTGTAAATGCTAGAATACTCGAATCTGTACAGTCACAATCGAAATAAAATAAACCTGATTTTTATTTCATCATTACGAAACCGATAAGTCGGCCTCTTTCTGCTGAATACATAACGTAAGCAGCTGAGCTTCAGATAACAACACATGAATCTTCCTGGATATGATTGCTACTGCCAACACATTTACTATGTGCGATGGAACTACGTGATCAAAGCATATGATTGTATATAACATTCAGGTACTCGCTCAGTGTTGTAAACAGATAAGTGGTATCAGCTGCAGATACTATTGTTTGTGTGATACGTGTATGAATTTTCGATAACCCAACTTCCACTTTCGTCCACACATACATCTTGTATAATCACTGCAAAGTGGCAGAGAACTGCGCTTTTCTGGGACATTAGGCAGGTACTCGTTGCCTAATACGACAGAAGAGTGCTGTTCTCTTCTTGTATTATCAATGTTTTTCCTAACTGAACACACAGAGAAGGAACAACTTTTTTTGGAGCTCAAAGTTTAATGAAGATTTTTATCAAGAAATTAGAAACAATAAGCCTTATAGAAAGTTTGATCTATGGAATAGAGGCATTTTTGCGAAAATCCTTCAACGTGCTCCGTGGCCACATCTCTAAGCAGCAAGCTGCCGTCTAAGCGACAAACACGCCACAGTCTTACCGCGTTTTCATAACTCTGACAGCGCTGATTCCTAATGTTAGATACCTGACAGACCCTACAAAGAAGTTTACCAAACCCTTCACTTATCCACGCCATTTATCACTCTCCAACACTGGCGCTGAACGATTTTTATCAGAACGTGTGTCAGTAAGCACTTATTTGACCAAAGTTAAACAAATTTAGAAATATTTCCCACGTTTTTTTTGGAAGAGTTTAAGCTGCTGTAAGCCATCCAGAAATCATAAGAATTATCCTGGTTAATAATTCATTTGCTTGTAACATTTCAAGATCTCTTACGGCTTATAAAATTTTCCTTTGAAATTGTTCCCAAACGTGGATCAATGTGAGACACTGTATACCCGAGGGCCTAAGATTATGGGATTCTGTCCCTTCTGTTGCCTACCGACTTGTAAAAAATTAGTAGAGAAATGTACAGCCTTTTAGCCTTGAAAGTAGCGGGGCGTGGATGATGCCTTTGACGAGAAAATTCCTTTACTCCTTACGAGAGGCGGAATGACTCATATTGGTGCATTACTGAAGCAATAACAACAACAAAATAATAAGAGATAGGCAGCGCTCTGCCTCTCTCTTCAAAAAAGTACTACGTCAGAGCCCTGCACTTTAAAAAGTATCGCGGGGAGGGTGTCTGTTGCCCCGCGGTCTGACTACATCACTGCCATGAGGGGGTTGGGATTACGTAGACCGTATAGCGACTCTGTTTAGGCTAAATGGTTCAGGGTTCGAACTCTGGTGGGGACAAGAGATTTTCCCTTCTACAAACCCGTCTACAATCACCCTGGGGCCCTCACAATTTCCTGTATAATGGTACAAGTGTTTTTCTCCGAGCAAAACGGTTGGGGTGTCATTATTTATCCACATATACCGCAATTTTCCTTCACTTACTGCAAGTACATTTCATAGTGCAGTCGGTATAGCGACTAGCTACCAGCCCGTAGCTGTCTTGAAATTGAATTCCGGCAGGGTCGAGATTTTCCGCACAACTCCCGCCCGGCCCTGGGGCCCACGCAGCTTTCTGTAGGATGGGGACCGGGTCCTTTTCCCGGGGATAAAGCAGACGGAGTGTGGAATTAACCACCCAGCCCCATACAACGCCGAGATTAAAAAAAAAGAATAGAGCTAAGCCTGTAATACACTTCTGGGTGTTCATGGTCTGTTACACATTGAACTTTATTTTTCAAGTATATGTCAGTTCTACTGAACTTTCATGAGTACAGCCCCTGTCTTATGCGTCTATTACATTTTTTTTAATAAAAAATTGTAAATTGTATATTATGTGACGTAGCAGACGGCTCGTACCACGGCAATATATAATTTAAGAATGCAGTGTTTCAAGTTAAGCACCTCGTTTCATATACGACCATAAGGAAAGTGCGGTTCTGCACGTACATCTTTTGACGAAATTAACAAATTGCAAATAATATTTTGTGCCTTTATCTTATACAGATATTTATCCACATAGAACAGAAATGTAGCAACAGCGGGTAGAAAATAATTCACATCACTAAGTAAAGTGTGAATTTCAACTGCATCAATTTTTAAGACCCCACTAAATATGTTATTTTGAATACTACCAGTACCGAATTTTTATCGAAATCAGCAAATAAATGTAGAACACAGAAACAATATTCCATTTACTCTCTTAAGAAAAGTATATCTTCCTCACTGGCGAATTTCACGACACCAGCACTACTCAAAGATAACTGCGTGAAAATATTCTGTATAGAATGTCACCAAAGTCGGTCAAGAAATTTGTAAATTAGGAGCTGAAAATCATTTACACTCACGAATAGAGCATTATAGCACTAGTTAATTTTCACAAATCTCACACAGACCCCATAACGTTTTTAAATAAACATTATACCAAATGTTGTGAAAAAACACCAAAAGATTTAGTCGTCGAAACTAGGCCACAAACAGAAGAAGGGTGAGGAGGACGTGGTCTCCACACAGGGTCTTCTATTTCACTCCGTACAGAATTATCACTTTGATTGCTTAAAAATAACAATAGATTTAATAGACACAATGAAAGACTGTCTTACGTGAAAGTACAATGAAAAATTTTATTACGTAATGAATCGTACTGTAATTATAAGAATGTACGATGTTATTTAATTCTGGAATATAACACTACATGAAGAAAATAGAATGACAGTGGAATTCATTTGCTATTTCAGCAGCGTGTTGTTGAAGGACATTCTTCTAAGAGCACAAATATTTGTTATCGAAAACGTTGTAGTTTTAAACTAAAGGCATCTCTTGTGAACGATGGTAGACCCATACTCATTATATTCCTGCTTGGAAATCAACATTTTCTGGAAGCTCTGACTGGAAGCAAATAAGGATCCTCCAATCCACACAGAGTATTTCCTCTCTGGAGTAGCAACAACATTTACATTCATTTTGGGCGGTGCAAGCTCAGTGATTTCCTTCTTCAACCTGTCAGGAAAGCCAGGGAACATGGTGTTACCACCAGACAGAACTATGTTGTTATACAAGGCTTTACGGATGTCCATGTCACACTTAATGATGGAGTTATAAGTGGCATCTTGAATACCATATTCTTCCATTCCCAAGAAGGAAGGCTGGAAGAGTACCTCTGGACAACGGAACTTCTCTTTACCAATGGTTATCACGCCACCATCAGGCAGTTCATAAGACTCCTCCAGGGAGCTGGATGAAGCTGCATTTTCCATCTCCTGCTTAAAGTCAAGAGCTACGTAACATAGCTTCTCCTTGATATCATGCAAAAGGTTCCTCTCAGAAGAAGATGTGAAGTTGTTTCCACGCTCTGTCAAAATCTGCTTGAAGTATTCTGTCAAATCACGGCCTGCCAGATTCAGACGACTGATGGCACGGTGCACAGCATAACCTCAGAGCATGAAAAATAATTACTATTTCGATATAAAATCAGACACAAAAAATGACCATAATTTTGCAACAATGGTCATAGA